>Ga0310694_10007048_pt1 | contig 10591 bp, 11 predicted proteins | sample 174DNAGHGhighgp2_FD_203884 | JGI IMG/M metagenome (GOLD analysis project Ga0310694, IMG submission 203884) | Sheep rumen microbial communities from Palmerston North, Manawatu-Wanganui, New Zealand - 1742 DNA GHGhigh gp2 (v2) (version 2) | ecosystem: Host-associated > Mammals > Digestive system... | reverse complement strand
AATAACCCAAAAATCCCATAAAGCCGCTGGCTGCGGCGATAATTACGGATACGGCAATTATTGCTTTCATTTGCAAACTCATAAGGTTTTGCCTCCCGCTTTCCCGCCATAAAATCTGCGGGGGAGAAAAAATAACGACTTCGCGACTGCAATTTTATTACTGCGCCGCCGTCGTCGGCTGCAGCTTACCGAGCTGCCCTGCGCCGGTAATGGCTCGACGCATTTCCGTATCTGCCTGCACGTTGTTGAGATTGTAATAATCCATTACGCCGAGCTTGCCTTCCCGCAGGGCTTGCGCCATGGCGTGAGGCACTTCGGCCTGAGCCTCCACCACTTTGGCTTCCATTTCCTGCGTGTAGGCTTTCATTTCCTGCTCTTTGGCCACGGCCATGGCGCGACGCTCTTCGGCCTTGGCTTGGGCGATGCGCTTGTCGGCTTCGGCCTGATCGGTCTGAAGTTCCGCGCCAATGTTGCGACCCACGTCCACATCGGCAATATCTATCGAAAGAATCTCAAAGGCGGTTCCGGCGTCAAGTCCCTTGCCCAAAACGGTTTTGGATATATCGTCGGGATTGGCCAAAACGTCCGTATGCGCTTCCGACGAGCCGACGGTAGTAACGATGCCTTCGCCCACCCGGGCGATGATCGTCGGCTCTCCCGCGCCGCCCACCAAGCGATCAATGTTGGCTCTGACCGTGACCCGCGCTTTGATTTTGAGCTCGATGCCGTTTTTGGCCACCGCCGAAACGATGGGCGTTTCGATGACCTTTGGATTGACGCTCATTTGCACCGCTTCCAAAACATCGCGCCCGGCCAAATCAATGGCCGCCGATCGCTCGAAGGGTAACGGTATCTGCGCCCGGTGCGCCGCTATCAGCGCATCGACCACCTTATCCACGTTGCCGCCCGCCAAATAATGCGCCTCCAACTGATCCACCGACACATCGAGTCCGGCTTTATTGGCTTTGATCAAAGGCAAAATGATCTTGTCCGGCGGCACGCGCCTCATTCTCATGCCAACCAAGGTGAAAATACCCACCCGCACATCGGCGGCCAGAGCCGAAATCCACAGCCCCACCGGCACAAAATGGAGCAATACCAACGCAAATATTATCAGCGCGACAACCATAAAACCCGATCCGATTAACGCTCCCAAATCTTTTAACCACCTTTCGTTTTTATACTCTTCTCTTTGTTAAAATTTTAAATCATGGGGCTTCGCCCCGTTCATTTTTCGGTTTTGACAATACAAAAAAAGCGCTCGCCAGAAAAACATTCTAGCGAACGCCCTCACCATGCCTCAACCTTTGAACTTGCGCTTACGCGCCGCTTCGGATTTTTTCTTGCGGCGAACGCTGGGTTTCTCATAATGTTCACGTTTCCTGACCTCAGCCATGGTACCCGCCTTTTGACAGGTACGCTTGAAACGACGTAGAGCACTGTCAATGGATTCATTCTTGCCGACTTTTACTTCATTTGCCATACGGAGTCTACCCTCCCTCCGATTTTTTTGGGGAGCCGTTACTCCTTTCGAGAATAACGCAGGATTTATTATACTCCGAAACATACCGCCTGTCAATAAAGTTTCTTTAGTTCCGTTCCCCGATAGTAATGCGTCAAAATGCTTTTATAATCCTTTTCGCTTGCCCACGCTTTTGCGCCGTATTGCGACATTCCCAGGCCGTGACCGACGCCAAAGCCGGAAAATATCACCGCATCTTTGGTCAACCGCATATCAAAAAGAGTGCTTTTCAGGCCGAACATACCGCGAAGATCGTTGCCGCTCACCGTCTTTTCGCCTTTTTGGAATTTAATCTTTACTTTGATCACCCGGCCCGAAAGGCTGCGATCGGAATCCCCCTTGCCTATTTTCAGCGGCGACAAAATTATTTTTTCCGTCTTGCCCAGGGAAAATTTTCCTTCAAATGTTGCCAAAGGAACTTTCTTTTCCCATGGATTTGTTTTTTCTTCCTTTTCGGCAGCCGTTCTCAAATACGAGTGCATCGTCCCCCAAACGTGTTCGCTGTTTTCGGTCATGCCGCCGGAGTCGGCGTGAAAAAAAGCGTCGATGGGTTTTTCCTTAAAGACTAAAATTTCACCGTAGGTTGCGTTTACGGCTTTGTCGGTGCTCGGCTCCTCCGCATCCTTGCCTTCGTAAACTTGGCAGTGGACATCGTCGCAGAGATCGTAGCCGTCGCTTTTGTGTCTGCCGCGATTTTTCAGCGCGTAAGTTCTGGCCGCCACGGCTTGCGCCTTCAACGCTTCCTGCGGCCATGCGGGGGGCATTTCCTTCGGCAACACGCCGCGCAGATATTCCTCTGCGGGAAGAACATTCACCACCGTCATTTTCCTGCCGCGACCGATGATTTTAAGGCCGCCGCGATAAGCGCGACCGTTGAGAGTAACAACGAGCTTGTCCAAGTCGCGGGGATCAAAGGGACGAAGTTCAAAACTTTTGCCGGCGAGTTTCCGGCCATCGACGGTAATTTCATCTCCGTTAAAGGAAATGGCGATCTTAGAACCGGGCTTGACGACGATAACTTTTTTGCTTGAGGCGGTGATTCTCGCTTCGCGATTGAGCGACACCGAAATTTTATCCGCGCCGGACAGAAGTCCCACGGAAATTTCCGGTTGCCATGCGGCCGAGGCCAAATTCCCGCCGCCAAGCATCGTCGCCGCCAAAACAAACAAAAACAAAAGCCGTCCCGCTCTCTCGATCATCTTGTATCAACTCACTTGTCAATAAGGAATTTACACTGCGCGGCTAAATAATATATTTCAACCCGACGATTGTCAAGCAGAGAAAATGAAAACAAAATGAAATAAAAATGAAAATAAGCTGAAAAAATTGCTGACATACGCGATTCAGTCTGCTATAATAACAGAAAAAATTTCACTCGCAAAATAAAAGGGCATCTCCGAAAACCAAAATAATCGGCGGTGGCAAAGCCACTTGTGAGGTTTGCGGCGACGCCCCAAGAGAATAAGAACAGAGTTTTTGGAAGTTCTCGAAAATCAAACGGAAAGGAGCAGATTGGAGCATGAATCTACGCTGTTTTCGCGTGCCGATTATCTTCGGCCTTGCCCTTATGTTGGCAACCCAATCGGCTGCGGCTTCCCCTACCCTCAAACTGAACTCCACGGGACCGAACGTCCTGTTGCTGCAACAGAAATTGAAACTCCTCGGCTACGAGATCAAAGAACTTGACGGAGTTTACGGCAATGAAACCGAAAAGGCCGTTACCAAGTTTCAGCACGATCAAAATATTTCGGCGACGGGCGTGGTCAATAACGCCACATGGCGAGCCTTGAAAGGTCTAAAGGAAGACCCTTCGATCAAGTTGCCCGCGCCGGATAAAATTCCCGCTTACGACAAAAATCCCTCGTCCAATCTTAAGCTCGTTCCCAACGGCAGGCAAATTTTGCCCAAGAGCAAAGTATCCGCTCTCATCGGCACGGCGCGCAAATATATCGGCGTTCCCTACGCCTTCGGCGGAACCACGCCCCGCGGCTTCGATTGCTCCGGCTATTTGCAGTACGTCTTCGCCAAGCACGGCATCGGCATCCCCCGCTTGGCCGACGAACAGTACCGCTTGGGGCTGGCGGCAAAATCCGCCAAGGATTTGGTGCCCGGCGATTTGGTTTTCTTCACCACCTACACTTCCGGCGCATCTCACTGCGGCATTTATCTCGGCAAAAACGAATTTATTCACACTTCGTCGAGCAAAGGCGTCAGGATCGACAATCTGAACAATGATTACTGGAAACCCCGCTTTATCGGCGGCAGACGTATCGTAAAATGATTATGAGATTTCTAAAAAAAATTGACTGGCGCAAAACTCTCTTAAAGATGCTGTATTTTATCCCCGTGGGGCTTATTGCCTTCTTCCTGTTGCTGGAGGGTCTGAGCCGAAGCGCGGCTCTTATCTTCAACCGCGCCATGGCCGAGCAGAGTATGCTCGTGGGAACGATCACGGCGGAAAAAATCAGCGCGGATATATGGGGGCAGATCGAATTTAGCGGACTGCGCTGGAGCGATCCCGAAGGTCACAATCTTCTGACCATCCCCAGGGGAAATTTCAAAGTCAAAATCTGGGATATTATTCGCGGCAATTATCAGGCCACCACCATTGAGGACCTAGCCATTTACGACGCGAATATTTCCCTTTATCTAAACGACAAAATGCAGCTCGACTTTGTGCGGCGGTCGGACGATTTTCGGCAAATGGACGCTTTAATCAAGGAAAAAGACAAGACGTGGCAAAACAAAGTCAGTCTGGCCGGAAAAAGCGAGGCGGAGCTGAAAGAAATCGGCCGACGCAAGCGCGAATTGCAAATGCACAAGGCCGACCGCGATCTCAAAAATTTTAATTTGGACAATCGCGATATGAAAATGAAGCTCTTGGTCGAAAACTGCAAAATCGAAGTCATATACGCCAAGCGGCATTATTTGTTGAATCGGGTGCGGGCGGAGGCAAAAATAGATACGCAGCAGGAAATCGAAATCGGCGTTCGCGCCGAGGGTTTCGGCGGCGATGCCATCGGACAAAGCGCCTTGTTTAACGGCGTTTTTGACGTATCCGAAGAGCAAACAAAATTCTCCTCCGTGTTGCGCTTGGACAGGGTAGACCCTTCGTCTTTGGGCTTGGGCAAGGATTTGCATGATCCTCTGAGCTTGGACACAAAATTTTTCGGCACCGCCGACGATATCCAGGGAACCGGCCGAATTTCCATCCCGACGCTTAATATTCCCGGCCTGGTATTCTCCGACGTTAAGGGAAATATTCGCTATAGCGACGGAAAATTTTACTTTACCGAAGTTACGGCCAAAGTGTTTGACGGAGAGTTTTCCGCCAGCGGCGATTACGATCTGGACACGCGCTATTATCAAATTATCGGTACGGGAAAGAATTTAAAAGCCGAAAGAGCCTTGCCGGATGCCGAGCTTTCCTGCAAAGTCGATTTAAATCTGGAGCTAAAGTCCCACGGGTCGCCCCGCGAAACTTACGCCAAAGGCGATTTTGTGAGCGGCAAAGCCATTTATCACTGGTGGTGGTTGCAGCTGGACAAAATCAGCGGACGATTCACCAACGCTTATAACGATTTGCGATTTTATGACGTCGAAGTTGACTACGGGCCGTACAAAATAAAAACCGACGGATTCAGCATCATCGACAAAAAGCTGCACATGGAGCCAATCGACTTGGTGGACGCGGCGGGAAATTCGCTGATCACCTACGACCACGAAACAAAAGAAATTATTAGTCACCGATAAGCAAAGGAGCCAACAGACATGGATATTAAGACGGCAATCAGAAACAAGGCGGCGGCGGCAAAGGCGGCATCTTACCAGTTGGCGGTGCTGCCCAGCGGCGTAAAGGACAAAGCCCTGCTTAAAATGGCCGAAGCCCTGGAACATCATACCCCGGAAATTTTGAACGCCAACAAGTTGGATTTGGAAAAAGCCTCCGCGAAAGGCTTAAAACGCTCGTACATGGATCGGCTGACGCTTAACGAAAGCCGTTTGGAACAGATGGCCAACGGACTTCGGCAGACGGCGGCTCTGCCCGATCCGATTTGGCAGGGCGATTACACCGCCGTGCGCCCCAACGGTCTTGAGATCAGTCGGGTGCGCGTACCGCTGGGCGTTATCGGCATAATCTACGAGGCGAGGCCGAACGTTACCGCCGATGCGGCGGCGCTCTGTCTCAAGTCCGGCAACGCCGTGATCCTGCGCGGCGGCTCGGAGGCGATTTTGTCCAACACGGCCATCGTTGCCGCGCTGACCGAAGCTGCCGCACAAGCGGGCATCCCCGACGGTGCGATCCAATTCGTCGAAATCACCGATCGCGAAGCGGTGGACGTAATGACAAGTTTGCGCGAATATCTGGACGTAATCATCCCCCGGGGCGGCGCGGGTCTGATCAGGCACATCACCGAAATAAGTTCGGTTCCGGTCATCGAAACCGGTACGGGCGTATGTCACACCTTCGTCGATGAAACCGCCGATCTCGATATGGCGACGGAGATTTGCCTGAACGCGAAAACATCTCACCCGTCGGTTTGCAACGCCATGGAAACACTGCTCGTTCACCGGGCGGTAGCCGAAAAATTCCTGCCAACGCTGTACGCCGCGATGAGAGCCAAAAACGTCGAACTGAGAGTTTGCGACGAGATTCGCGCAATCCTCAGCAAAAACGTGGCAAACTGCGAGGTCAAGACGGCAACCGAAGAAGATTGGAGCACCGAATACGGCGATTTGATCCTGTCGGTGAAAATTGTCGGAAACATCCGGGAGGCCATCGAACATATCAATAAATACAACACCGGCCATTCGGAAACCATCGTGACCCAGGACATCGCCAACGCCCACCGCTTCCAACGCGAAGTCGATGCGGCTGCGGTGTATGTGAACGCTTCGACCCGCTTTACCGACGGTTTTGAATTCGGCTTCGGCGCGGAGATCGGCATCAGCACGCAAAAACTTCACGCCCGCGGACCTATGGGATTAAACGAATTGACCAGCACCAAATACCTGGTTTACGGTAACGGGCAGGTGCGTTGACGTGAAAAGTTTTCGCCTGTGGCAGGCGTATTTGGCTACGCCGAAAGGAAAACACGATTTTTTTGACTATGGACGGGCAACAATTATGATCGCTATGACGATTTGTCTGCTTGAGTTTTTGATTTAAATATTCTTTTTTTGTTTTTTTGGGGTGCTGCCGGGGCGCGCCTTGGGCGCATTATAAACCGCCTACGGCGACCCCGGACCCCGATTGTTTTATCTGTTTCAGGTTTAGGGCGGTGGAGAATGTGACGGATTATCGCGTGGGGATCATGGGCGGAACCTTTGATCCCATTCATCTCGGACATTTGGCGATCGCCGAGGCGGTGCGGGAAAAATTTTCGCTGAACAAAGTTCTGTTCATTCCCGCCGCTTCGCCGCCTCACAAGCAAGGAAAAAAAATAGCCGCCGCCGTCCATCGTTTGGAAATGACGCGTTTGGCCGTCGCCGATAATCCTTATTTTGTCGTTTCGGATATGGAGCTGAAACGCGAAGGCCCGTCCTACACGGCGGACACTTTAAAAGAACTTCGTCGGGGAAAATATGCCGACGCGTCCTATTATTTTATCACCGGCACGGATGCGGCCAACGAAATGGATACTTGGTACAAGCCGCGGGAGATTTTGTCCGAGTGCCAGGTGATCGTAACGACCAGACGCGGCGCAAATCTCGATCCGACGGCCTTGGCCGAGAACCTGGGGCAGATCGTCTACGCGAAAATCCACGAAATAACCACGCCGCTGTTGGAGATTTCCTCCACCGACATAAGAAGGCGAATCGGGGCGGGCGAGTCGATCCGCTATTTGGTGCCCGAGGCCGTGCGGAAGTATATTGAGCAAGAGAGGCTGTACCGATGAATTATTCAAACAAGATTGACGAGATGAAAGCAAAACTTGGGAAGAGGCTAAAACCCAATCGCTATGCTCATTCCGTCGGCGTGGCCGATACCGCGCTTTTTTTGGCCAGACGCTTCGGCCTTGACGAGAATAAAGCCTACGTCGCGGGGCTTTTGCACGACTGCGCCAGAGAATTTCCCAATGAAGCCCTGCCGGAGGAAGCGCGAAAACGCGGCATAACCATCGGAGCCGTCGAACGTGAGAGTCCCCTGCTCCTTCATGCCTATGTGGGCGCAAAACTTTTGAGCGAAAGCTACGGCGTGGAAGATGATGAAATATTTCAAGCCGTTTGGCGGCACACGGTGGGCGGTACGCACATGACGGCTCTTGACAAGATCATTTATTTTGCCGACATGATCGAGCCTAACCGCGATTACCCCGAAGTCGATGAACTCCGTCGCTTCGGCCGCGAAAATTCTTTGAACGAAATGACCTTGAAAGGCATCAACGAAAGCATTTTGTTTGTCCTCGCTAAAAACGAGCTTATCCATCCGCTGACGATTTTGGCGAGAAACGATATTTTGAGAGAGATTCGTCGTAATTAAGAAGATGCCCTCAAAATAAAAAGGAGCCGATTATGGCAAGGAAGTCAGCTAAAACGAGCAAGACACGCGACAACATCATACGCAAACGCAAATTGAATCGTCGTCGTCGTCGAATCATGATCGTGCGGCTGACTTTTTTGCTCATCGTCTTCGGCGCGATCTTGACGGCAACGGTTTATGTGGGTTATGCTCTCTACAGTTGGGTCGGCAATTTGTACCAGGATTACAGCCGAATGTATCAGGAATACGCCGAGCGGCAGGAATCCGTAAGAGGAGCCGTCGATCCCCGTTTCGACAGCTATACAAATGTTTTGGTGCTGGGGATTGATGCCGGGGCGAATCACGGCAACACCGAAGAACAAGAAGCCGATACCGTAATGGTGGTGAGCATGGACAACCGCACGGGAAGGCTCAGAATTATCACCATACCGCCGGACACCTGGCTGGAAAGCCGCACGGGCGCAAGCGGACGGGTCTCGTCCCTCTACGCCGTGGGCGGCGCGCCGCTGTTGGTGCGGGAGATTTCTTCGCTCCTGGGAATTTCCATTCACCAATACATCACGCTGGATATGCAGACCTTTTCCGATCTGATCGACATCCTGGGCGGCGTGGATATATACGTCGAAGAGGACATGAATTACGACGATCCGGCGGCTGAACTTTCCATTCACCTCAAAAAGGGTTATCAAACCTTGTCGGGAGATATGGCGCAAAAGTACCTGCGCTACAAAAGCTCCGACCTTGGCGATGTGGGGCGGGTGCAACGGCAGCAAAAATTTGTCAAGGCTCTTTACGCCAAAATTCTGCAGTTGGAAACCATTCCAAAATTGCCGCAAATTGCCGAGATTTTCCAGAAGCGCATGAACACCAGCGCAGAAATTTTCGACTCGGCGCATTTGGCCAACGTGCTCAGACGAATCAGCAGCGATCCCCCCGTGGGCATAATGCTCCCCGGCTACGAGGACGAATCCTCGCCCGACGTTTGGATCCCCAATCATGCGGGCATCGAAGCCAGAATGAGGGAGCTTTTCCCGGCCAGCGAGATAAACTCCGGTGAAAATGAAGAATGAAGTTTATGATAGGAGTTTTTGACCATGGATGACAAAGCGAACGAAGTTGCGCTCAAACTCTGTAAAGCGATCTGTCGGGCGGCGAGCGACAAAAAGGCGCGTTCCATCGTGTATATGGATATGCGCGGCCTCATGTCCTCCACCGATTATTTTGTGATTTGCTCCGCCCCCACGGCTACGCAAGTCAGAGCCATCGCCGACAATATCGACGAGAAGCTGGAAGAGGCGGGCGTAAAATTCGCTCATCGAGAAGGTTATCACGAAGCCGAATGGATTCTCTTGGATTACGGCGATGTGGTGGCGCACATTTTCAAAGAAGAAGCCCGCGAATATTACGCGCTGGAGCGTTTATGGGGCGACGCTCTGCTGACCCCTTACGACGATGACGACGACGCGTAAATATAAACCCGGCACGGTGGAAACGCTTTCGGTTGCCAGAATCGGCGAGATGGGCGCGTTTTTGGACGCCGCGACCGGGAACACCAACGACGATATTTTGTTGCACAAAACCCAGCAAACCGCGCCGATCGCGGCAGGCGATCGCGTCAAAGTCTTTCTCTACCGCGATCCCAAAGGCAGGCTTACGGCCAGTATGCGCGTGCCGAAAATGAAAGTCGGTCAGGTGGCGCGGCTTAAAGTCATCAACGTCGCCAAAGACGGCGCGTTTTTGGATGCGGGAGCGGAGCGGGGAATTTTCCTGCCCTATGCCGGAATGCGCGGGCGACCGACGGTGGGGGAAACCGTCTGGGCAAAGTTATACGTCGATAAATCCGGCCGCTTGGCCATGACCATGGAAGTTGAGGACGAACTTCGCCGCGCCTCCCGTCCCGCGCAAAACGTAAAAGTCGGCGACATGGTAAAGGGCGCAATTTACAATATCAACGAACAGGGCGCATTCATGTTCAGCGAGGAACGCTATATCGTTTTTATCGCGCACAAGGAAATGCCCAAACGTCCCCGCGTTGGCGAAGAGGTACAGGCGCGAGTGACTTTTGTGCGCGACGACGGACGGCTTAACGCCTCTTTGCGGGAGGTAAAAGAAAAGGCTCTTTTATCCGATGCGGAAAAAATTTTGGCCGAATTGAGCAAAACGGGGAAAATGCCTTACAGCGATCAAAGTCCCCCGGCGATCATCGGCGAAAAATTTTCCGTCAGCAAGGCGGCATTTAAACGAGCCTTGGGGCATCTCTTAAAATCCGGACAGATCGAGCAAAAAGACGGCTGGACTTATTTGAAGAAATTTTGAGATTAAAATTTATCCGATACTTTTTTTACGCGACAAGCAGGAATTTGACCCGATATAGCGAATAGCCTTTAACATGGGAAATTGTGCCATAGCTTAAACCGACAAAAAAGATAAACTAATATATTCCGGCTCGGGCTGCGTTTCGATTTTGCCCGGGACAATGATGGGGGCGATTTGATGGCAGGCAAAAAAGAAGAGAAAAAAGGGATTCTGCTGGAAACAGGCACAAACGAATTTGAGATCGTGGAATTCAGCATCGGCAAGGTGAA
>Ga0310694_10007044_pt1 | contig 10593 bp, 27 predicted proteins | sample 174DNAGHGhighgp2_FD_203884 | JGI IMG/M metagenome (GOLD analysis project Ga0310694, IMG submission 203884) | Sheep rumen microbial communities from Palmerston North, Manawatu-Wanganui, New Zealand - 1742 DNA GHGhigh gp2 (v2) (version 2) | ecosystem: Host-associated > Mammals > Digestive system... | reverse complement strand
TTTAAAATTGTGAATACTGGTTCGTATTCGTCACCGCATAAATAAAGTTTTTCATTGATGATGTCTAATTCACCGAAACAAAAACCAGGTTCTACACTATAACGTTGATAAATATAATTATTAAATTGTGAGTTTCTATCTCGTTCCAAAATAACCCTAAAATTCGGGTCCATTAATTGTTTTCTTAATTCGTCACAAAATTCACACATGATTAACCTTTATGTTTGTTATAGATATTATCAACAAGTTTACAAAGACTATTTTTAATAACTTGTGTATCTATATTTTTATAATTATGCTCAATAAATTCATCAAGCGTTTCTTTAAACTCTTTACCATATGAAGATTCTAAAACGCATTCACAAAATTCTGATTCTGTTATACGTATTTGTTCTTGTTTGGTTATATCTTCTACATATAAAACAAATTCATTTCCATGGTCATCATCACCATAATTTGTATATGCTTCAAAACTATATCTATGATTATCAATAAGTTTATCTTCTAATTCTCTTTCTATAGTTTTAATAACCTTTGATAATAAATAATCGCCAGCATCTTCAGTTCTATTTGCACCATAATCAAAATATAAAATTTTATGCATAAATTGTGCAAATTTATTATGTAAATTTTGATGATATGTTATTTCAAATTCACAACCATCAACTTTTTTAAAATCAAAATCAATCTTAGCTTGATTAATGGCGAGTTCATTTTCATGTTCTCTACATTTATATTCATTATCAAACTCAAGCCCATCACTAGCTACATAATAAGTTTCTTCAACTTCTTTTATTACCTTTCTGAATTTAACGTCCATAATTAATCCTTATATAGCTGGTATTTCTTACTAAGCTGTTTAGAAATTTCATCTGGCAATGGTCTAAACCAAATACCTACACGACAACGACCATTACCGTTTTCATCAGTAAATTCTGGTGTAAGTTCAGTCTTACAACAATCGTCAATGAAACCGTAATCTATATTTTCTTGAAGACCAAGTTCTTTAGCAATATCAACAACCTTCATCAAATGATTAAGGTTCTTTGCTTCACAGATAGTCTTAGTAAAAATATCATTGACATAATCCTTCCAAATATCCTTTGGCATTTCAAACTTAATACCCACAGTAGGTCTTGAGTTTTCCGCCTTATAAACAAATGTCTTGTCACCGCGTTCATGTGCTGCTTTTGCAGCTTCATAAACCGCCGGATGTCGGTATAACGTCCAATAATCTGGATAACCTGGTGTTTCTACCGGGAGAACATCGAATTCATTATCCTTAACATAACTCCGCATAAGCAAATGAAGCCAATATGCTTCTGCACAATGACTAACCATAGCTGCAAGTTTACCTGCAGTCAAATGCAAATCTTTTCTAATAATAAACAAACGTCTCATAATTAATGCTTTTCAAAATATTTGTTATAATTTTTTAATGTTTTTGATAATGATGCTGATACTGTTTCTTCTATAACCTTTTTTGTATTATCTCGCCAAATTGTTCTGTTTAAAAGTGGTTTTGCTGAAGTCATAGCTAAAGCTGCAATTATAATAAGTGGACCAAATATAACTAGTATAATAATTGCCGTTTTTCTTTCATTTTCATCAAAATGTTCACAAAAACCTTCCCAGTCAGATACGATAAATATAAAAGACGAAACAATAGACATAAATGCATAGCAGCATAAAATTATTAATAAAATTTTAATCATACTGTTTTTTCCTATTTGATACTTTCTTTATCCAATGAAACAAACGTTCTGCTGGAATAATACACAATAATACAATAATATAAATACTCTGGAATATATCCATTGGTGTCTTATCATTAAGAATTATAGAAAGAATTATAATAATAAATCCTAAGATAAGAATACTAAAAATTACCACATCTTTCCAGGTCATTCTGAAAATCTTTCCTTTAGAAATTCAAGTTTCTTATTAATAACAAAGTTTTCATCTTCTCTTTTTTGTTTACGGTTCTTTTTCCCAGTATAATGTGCCATAAGCGATGTAGGAACAGTTATCAAAAAACAAATGAAATAAAAAAGAGTTAACTTTGTGTTATTGGTTGTTGCAAGTAAATAAATTGTTGCAAACAAATCAAATCCACCAAATGCTGCTGCCCAAAAAATCCAGAAATTATTTTTAAACCAAATCATATTTACTCCTTAATAAAAACATGGTGTAACTTCAACTTTATATTTCCCGTCATTTAAATAAGTATAACTTACGACATCATTATAATAAGTAGGAAAACCTTTAATAAGTTGTTGCGATGATACCCTAAGAGTATCAATAGACTGATTGATTACTACTCTATCAGCACATGGAACTGATGCAATTTCTTTTTCTTCATGCATAATATATGCTTGTTGACCGATTTCTGAACAACCAAATATACATAACGCAATTAACAGTAAAAGATACTTCATGTTACTTACCTTCTCTAATTTCAGATGCTAAAATTGCTATTGTTGGAATCCAACAAACCATTGCTATGATAAGCATCGGGTTTCCACCAAATGTAGAAACATATGAAATAATATCAATTAAGCAAATAGAACCAGCAACAAATGCAATCTTTTTTGCTTTAATTTTAGTTGTAAAAACACCTGCTGTTATTTTAGCAAAAATATATATCGTTGCGGTACTAATACCAATAAGACTAAGAATAACTTTCAGAATTTCCATTATATTTTCCTTTTTTATAAAATATAATAAAAAAATACCCGTTTGTAAACGGGTACTTTTGGTATTAATTGTTTCAGTTATCTTATAAAGAACATAATTCCAAGCATTATGATAATACCTAACCCCAATATAGCTATAGTTATATCATAATTCATCGAAACTTTATCTTTTTTATAGATTGGTTTTAATTTAACTGTTTTATCTTCGGCTTTCCTCATATTTTATTTATAAATTACCAACTTTCTTCATAAAATAGAACTTCATCTGGTTCACTTTCATCAAGCCATTTCTTAAATCTGTCTCGGTATGTTCTTAATGAATCAAAATAATACCAATCATAATTAGTTGAACCAAAAAAGAATCTGCTCATAGTAGGCAAATAAATTTCTGCAAGTTCAACCATTTCTTCTGGTGCCTTCCAGTTTTCATACCAGTCCATTGCATCTGAAGTTCTGAACATACCATCTTCAGATTCTTGTTTACCAGTAGTTTCTTCATAATTCTTAAGTTTTTCAGAATTACCAAGAATTTTATTCATTCTATGAACAAGTTCCTTAATATCTATTCTATCAAGAACTGCTGCTGCACCATCAAGAATATTACCATATTCTTTATCATGAACTAAACGTTCTGGATGTCTTTCTTGAACGAAATGAACCATCCAGTTTTGTTTTCTCATATAAAGTTCATCAATATCCTCACCATATTCAATATGCATTTCAGAACGTGCAAGATTATATTTTGTGTTTAATGATTGCCATTCAGTCTTTTCAATTTCATCTGTTATGAAATCAGAAATATCATAACGCGGTTCTGTTTTGCGATTATATTCTTTTTCATCTTCTGATGCATTTTCTGATAATGCTTCAATACGTTCATTTTCTGCATTAAACCAATCTTCCCACTTTTTCCAAGCAGCATTTAATTCATTTCTATATTTTTCTTCAAGATGTTTATAAAAATGATCATATTCTTTCTTTGCTGAAAGATATGCTTCGCAAATTTCCTTATTTTTTGCTTTATAAAAATAAATATCCAAACCCATATTAATCACCCATTTCAAACTGCATCCAACCAAGAGTTTTAGAAATTTTATCAGTTGCATTTCTTATAAAAGTTCTTGCTTGACGTTGAGAAATAACTTGCCACTTAGTAATATCGCCAGTTTCATAATTCTTCTGATTACCAATGATAACAAGTTCTTGCATTTTATTTGGTAAAGACCATTCTTTAAACTTACCAAAGAAAACACCATCTTCAATAATAATCTTAAATCTGTTATCTTGAATCCAAGATTCTACGCCCACAACCTTAAATACTCGATAACCATCAACTTCTTCATTACTTTCATCAATCCAAGAAAAATTCTTTACCTTAACCCACTTACCCATAATTCTCTTAAGATTACCATTAAGAATGTCAATGTGGATTTTATCATCCAATTTTTGACGACGTGCAGTAAGGTCATCAATCGAACGTTGACATTCGTCACGTCTTGTCTTAAGTTCATCAACTGTAAGACCATCAAATTCATTTTTAACTTTCTTTCCCATAATTAATACCTGCTTTGTTTATATTCTGCTGCTTGTCTTGCAATCCAGAATTTAAGATTAGCGAATTGATCTGTTATTGTTATATACTTATCTTCGAAATGTAATCCGTCTTCGTAAATATACGTTTCTTCATCTAGCACAATATGGATATAATTAACAGTTTCAAATCTAAATGTATAACATTTAGGATAATCTGTAGCTTTGCTATTTTCATAGTCATAGTTTTCTTCACCTATCTCCTTATAAGGTAAATCAAACGATTCTAAGACATTTCTAACAGCATCAATAGCCATATTTTGCTGAATAATTCTTTTCATGATGAATAATATAGAAAAAAGTGCAGGTTTTGTCAACCTACACTTTCAGGAGAATACAAATTCAGTTACTCATCAGCTTCTGCTTCAGCTTCAGTTATATCCTTTGCAGCTTGCCCGCCACGTATCTTCATTACTTTTTCTTTATCTCTAACATCAACCTCGATTGTCAATGTATGACCACCAGAAGTATCAGTAAGTTCAGAATTTATTTGTGCTTTATTTCTATAAAGGTCAATGGGAGTTCCAGCAATATGACCAATATATTTTTCATCAACCCAAGGAATATTGAAACAAGTTCCATTAATATAAAGGTCAGTTATATCATCACTATGAATCAACCGGTTAATACATTGAATACCATCTTCTTCAACAGTCTTTGTATCAATTAACCTGTTTGTATGATAAAAATATCTTGTATCATCTAAATCGACAACCAATTTAAAATACTTAAGACGTGTTTGTTTCATAAAATTTTTACGAGACTTATCCCAAGTATATGTATCATAATCAGTTTCAAATCGTAAAGATTTAATTGCCCACATGTCAATGTTAATACATTCACAATTCTCAAATAAAATTTCTATTTCTTGATTTGTTAATTCTACATGTTCCATTATATTACGCTAACCTTTCTTTCAAACCCTGCAGGTCTTCTATGAGTATTTTCTAACTGAAGATAACCAAATCCAGGTGCAGAGTAATCAATTTTTACTGTTAATCTCCATATATCACTTGATTCATAGAGATGACGGTTAATTGCTTTCATGTGATATGGTCTATGCCAACCGCCAAAACTATCTTTCATATAATAGAAGATTAACCATTCGTTTTCAATCTTACATGAAATATAGAAACCACAATCACAACAACCGTCTTGATGCCAAATCATTTCGGATTTTTGATCAGAAGGAATAAAGTCATACTTAAATGTTTCAAGTTCCTTAATTCCTAGCTGTTCAATATCATCTGGTTTTCTTGGAGAGTCTTTAAATGTAGTAATTTCACCTGTCTTCCAATCATAGCAAGTAGTAGCGAAATAAAATTTATCGTCTAAATACTTAATATTGTTTACAAGGCAGAAATTAACCATATTGTGAATAACCAGTTCTTGTAAACCAGTTTCTCTACAATAAACCCATTTAAAAACTTGTTCATTAAATGGAATACCTTGTTTAAACTGAGTTACACTCTGATTAATAATATCACGATATGTAATAAAATTCATATCCTTAATTTTCTTATCAAGTTCAGACGATATTTTTTCACAATCCCACATTTTATTCTCTCCACCAGTTTAATGCCATATCTGCTTGACGTTCAAGCATATCAAAACCATCGATTGCCCAAGAACAATTATGATTTCTTTCCGCTTTTTTAATCAATCTGTCATCGGCATAATTCAAGTCATAGTAAATAAATTTACCTTTACAATTAAAATTAATATCAATACCAGCTTTAAACGGTATCGTATTTACAATAAGGTCAAAATCCTTTGCATTGAAATCTGTTAAAGACTGTTGATCTTCTTTTGGATTTCTTGCAAAGACTGTAATTTTATGAGTCGATGTTGCACCTCTAATCCAATCTTCGATTCCCATCTTGATTGAAGGCATAACTCCGCCATTACCTAAAATGGCAATATTATGAGGGAAATCAAATTCCCATGCATCATGGTTATCTACATAATGAACCAATGAGTTAATAAATGCCTGAGAATCGAAATTCTCACCGATAAATGTATCGTTAAGAATCTTAACACAATTTACAGATTGTGTCTTATCAGCATTCGGCATTAACCAGTCCATGTATTGAATAACATCGTTCTTAAACGGAGTTGTAATGTTAAAACCATCAAGCCTATCATCGATTGCAGCTTGAAGTCCTAACTCGACATTGGGAACATCATAAACCTTATATTCGAATCCCTGTGACTCGAATATTTCTTTAGATTTACTATATTCAATATTATGTCCGATTAAACCGAATTTCATTCTATTACTTTACCAACTCCATGTGGCATTCATTAATTGTTATTTTATAAGCTAAATTATAAGACTTGCAAGGTTCACCTATACGTTTTGATGTGCAAGCCTTAGTTAACCATTCTTCATAATATTGGTCATAATAAGGATCATATTGAACCTCATGAAAACCAAGTTCTTTGTCTTCACATACTTCTTGATATTCTTCCGGTGAAGAGATATTGTCAGAACATGCTAGACAAAGCAATGTGATTGACAATAAAAGATATTTCATTACTTTGCCCATCCATAAGTATAGATATATTCACCCTTGAGATTTACAGCGATGTCAAGAAACTTAAGACCGGCAATATTTACTGGCTTACGACCATTGTCCTTACATGCAATCTTTGCATAATACTTCCAATCGACGCCACTTTCATAAGTATCTTCCTTCCATGTGTTAAGAACACAATCATACTTATTGAGCGAGATTGTAAAATCAAGCTTTGTATTTGCTGCAAATGCAGATACAGCCATAAGGCCAATTATTAATAGTTTCTTCATATTTTGTTTCCTTCCTATTTAAATTTGCCCGCAAAATATAGCAAAAATTTATTATCTGTCAACCCCTACATGAATATCCATGTCCCAGCATCAAGAATATCTGCTGCTTCATCTACAGTTTTACCTTGGTGATAAAATTTTTCTAAAACATCACCATATTCAAAGTCTGTATAAATACTTTCTTTTAAATCATCAAAAGACCAGCATTCAAATTGTTCACATTCGTTAAGCTTTTGAATAACAGCAGTTTCATATTCTGTAAAAGTCATATATTACCAAGTTCCACAAACTTCTGGTTCTCTTGTCTTTGACTGAAGATAATCTTGATATTTCCTCTGCATACCGGCATGTTCTTCACAACCACCACACCAATACCTAGCATCACCCATTTCATATAATCCTGGTTTATCACAATCAGCTACAAAACATTTATTTTTGCCGCTATACTTTTCTTGTGTCTTTAACCATTCTTTATATTTTAACTTCATCGTCTCTTATCCCTATCAAATACGCCACAAAGAATACAATCTGTAATTACTTCAAAAATATCTACAAGAAATTCTAACATTATTCATCCTTTACAAATGCACCAGTAATAAGTGGATTGCCATCGTCTCTAATTTCAATATGATTTGCATTTTGAATATTTGTGCAACGTTCTACATTAAAATCACTTGCAGTTCCATACAAATAATAATATAATTCTTTACCTGTAGAAAGAATATTATTAAGAACATGTCCTGATTGTGTATCTTTAGTATCAATGTCCATTACAAATTCATCACCGTCTTGCCGAATATCGGTAATAAATGCTGCAATACTATGAACATCTACTATTCCGCCTCGTGTCGGATCAGGTTTTTCAAGAACTAAAGTTCTTTCATATTCTGGTCTTGTCATAAAATAGTCAATAGCAAACTTTGGCCATTTTAATGCAGTTTTTCCAGCTTTTAATGTATATTTTGACATTATATTACCTTAATACTGACTTATAAAATTCTTCTTCGTTTTCAATTACTTCTACTGATGTAATACCAAAAGCCCCTCTCTTATATGGAGTTGTTGGACCGATATTAAATTGTTCTTTCTTTTTTTCCAAGAATTTATTTGCTAATTCTTCATTTACGAAAATCCATTCTTTTTTGCCTTCAGGTTCTGTAAACCATACTTTATAATTAGTCTGCATTTTTTACCTCTGATATTCTGGAAGTTTTGGTTCTTTTAGTTCAATAGTTTCTTTAGGTCTATCAAGCATTTCTTTTAGACCTTTTACATTTGTAATTGCATGTGTATTAGCCTTTAATTGTCTAAGTTCACATTCTAGGGCATGAGTATATGCATGATACAAATCAATAACATCGCCATAATATCTACAGCGATATTCATCCATCTGATGTTGATTTAATTCTGGATATTCTTTTTGAATTTCTTTAATTTTTGTTAAGAAATCTACTCTACTAGCCATTATTTGATTCCTTACATTCTCTAATTGCAAGAATAAACGCATTCATATCGTTAGAGATGCTGTTTTCCTCACGTATTGTGCATCCTGGACGTGCCCAATTGTCTGCTTGGTAGTTTACATATATTTTAACAAAATGAGTTCCTGGGTCATCTATGAGCATTACATAAGGCATACCTGTGTCCTTATGATAGAACATAATTGTTGAAACACCGTTTACCCAGTAAACACAATCGTATTTTTCAATATATTTCCTAAATGCCCTCAATTTGATAGGCATATAATTAATCATTTCAGTGGTCAATACCATTAGTCAGTCTCCGCTCCTTCTACGCCTTTGAATAATACGCTCATTTCTTTCTTGGGTTGTTCAAACAATTCTGGTTTTTCATCAGCGTCACACTTTGCACATATAGGATCCGCTTTATAGAACTGTTCTACGAAACCATATGCACACTTTTCGCATACATTGAAAACCCTATGAAGATAACGATTATCATTATCTGGTTCCATAGTAATTGAAACTTTATTTGGGTCTAATAAATCCAATGTTTTATGACAAATTGCACATTGCATAAAAACTACCGTCCTTTTTTAAACAATATAATAAAAATAGGGTTTGTTGTAAACCCTATTGATATTGTAAACTTTTATTTAAGTTTCATCTGCACCCAATCGCCTATTATATAGCCAAGAATTACAATTCCGGGAATTCCTATATAACATTCTGGTTCTTTAAATGTATATAAAGCATAAGTGCTTATACCAAAGAATACTGCAAATAAAATGGTTATCATTAAACCTATAATTCGTTCAATCATATAACTATTTATAGAACTGTATAATTTTTATACCATTTTATCTTATTTTTCTTGATTTCATCAAGTAACCAACCAATAATCTGAGCTGTAGCTTGTTCACCGTTACCTGTGTCCATAACAGGTCTATTATGAGGATTACAAAGCTTCATAATAATATCGCAAGCTGTTTCATACTTGATTGCTGGATTCCAGTTATGCGTTTCTGGATAATCCTTCTTATAGAGTTCTTCACATTCTTCAAGAATCTTGGTCATTGTTTTCTTTGCCATTCTACGTTCCATAAGTGTTACTGCGCCAAAGATACCGAGAAAAAAGAATCCGACACTAAATAAAATAACTGCACCTACCATATTAAATCTTCTCCATTAATTTCATAATACTATCACCAATCCAATGCACCCCAGCATAGATTACTGCTATTACAAATCCTAGTAACAAAATCGGAATTGTTGCTACCGACCAACAAATGTCTTTTAAATTATCTTTCATTTTTCTTTTCCTTTTCTAAAACTTGTTTTCTTATCAAAACCGTATGCTTGTAATCTTGTTATATCATCACCTACAGGAACAATTGCTTCATCTGGCCTTGCATGAGTATCAAACCAATGTTCGACTTCCCATAAAGCTGTATATGGGTCCTTAACTGCTTGGAATTTATAACTTTTCAATTCAGGCCATATAACTATTTCCATGTTTCTGTTACTGAGATGTTGATAATACTTTCCAGGAGGGTCATATTTCTCAATATACAATACAGGACCATATTTTTCAAAAATTTCTTTCCATCCCGGTTCTTTATTCGGGTCAGTAACATCTTTCTTTGAATTATAACTATAGAAAATATTATTCTGGCTGTTATTCTCGACTATTTCATCAAATGTCTTATATTCAATCTTAATAAAGTTACCTTCCTTGTCTTCTGTATAGACAAAGAAATACCAAGTTCCGCAAAAACCAATCATGTGAACTGGTAATTTACCATATTGTTTTCTACCATTGACATCTCTAATTACTTCATAAGAAAAAACATAATTTCCAAGATGTGGAATCTCTTTATAAGGAACATTGATTGTAGAAGTTTTCCTATGAACAACAACATCGGATTCTAAGAAAGAACCCAATGTTGAATCATAATAATCTTGGAATTTAGAAAATATCTTCATTTCTTTTTAATCTCACAACCGTCGATTGGTCCCCAATTATAATCGACACCCA
>Ga0310694_10007043_pt1 | contig 10593 bp, 9 predicted proteins | sample 174DNAGHGhighgp2_FD_203884 | JGI IMG/M metagenome (GOLD analysis project Ga0310694, IMG submission 203884) | Sheep rumen microbial communities from Palmerston North, Manawatu-Wanganui, New Zealand - 1742 DNA GHGhigh gp2 (v2) (version 2) | ecosystem: Host-associated > Mammals > Digestive system >... | reverse complement strand
GGTGCAGACCGTGGGTGCCCATGTCACGGTTATCAACATGTCCGGCCCGGTGAAGTTAATTGTCAGCGGTACTACTGCCGACGGCTCGTTGAAGCTCTACGGAGACAAGCGCTTGCAGGTACTGCTCAACGGGGCTGATATCACCAATCCGACAGGCGCTGCCATCAACAACCAGGGCGGCAAGTCATTATATGTGGTGCTCGCCGATGGCACCGAGAACAGTCTCACCGATGGGGCGACCTACACCATGGTTGAGGATGAAGACCAGAAGGCGGCCCTCTTCAGCGAGGGGCAGATCATCTTCAGTGGCAAGGGACGGCTCAATGTCCATGCCCAGGGACGTGGCGGCATCCGCAGCGATGACTACATCCGCTTGAGGCCGGGTGTGAAAATCTATGTCAACAGCACTGCGCTCGACGGTCTGCGGGCCAATGATGGCATCATTATCGATGGCGGCGTGATCAATGTGGAAACCTCGGGCGCGGGCGCCAAGGGTGTGCGCAGCGAGGGTCCCTTGACCATCAATGGTGGACGACTCATCGCCATCAATCGTGGCGACACCAGAATCACCGAGGCTGAAGATGTGGCCGACACCACATCTTGTGCCGCTCTCTATTGCGACACGCTGATGACCGTTAAAGGCGGCATCATCAAGCTCAAGGCAACTGGCGATGGCGGCAAGGGTATTAATGCCAAACACAACGTCAACATGGCCGGCGGCTCGCTCACGGCGGTGGCCACTGGAACCGATGACAACAAGAAGCCCCGTGGCGTGAAGATCGAGGGCAATTTCACCATGTCGGGCGGCTATTTCTACAGTTACAGCAAACGCAGTGACCCGTTGGACGTATCGGGCACGGTCAGCGTTGCCGACGGATATAGGACTTGGGACTCCGGCCCCAAGGCGTTAACCATCTCATTTTGATAATATCACAAAAGAATAATCAGGCTAGTATAAATGAAAAAACTATTATTGCTTGCATTGTCGGTAATGGCTATGGCTTTTCAGGCTGCAGCGATTACAGGAGACGTGAACAACGATGGCGAGGTGACCGTCAGCGATGTGAACATGGTGATTAGTGCCATCGTGAACAATACGGGAAGTCTTGATGTCGATGTTAATAATGACGGCGAAATCTCGGTAGGTGATGTGAACGCCATCATCAATATCATCATCAACGGGCCAGTCATCGATGAAGTGGTCCCCAAGGAGATAGAACTGGACTTCTCGGAACTGACTGAGCCTGCCGAGGTCGTCCCCGACGATGAAGATGATATCGACTATGGTGATTATGTGGAGAATACCACGTGGGCGACATCGGTGTACATCACCTTTGAGGGTGACACGGCTACTGTGACGGGCAATCCCACATCGGTCATCGTGAAGGCCGAGGGTGCCCATGTGACTGTTACCAGCGCGGCCAAGCGTGTACGCTATATCGTCTCAGGAACGACTGCCAACGGCTCGCTCAAGTTCTACAGTGACAAGAAGTTCCAGCTGCAGCTCAACGGCGTGGATATCACCAACCCCAATGGCGCTGCTGTCAACAACCAGTGCGGCAAGTCGTGTTATGTCGTGCTCAATCCCGAGACCGTCAACACCCTGCGCGACGGTGAGAATTATACTATGGTGGACGGTGAGGACCAGAAAGCGGCCCTCTTCAGCGAGGGACAAATCCTTGTCAGCGGCAAGGGCACGCTCAACGTCTATAGCGTGGGCAAGCACTGCGTGGCCAGTGATGACTACATCCTGGTGCGCCCTGGAAGCCACTTGTATCTCAACAGCGTCAGCGGCCATGGCTTGAAAGCCAAGGACTATGTCCACATCAAGGGTGGTGTGCTCAACATGGAAATCGCCGCCGACGGTGCCAAGGGCATCAACTGCGACAGCCTCATCTATATCACCGGTGGACGCACGACGATTCTCAACAGTGGCACAACCGTTCTGGAGACCGATTCCCTGGGAAATGAAGTATCGACATCGAGCGCTGGTGTGAAGTCGGACTTCAACATCACTATTGCTGGCGGCATCCTCAATGTGAAGTGTACGGGCAATGATGCCAAGGGCATCAATGTTGTCGAACCTTCGGTCATGAGTGGCGGCGAGGTCAATGTTGTGGTGACTGGCAACAAAGTGGCTGTCGCGCCCAAGGGGCTGAAGTGTGACTCTGATTTCTCGTTCACTGGCGGCTCCTTCTACAGTTGCGCCCCCAATGGCAAGGCTCTTGACGTTGATCGTGAACTGACTGTCGCCGAAGGCTACACGACATACAATCACGACGATACCCGTCTGGTCGAAATATACTACTGATTCAAATAGTTATTCAACCCGAAAATGCCCGGTTTTATCCAAGAATCGGGCGTTTTTATGCATTATATATAACAGAATGCCGGATTTGTCAAAAAATAGATACACATTATTAAATATTAATCAAAAATAACTTGCAATCAAAAATTATTACTATCTTTGCAATTGGATGATAAGAACTCAGGTTTATATATGGCTTATTATCAGCACTCTGGCAGCTCTATTTGCCAGTTGTAGCCGTGTCCCCGACTATGATAAGCGTCTGGTCGAGGTGGATAGCATAGTGTCTGAAAAACCATTGCTTGCCAAAGAAACCCTCTTGAAAATCAGGCCCGATGACCTCAGTGCTGCCGATGAAGCCTATTATAACTTGCTTTACACCCAGGCCTGCTACATTAACTACGACACCTTGACCATCGCCAATGACAGCATCATCCAGCGAGCACTGGATTATTTCAGCCAGCACAAGGGTGACAAGGAGAAATTAACCCGCACCCATATCTATAAAGGTGCTGTTTTTGAGGAACTTGGAAGACCCGATTCGGCAATGATTTATTATAAAATGGCCGAACTCTATGCTGACGAGAAAGACAATTTTAACCGCGGGTATGCCCAGCTGCGCATGGGCAATCTTTATAAGCAGCATAATGCCTGGGACGGTAGGGATATTGAGAAATTTGAACAGGCCGAAAAAAGTTTCAGGAAGTTGAAGAATAACCACTATCTGATTCTCTGCCTCAAAGATATCGGTGCCCTGTATAGATACCGCAAAGCCGATAAGGCAGAAGCTGCGTTGACCGAAGCTATCCATTGGGCTGAGGTTGAGAAAGATACTGCCAATCTCATTCATTGTACAAGTGATCTGGCTTATTTGTTTTTCATGCAGTCGGCCAATGTGGAGAAGGATTCGGCTGATGTTTTTTTAGCTAAAGCCTATAACCAGCTGCAACGTGTATTGAGCTTCAACCGTTTAAAAGATCTTACCGCAATTGAATATGCTACATTTGCCTGTGTCTATGCCAATTATGGTAAGGTCGATTCTGCATTGAAGTTTATGGATTATTCTAAGCAAAAGTTTGGTGGTGACTTGGATTATTACCATTCTAACAACTACTTGGAGCCGATGAGCCAGATTGCTAAAGTGCGGGAAAAATTGCTTGATTACTATAGACTTAGCCATGAGTGTGACAGTATTGCCTTCTCGTCAATCAGGAATAAGGATATTGTAAATATCATGAACGAAGAACTGCTGTTTGAAAAGGAGTATAATGACAAGCAGGATTCCGAGCGACTTAAACGGTACTATATCATGGCCGGTGTGATGTTGTTCTTGCTGTTGCTGGCATTGCTGTTCTATCGCCGGTCACACCGATACGATAAGTTGGTGCTGGAGCTGAAGGACCAGTCACATAGCCAGATGCAGGATCTCTCGGGCCTGCAAGGCAGCATCAAGGAACTCAAGATCAACGATGAACGTCTCAAGAGCTTTATCTCTTCCCACATGGGTATGATGCGCGATATGATTGATGCCTGCTACCACGAGCCCAACAACCGCATCGCCGAGAACATGAAGCGTATTGTCAAGTTCCAGGACAGTAACCGTGACAACTGGGTGAAGCTCTATGACTACATCGACATGGAGCACAACAACATCATGACCCGCACCCGCGAGCAGTATCCGCAGCTCAACGAAAAGGACCTGCTGCTGCTTGCGCTGACCTGTATGGGCTACTCCTATATCCAGACGGCGATCATCATGGGCTACTCCAATGCCACCAGCGTGAGCGTGATCAAGCAGCGCCTTGCCAAGAAGATGGGGCTCGATTGTTCGCTCAACGAGTATATCGAACGCAACGAGAAACAGGAAAACCCCAATGAAAATGAGTAAAAACACGCTTTTTTTGAGACGTTTTTTTGTGATGAGCCATTGTATTATAAATTTTTTTTTAACTCATTGAAATACAATAGACTGGAAATGGAATGTATTATTGTGTATTACGAAAAAATTTGGCTATTTCGGCAAATGGCTATAATTTTGCAACAGAAAATCTAAACATATTTTTTTATTGATCTAAACATTTCAAAAGTTATGAAACGAATTTACATCATCACGATAATGACCATCCTTTGCAGCATGGCTGCGATGGCACAGAATAGACCGGACATGGCTCACCAGACAAATGGTGGCAACCGCTACGAAGAAATGACCTCATTGTCTGTACCCGTTGTTTCGTTGTTAGGCAATAAACTTGCAGTAACCAACATCACGGGGTCTTGGACAATGTGGATTACCGATGAGTTTGGCGCATATTGTGTGTATCCGCGCACCTATTATGGCCCACAAAATGATATTTCAGTCTCGATAGACAACAACGAAGAATACGTTTTGACGATAACGACCTCGGCTGGCATTACCTATCGATGGCACATTGATGGCGGCTTCATTTACCTGTACGGGTGTGGCGACTTCGATTCCATCGTGTCTCCTAAATCCACTCAAAGTGTCGGAGCGGGGTTGAGCAAATATTAGAAGAATGTTTAGATTTTATAATAATTAGTAATCCTTAGGTTTAAGAAAGGAAAACACACATTTCATCATCCAAATAATTACCCGTCACCATCCTGGCGGGTAGTTGTTTTTTTTATACCCTACCGAGTGTATTAGCCGCTTCCCGGACATGGCGCCAGGGAGCGCAGGCCCATCTGGCAGCCGGCTCCGATCTTTAATGGTTTTTTTGGAAGAATTCACATTCCTTTTCACATGTATGTGAAAAATAATAGCTACTTTTGCAAATTGTAGCTCCTGCTTACAACGATGGGGCTTATAAGGCAAAAGTCAACCAACGACAATAACAGAAATTATAGAATGATTAACCTGAGTGTAAATGTCAACAAGATAGCTACTTTGCGCAACGCGCGGGGTGGCAATATCCCCAATGTAGAACAGGTAGCCATCGACTGTGAACGGTTCGGTGCCGATGGCATCACCGTCCATCCCCGTCCCGACGAGCGCCACATTCGCCGCAGCGACGTGTTTGCGCTGCGCCCTCTGGTCCGCACCGAGTTTAATATCGAGGGCTATCCCAGCGAGCAGTTCTTGGAACTGGTGCTCTCGGTCAAGCCCACCCAGGCAACCCTGGTCCCCGATGCTCCCACGGCGCTCACCTCGTCGGCAGGATGGGATGTGGTGCCCAACATGGAATTCCTTACCGGTATCGTTGACCGCCTGAAGGATGCTGGCATCCGCACCAGTATCTTTGTTGGCACCGACCTGGACAACATCCGCGCTGCGGCCCGCACCGGCGCCGACCGCGTCGAACTGTTCACGGGACCGTTTGCCGAGCAGTACGACGAGGACCCCGACCGTGCCGTGGCCCCCTTCACCGCCGCTGCCCAGGCAGCCCACAGTGTCGGCATGGGGCTGAACGCAGGACATGACCTGAACCTGCACAACCTCAAGTTTTTCCAGCAGCACGTTCCTCACCTGATGGAAGTCTCGATCGGCCATGCCCTCATTGCCGACGCCCTCTACATGGGTCTCGAGGCCACGATTCAGGCTTATAAGGACTGCTTGAAATAAAAACGCGCCATTCACGTTATTAATATAAAAACAACTCCCAACGCAATAACCAAATAAGATTAATATGTCAATCCTCAACATGATTCTTGCCCAAGTTACGCCTGCCGACACGATGATTCAGCAGGCCGCCGACACCCTGCAGCAGGCCGTCGACACTGCCGCTCAGTATGTCACCGACAGTGCTGCCGCCGTCGCCGCGGCAACCGCCCCCGCAGCCGCCGAGCCCGTTGTCAAGGAACTCTCGGTGTGGGACCTCACCATGACAGGTGGCTGGCTCATGATTCCGCTGGCGCTGCTGGCCGTCGTGAGCATCTACATTTTCTTTGAACGCCTGTTTGCCATCAACCGTGCCAACCGTCAGGACCGTTCCTTCATGGACCGCATCAAGGAGTACATCCATCGCGGAGAAGTGGACCAGGCACTCAAGCTCTGCCAGGATACCAACACCCCCTATTCGCGCATGATTGAGAAGGGCGTGACCCGCATCGGCCGTCCCATGAACGATGTCCTCGTCGCCATCGAGAATGTCGGCAACATGGAGGTCGCCAAGCTCGAGAAAGGCTTCAGCTGGCTCGCCACCACGGCAGCAGGTGCACCGATGATCGGTTTCTTGGGCACCGTGACCGGTATGGTACAGGCCTTCTTCCAGCTTGCCAGCGCCGGCAACAACAGCAATGTGACCATTCTGGCCAGCGGCATTTATCAGGCCCTGGTGACCACCGTCGCAGGTCTGATCGTCGGCATTATCGCCCTGTTTGCCTACAACTTCCTCACCTCGCGCGTCAATAAAGTGATGAACAAGCTCGAAGGCAAGACAATGGAATTCATGGACCTGCTCAACGAGCCGGCCAAGTAAATGAGGCATTAGGTTTACTGTAATCCTACTTAAAACTCAAAACGAGATTATGGCACTCAAGAGACAACACCAGACCTTGTCGATGTTCAGCATGGCCTCGATGACCGACGTCATCTTCCTGCTGCTCATCTTCTTCATGGTCACTTCGACGTTTGTCTTCCCGTCGGCACTCGAGGTCAACCTGCCACAGAGCAGCGAGCAGACAGCCATCAAGCCGTCAACACGCATCTATGTGGACAAGGCACTCAACATGTATGCCACACAGACCAACGAGACCGGCGAGACCGACCTCATGCCCATCGCTCCCGAGCAACTCGAGGGCTTCATGCAGGCCCTCAAGGCAGGCAACCCCAACGAGTTTGTCGCCGTCTATGCCGACGAGGAAGTCAATTATGGCAAGATCGTCGAGATTCTGGACAAGGGCTCCAAGCAGGGCGTGAAGATTGTCCTCGCCACCAAGCCCAGCGAGGCCTCCATCCCCGCAGCCCAGCCGGTTGCCGACGCTACTCAGCCCGTCGCTTCTCAGCAGCCACAACCCGCCAATCCATAACCCGATATCACGATGGAAGATAATCGCCGCAAAAATAGCCTCTGGGCACTGTTGCTCACCCTGCTCATCACCGTGGGCATGATGGCGCTTTTGCTGCGCTTCACGCTGCGATATGAGCAGGTCCCCAACCCGCCCGACCCCATGCAGCTGGTGCAGGATTCCATCTTGTTCGGCGGTGAATTCGTAATGCTGGGCAACACCCTGGACGACTTGCAGAACGACATGACCGACCAGGACGCTGCCGAACCCAGCGCTGCCCCCGACGAAGGGGAAGAACCCGACATCGATGCCGACGACATCGAGGATGCCGGCGAGGTCAACCACAAGACACCCCCGGTGGTCACACAGAAGACCGAGTCACCCCACAAGGTGAAGGAACAGCCCAAGGAGCCCGAGCCCAAGAAGCCTGGTCCCACCAAGGAAAACGATAAAAAAGTCGAGAAACCCAAAGCCAAGGCCACCAAAGCCGAAGCCCAGGAAACCAAGACCAAGAAACCGGATCCCGAGCAGAAAAGCGCCACCAGCTCTGCCACCAACAACAGGGTGAAGAACGCCTTCGGCAACAAGGGCGGCAATGGCGGCGGCCAGCAGGGCACACCAGACGGCAATTCCAGCCAAGGCGTGCTGGCAGGCAAGCCCGGCATCAGCGGACTCGTGGGCTACACTCTCGACTACTGGGCCAAGCCCGTGCCTAACAGCAAGTGGTCGGGACGCGTCGTCGTGCGCGTCACCGTCAATCCGCGCGGACAGGTCACCAAGGCCAGCGCCGTGAGCGCTACCGGAGACCTCGCCTCACACCCCGAGGTGCGCCGAGCCTGCGAGCAGGCCGCCCTCAAGTCACGCTTCTCGGTCCCCAAGAACACCATGACCGAAGGCATCGGCACCGTCACCTACATCTGGCACTAACCCCTCCGGAAGGTGCTCGCCTTGATAGTTACAAACTCACGCTTCAAGTCATCACGACTCAAGGCGTGAGTTGTGTTTGTGAGGCACTATTTAGAGTTGCATATGAGATCGGCATCGGCTCATTATTGCCGTTTCATTGAATCATTATATAGAAACATTGATTTTTTTTTGCAGCTATTACCAAAATCGTTACCTTTGCTTTGATTCAAGCAAGATGTCAGCCGATGACCTACTTCAGCAAACAGACCAGGCCCGAGACCATCATCTACACCGTCGTGTGGATCGTGCTGTTCATGGCGCCGGTTGCCGAGTTGGTGTTCAATTACGACCCCGAACACTCGTCGTGGTTCAAGCGCGGGCTGCTCGACACGTGGAGCAGTCTGTTGACATTTTTTGTCGTTTTCCTGGTCCATAACCACGTGCTTGCCCCCCTGCTGGTCAAGCACAAGAAGGTGGTGCACTACATCATCGGCTGTGTGCTGGTTGTCACTTTGTTCCAGACGGTCCAGTGTGCCCACAAGCCCAAGGAGCCACACCACGGACCCGCCAGGGAGCATGCGATGAGGATGCCGCCTCCGCCTGGTGCTCGTCAGCCGATAGACAAGCACGACATCACCATGTTCACCATTGTCATCATGATGATCGGCGCCAACCTGGGCATGAAGGCCTATTTCCAGAACGAGGAGGACAAGAAGCGCCTGGCCCGGCTCAAGGAGCAGAGCCTCAAGCAGGAGCTCGACTACCTGCGTTACCAGATCAACCCTCACTTCATCATGAACACGCTCAACAACATCCATGCTCTGGTGGACATCGACCCCGAGCAGGCCAAGGATAGCATCGTGGATATGTCCAGGATGATGCGTTATCTGCTCTATGATAGCGACAAGAACTATGTCACGCTCAATAGCGCCGTCACCTTCCTCAAGAAGTACCTCAACCTGATGAAGCTGCGCTATACCGACCAGGTCAACGTCAAGCTGGATGTCCCGGAGCACTGCACCGAGGACGTCGCCATCGCGCCGCTGGTGTTCATCCCCTTTGTCGAGAACGCCTTCAAGCACGGCGTGGTGCTGAACAAGCCGTCAACCATATCGGTTGACATCGAGCGCAAGGGCGACCGTCTCCTCTTCCACTGCCGTAACACCAAGAGCCAGGTGCGGCACGAGTATGGCGGCGTGGGGCTCAACAATGTCACCAAGCGCCTGGAACTCATCTACGGCAACGACTACACCCTCGATATCGACAATGGTGGGGACACCTATGATGTGTTGCTCGACCTCCCCGTCCGCCGTCCCGATGATTTTAATGAACCCTAAAACCTGATAAACCCCGATGATCATGATTAAATGTATAGCAATCGACGATGAGCCCCTGGCGCTCAAGAAACTGGTCACTTACATCAAGCGCATTCCCTATCTCGACCTCGTCGGGCAGTATAACAGCGCGATCGAAGCGCAGCAGGCCATCAACGACGGGCTGCAGGTGCAGGCCATCTTCCTCGACATCAACATGCCCGACCTCAACGGCATGGACTTTGCCAAGTCGATCGAGCGTGACCACAGCATGGGTCCCGTGCTGGTGTTCACCACGGCCTACAGCGAGTATGCCATCGAGGGCTATAAGGCCAACGGCGTGGGCTACCTGTTGAAGCCTTACGGCTTCGACGAGTTCGAGGCCGCGGCCCAAAAGGTGCGCGACATCTGCGAGATACGGCAGCAGTCAGCCACCGAGGTGTCTTCCGAGCTCGACGACGGCACCATCTACGTCAAGAGTGACTACAAGATCGTGCGCATCGGCATCGACAACATCCGCTATATCGAGGCCATGAGCGAGTACCTCCGCATCATCTGCGACGACAAGGACAAGCCTGTTATCGTCCTGCTCAGCATGAAGAAGATTGAGGAACATCTGCCCGACAATAAATTCATGCGCATCCATCGCTCCTATATCATCAACCTGAGCAAGATCAGCGAGGTCAAGAAAAACCATGTCGTCGTTGAGGGTGGCACTTCCCTGCCCATCGGCGACAACTACAAGGACGCCTTCATGGCCTACCTCAACAAGCGCATCCTCACCAAGTAACCCCCTTCATCTCATATTAGACCATCTCAAGCCAGAGACCTATAGTCCCCTATGTGGCGTTGTCAACGCCACCATTGCGGTAACAGGTTTCTAGCTGTATCCGTGACGTCGCTGGGGATGCCCCCAACGATGCCATTCGTTTAGGGAAAAAGGCCATATATTGGTAGTAATGTTCATTTTTTCTCATAATCATAGAGAATTCCACCTTTCGAGGGTCACCCGCAAAATCCTGTGTTTGCCTGAAGGGCATGAGCCCCATCGGGGGCAGCTGGCTCGTAGGGCCAGCTTCAATTGGTAACACCATGCAAGAA
>Ga0310694_10007042_pt1 | contig 10593 bp, 7 predicted proteins | sample 174DNAGHGhighgp2_FD_203884 | JGI IMG/M metagenome (GOLD analysis project Ga0310694, IMG submission 203884) | Sheep rumen microbial communities from Palmerston North, Manawatu-Wanganui, New Zealand - 1742 DNA GHGhigh gp2 (v2) (version 2) | ecosystem: Host-associated > Mammals > Digestive system >... | reverse complement strand
CTCCGCAGATTTTCCGTGCTGTCTGGAAAGATGCCGAACAGACTATTAAATACCAACGATTTCAAAGAACTCTTGTATTATGGTGTCGCTAACGCGGCGTAGCTAGTCAAAATTTAACGGACTATTGATAAAAACCATCAAATCGTTATCCCATCCCCCTGCCTTATTCCGTCAGCATATACCGCTGAGCAGGGCTGTTAGGAGTCTCGGGTAGCGTCATCTCTAAATACCTGCCCAACAGCGGGTCGATATATTTCTTCTTCATCTTATATCTGTCAGAAAGTCCCAAATGCTCGGCAATCTCCGCCAGCGACCTTGGTTCCTTGCAGTAATCCACGATGCGCTCCAGTATTTGGAAGTCCAAGCCAAGCTCCTTGCCAACTCCTTGCCAACTCCTTGCCGACTCCTTGCCAACAGGCACGGACTCCACATCTTTTCCCTTAACCATCTCCATCACCATCTCCACTCTTTCAGGTTCAATGTGCTCACTCAGCACGGGCTTGGTCCACTTCTGGTCTTCCCAACCTTTCACAATCACATCCGCACCACTTCCTGCTTTCTCGCCAACACCAATAAACACAAACATTTTCTGCAATAGCGGATTGCGGCACACACTATGGTGGCCCTCATAAAATTCGCTCACGCTCACCAGCATCGAACCAGGATTGCTAATCACTATCTTGTCAACCCAGCTGTCCACCACCACATTACCCATCGAATTGTGCTGTGCATGAATCAAGGCATTGGCCAATGCCTCCCTCACCGCTATATGAGCTGGAGTAAACTCCAATCTTGTCATCCCATCATCGGCCAAACGGAACGGCTTGGGCAGCAACTGCGCCAACTTGCGGAACACTCGCGTAAAATACTGATACACATTCGCCTCCCAAGTGCCATCGGGGTAGATACGGTCGCTCCAGCGCTCTCCCTCCACCGTACCGAGATGTTCCCTATAGTCGGGGAAGAACCACGGCATACACTGTTGGTCGGTCACGCTCTGCGTCTTGCCGAACATCATGATGCCCGCCACCGTGAAACCCTCTTCACCCGTCTCACGGTCTTTCCGCCAGGCCTCCACCTTCTTCAGGAAGTCCATGTCCGACAAATCCGACCATGGATGATTCTCGTGACGTGCATCGTATGCCTTGCGGTAACTATGTAGCGTATCAAGGTCAATATCGTCCATCGAGTAACCCTTCAGGATACGCGCATCCGTCGAACCATGTCGCAGGTTGGCATCTGCAAACATCTGACGCACCTCCTCGTCGGTACAAAGGTAGTCACCTTCATGTCTGCGTTTGTAAGTGTTACCATACGGACGGCCATTCAGAAATACAGGCCTACGGTCGTATGAAGCCCTCGGCACCTCGCACACCAGCACCCAGCCCTTTCCCACAATCTCTTCCACATGAACATCCTTGTCCTCTAGCAGTGGGTCGCTCACCTTCTGCGGGTTGTGAGCCATGTCCCAGAACTTCTTCTTCAAGTCGATGGCTTCCATTTCCGTCAATCCGTCAACCACTGGCAACTTGTCATTCTCTTTTATGCCAAGCACAATCAGGCCGCCATCGGTATTCGCAAAAGCTGAGAATGTAGTCCAAAACGACTGCGGAAACCCGCCCCGTGCTGTCTTAAACTCCACCACAGTACCTTCGGTGCTGTGCAACAAGCCATCTATATCGTCAAGCTTTACATTCATCCTTTATGATTTTTTGCAAAAATACGACTTACTTTCCACATACATGAGAAAAAACTCTATAAAATGTTCGTCGCGTCGCTGGCTACATTACCACCTTATTCCAGCACAATCCCAATAACTACTGAAGATTTAAACGCCTAATAATCATTTTATTTCTTTATGGTTTCTTTATCCAATTAATGTGTTTTCAGATATAAGATATTAGTGCCTTTTTCTAACCACCAAAAAAACAATTATTAATATGACAAAACCAACTAGACCAACAATTAATAATCCCCATGAAACAACACGAAAAACGTTCTGTTGTCGCTCGTATTTATCTTGTTTCAATTTGTCAAAATAAACATTTTTAATAAGAACATCTTTTTCAATGTCTTTAACTGAAACCTTCAAAGTAATAGTGTCTTTTATAAAATAGAAATCGCCTAAATCATGGTCTAACTCCATTCCTGTAATCACTTTAGGATTATCATTTAAAATCTCGATGTCATATAAAAATGGAAGTCTTTTTAAATTTGCCATTGATTTTACTTCATTAGCTAAAACAAGGCATAAAAACGAAAAAAGAAGTAAAAAAACTAATGTGTTTATCTGTTTATAGCTTCTTCTTATATTATCATAAAATGATATAGTTTTCCCTTTCAAATCTTTCCCATAAATAGTAATCTTAGCTGTTTGAAAGAAATCTGAAGACTCCAAAACTTGCTTTTTCTTTGTTTGTTGTACCTCTTTCTTTAGCCCTTCCACCTCCGCAATTATTGTTATATTAAAAGCATCACCCTTTTTAAACAAGTTCCAAATGATATCAATACTATGATTGTCAAAATGAGTTTCAAAGTTAATCCCTTCAAAACCTCCATAAACATTGACTTTTTTTATAATATACCTTTTGTTACATATTATCTTTAAAGGTTCTGTCAGGTCGTTTCTTTCTAAATCCACCTTTCCGCTATTACGTACTGACAATGCTACTTTTATACATATTTTATCTAATTCCTTACCAAGATATTTTGTATCATTTTTCTCTATTAAAACGCCATCTTTTGTCTGATAACAAAACATATTGTCTATTTCTTCTATATTTACTTTCTTCTGACCATGTTTTTTACTCAAAAACGATCCAAACCAAACAGTAAATACACCAGAAAAAAGTATCAATAATAATTCCTTTAATTGCACATATTGTTCCATTTCAAATATCTTTTATACCTGCAAAGATACAAAAAAGGCCTATAAACGAATACACTTATTTAGAAGTGACAAAAATCTAAATGATGTTTTTTATTTGGGCGCGTCCCTCTGCCTGCCTTTTTCCCTTTTAAGGAGATGTCCAAAGGATAGGAGGTTAACTCCTAAATGCTAACTGAAGAAAAACGACACATGCCCAGTGCAGCCACATCAGGCATGTAGGCGGCTCGCCTGCATGAAAACTCAATGAATGGCCGTCGCGCCTTACCCAACTCTCTACATCTATAACTTTTTTGGCAAAAAACATCAAGATTTGCCAAAATTGTTATACCATAGCCACATCTTCTTCTGTCATCACAAACCGCTGAATAAGGATACTCCTTGCAGTAATCAATAATGAGCACCAACACATAGAAGCCAAAACCAGGGTACATAGCAACATAACCAAGAATAGGTCATCACAACTATTAACTATCATTAAATAATAATGTCATACCCAAGCAAACTCTGGTATTTCCTATACAATCGAACAAAGACCTCATCGATGAGTATCAGCAATGCAAAACGATAGAAATAATTCTGATTGCCGTATCCTTTATCGGCAATGGTTTTAAGAGAAGGTAAATCTAGTTGATAAGAATTGGTATTATGAGCGCAGCGATTGCGGTGATAATATACCACTTCTTCATAAAACTTTTGCAGTTTTGGTTCTAACAACCGACTATCGTTGGTCGCTATCCACTCTGGCTTTAAATTTTTTGGCCAACAACTGCTAAACGCATCAAAATCAGCCTGCTTCCATAATACTATTTGAGATGACTCCAACATGTTAATAATAGAATGAATCAAATCACTAATAATAGTTTTCTTTTTCACACAGGCAATATGCTGACGAAAATCCTCTTCGGGCAGGGAACGACTTTTTAATCCGTTTATAATTTTATCCTTCTCATCTTGGTTAAGGCTTGCTCCTGTTTCTTTTTCCTTCTTTTTTATAATGGCATGCGCTTGTTTTTTATTATATTCCTCAACCTTCTTTTCCCATTTTTTTCTTTCCTTTTCCAATGTTTCCTGTTCGATTGTTAAATCTTCCCAAAGTTGATACACAGAAAAGTCGGGCTGCATTTTCCGAATTAGTTCTATAAGATCTTTGTAAATATTACATTTTTCATAATAATTCGAACACTCGCCGTAGTTTTTATTGTGCAACAAATCATAACGATAGGTATAATCGTTAGTGGCCAACTCCCAGCAAATGCATTTCATCTTCTGTTCTTGGGCTCCAGTCATGCGCAGAAACAACGACTGAAAGAAATACTCGCCCATCGGATACGTCTCAGCACCAGCTTTTATGGAAGCACTTGCATATATACCGTCAAGCAATATATTATAAAGTGGCGTTGCGATGAACTTGCCATGAACACTATTGTACATATTTTCCAACAATTTCAATTGATTTCAATAATCGTTCACGCAAATTTCCAAGGCGATTGGGAGATTTGGAATACTCCGTAGTATCACGTTTCTTTTTAATCTCTTTAGTCATTTGGTCAATCAATAGAGTTTTATCGTCCTTAAGCTTTTTGCCGACAAACACCAAATAATAAATAAGCCCAAACAACCAATAATCGGCATCAATCCACGAGGTGAAGGCATTGTCTTTATTCAAGCCCAAACTTGGATTCAATGTGGAAATCGCATCATGAAGTTCAATAAAACGCTGTTTCCAGCATTCATCAGGAAAGGTGGCTTCAAAATCAAATCCATCGAATTTCTTTTCATAACTTTCCTGTTCCACACCAACAATGTACGATACATAATCTGAATAGAATGATTCTCGGGAAGAATAGGCTGAATACCATTTCAACACTTTATCCTTATCCTTGTCATCCAAAATAGTGTATTGTGATAGAACCGCCAAATACCTTACAAAGTCAATTTTTGTAAGTCTCATCTTTTCAAGCAACGCGATACCACAAAGAACATCGGTTTCATCTTCAAGCTGACCTTCGAAGTACTTCTGGTACTGCGACTTCATATAATACAGCGAACGTCGGCTTTCAACCACTGAAAGATGAGCTCCTAAGTAATTAATGTTACGGAACAGTTGCGTGTAGCTATTTTGTATTTCAGCCTCGTTATTACTTTCGGGAATAATATATGAAAAGCCCAAGAATGTTTTATCGAAAAAATCGTCTTTAAGACCAGCATAATTAAACTCATAGTATTTATCGTCAGAAGCCAGCCTTGCCCTTATTTTCTCCACAGTGTTCTCTGACGGTTTATCTACAAATAGTTTTTTGATAGTCCACTTGACTGGAATTTTCGACTTTGGAGCCGTTCCGGTCTCATCTACATCATCTTCCGAACTATCATCTCCAGATGCAATAACGTCATCTGTTTCAAACTTATCCAAATCAGGTACATAACCAAGAAACAGCAATAGAATAGTTGTAAGACGCTGTTGACCATCGATAATCAAATTTGTAGTGATATTTTGAGCCTTTGAATTAAAGAGTGCCAAAGTAACTGGCGGAACAAACTGTTTCTCCACAAGCGACTTTATGAGTCGTTTCATGTCTTGCTCTTTCCAAACAAAGCTCCGTTGGTATTGTGGCAACACAATGTTTCCGCTCAACATCAGTTGAAGCCAATGTTTCAATGAATATTCTCCATAGTATGTTCTACTATTCATATCTATTCCCAGTTTAATACTATTACCACTTACTTATATGTGAAATTTCACGTTTTTGTTTTAATTTGGCAAAAATACAAATTGTTTATTATTCAAAATAATTATTGTCTGTTTTTAAATCTAACCAGCTCTTTTTTGTACGAAATAGTGGCTTGATCCAAAACTTCAGTACAATGTCTCCTCATTTTAGAAGCAGAACAATTTATCCGCTAATCATGACCTAAATATGAAATAAATACCTAATTTTGCATCGCATATTCAAAGTTACTGGTATTTAGACACAATTGTTGAAACATTACCAAAAGGTCTATCACTTTGTTGGTGCTGCTTGAAAAACAAATTGGTAAACAGGTTAGAAGAGATTTATTTTCTCAATAAAGAATGACTAAAGACGAATTACTTGACATACAGGTCTCTTGGGTATCCTCCACCACCTCTAAGCAAGTTGCCCATCAATCCCTACGCGCGGCATTGGCGGCGATTCATAATGGCGAGAAGAAACTGGATATTTTGCGTATGCGAGCCGTAGTCGAAACCGACCACGACGAGTATGATCGTATTAAGAGTACATTACCAGCAAATATCTTTGCAGGGAAGTTTGTGGGCGGCCATGCCGTCACTGATATTGTAGAGTATAATCTTCTGATGACACTCGATATCGACAAGCTGAATGCCGAGCAACTGATCAAGGTAAAAAAAGACCTTGCAGCTGATCCTTATGTGTTTGCCTTTTGGCTGTCGCCATCTGGCATGGGTTACAAAGGGCTTGTGTTGCTCGATTATGGCGATATCAATTTGGAAGATAAGAAATATTGGCATCGTGAGGCGTTCAACCAGCTGTCGAATTATTTCAAGGAGCGTTACGGCATTGAACTTGACATCAAATGTAAGGATGTACCGAGGCTCTGCTTTGTCTCCTACGACCCAGACCTATTTGTGAAAGACGAGGTTGAGGCGTTCCCTATAGAACCTATCGAGGAAGTGAAAAAAGCCAAAAAAGTGGCTGAGCGTTATCGCAAAGCTTTCCGAACCTACAACGGAACCAATTACCGTCGTAACGAACCTGGGCGCAACAATCAGCATGATCGTAAAATGATGAATTCAATCATCAAATATTTGGAGAAACACCATATCTCTATCACCCATTCCTATTATGAATGGTTCAGCGTGGCTATGGCCATAGTAACGGCCTTTAACTACGACGTGGGAGAGAACTACTACCTGCGGTTGTGCCGCCTCGACGGACCTCGCCACGACGAAGAGGCGAGCCGTTCGATGCTGCGCTACTGCTACGAACACAGCAATTTTGAAATTACACTAGGAACACTTATATATTTCGCACAATGTAAAGGATATAAAATGGCACAGAAGGCAGTAGCCATAGAGGATACCACAATGGATAATTAAATATCCGTTGAGGCCTACGTACGGGCGGGGTCAGCAGGTTTCTTCCACTTCTCCGCCAACAAAGGAAAAATACTATTTGTTTCGGATTATTTCATTTCTCGGTGATGTCGTCCTTTTGTGCCATTCTTTTTAAGCCATGCAAGCTTTTCTTGATTATATATCATTTGAGGCCGTTGCTGAAGTTCTCATCAGCAAACGTGTTCAATTGGCTGACAAGTGCCATAAAAACCACATGCTTCATCTTATGTCACCCAAAATGAGTTTGGGAATGCTCACGGATGCTGAGCGGCAATTACTATCGTTGTTGCCATCAAGGAAACATTGGGTGACTCTTGGTGAAAAAGGTCGTTATCGCAAAACTAAAGACGGTGCTCATTTACAGCGCAGGTCAGCGTCGCAGTGTAACAAGATGGCCATTCGATGGACAATTGAAAAGGATATGTCTAAGGCAGTAAAGCCCGCTTATCTCCTAAGGTTGGAATCTTTTGTGACAAAACTTCAAAGCCGTGTGAAAGACGTTGAATTTAAGTTTGATGCTCCTATGGTGTTTCCCGAAAAGAAAGACGAGTCGAGTTGCCGCCCTTTGTGCAAGTTTACTAATTTGGAGGATTCAGTTATTATCATCTTGGCAAACAAATACCTCACCGTATTATTCAATGATCAATTCTACGATGAGTCACTTGCATTCCGCAGCAAACGCACATATCACGGCCAAAGGGATTATGTAACTTCGCATCATGATGCCATAGCTCGCATCAAGGAGTACAGAATGCTGATGGCGGATCGGAATTTATATGTGTCAGAATGTGACCTTAAAAAGTTCTACGATACCGTGAGTCACAACGTGGTCCGTAAGTGCTATCACAAGCTGTTGCGCAAGGTGGCAAAGGACAATCCCGGGCTGAGGTTCGATGAGATCAACCGAGTTTTTGAGGCATACCTCAGGTGTTACACCTTCCCTAAAAATGTGTATTGCAAGAATCATTGTCCCGATTTTTGGGAGGAGAACCATATCGATGCAAAATGTCGTTGCTTCAAATGGGTGAAAGACGAATTGCTGGACAACGGCATTGCCAAATCAAAGAGAGGTCTAATGCAGATGAGAATTGGCGTGCCGCAGGGCGGCGCGCTGTCAGGTCTGATAGCCAACATGGTCCTCAACTCCGTTGACCACGAAGTGATGAGCCACACAAAAGGGAATGATTTGTATCTCCGCTATTGCGATGACATGATTATTGTTTCTACTAGCCAGCAACGTTGCCACAAGTTGTTCTTTATATATTATAATGGTGCAAAGAAACTTAAGTTGGTACCTCATGAACCAGAGAAACAACTTGAGTTCAACAATCCAAAGTTTTGGAAAAGCAAAAGCAAAAATGCCTACCTTTGGGCTATGGGGCAGAGCGATGCCGCCGAGTGGATTGGTTTTGTAGGTTATGAGATGCGACGTGATGGAATGATCCGTATCCGACGTAAGTCTTTCCGTAAAGAGCTAGACAAGCAAAAGAGCGTGGTGTTTGAGAAAGTATTGGATAAGATAAAGGGGAAAGATCGCGTATCGGACGGTTCTTTATATGGATCACTTGAACGCAAGCTTGTGTCAATGTCGGTGGGAAAAGTGGCTGTTTGGAATGCCAAGTTCATGGAAAGTGAAATGTGTTGGGCAGACGGTTTTAGGGAATTAGAAATGAACCCAGTGCTTTCAAAGCAGTTGCATGAATTGGACCGCCATAGGGGTATGATGCTTAGCGCGGCAGCAAAACGCATCAAGAAGATGAAAGATAAAGGAGAAAAACTGAAACGAAAAGATGTGGAACAATTAGACGACGAAAAAAATCCCGATTCTCGGGGTATGGTACACAGTTACTACTATCAATTCGTAAAAGATTGAAAATTCACGCATCGCTTAGGTGGCTCCACATCGTATTCATCCCTTGCCAACGCACAAGCCTAAGCTGCTGGCAATAGCCGCTACGGTCGCTCACGGGCGTTGCCAACGCTAACGAACTCCCTCAGCTCTTACTAAGGTCCGCGACCTGACGACTATCTTTCGCTCCGTCGGGCAGACGACGCTTCCGTACCTCCAGCGTCGTCTGCTCGCTCCGCTTTCAGTCCGTTGTCAGGTCGCTGGCTACATCACCGCCTTAACGCTTTATGATGAGAATAAGCCACACCTGCCGCAGTCGGTCGCCCGTCACCCACCCAAAAACGCCTGTGGACTCCACTCCGCGGCCAATACCAGCAGCCGCACCCCGTAAGAGGGCACCGACCCATCACTATAAGTCCCATCCGTCCTATAGCTCATATTATTAGCCTCTACCAACCAAGCCGCCGCTGTCACGGTTTTTGCAGCGGAAAGCTCTTACCCTGCCTCCCCAAAGCTGTGCGGTCAAGCCGCCGAGCAGGGTGGCTGTCCTCGTTCCTGCGGTAGACCACTCTGCTCGTCGACATCACCGCCCAGCGCCGCGCGACGGCCTGCCACCACTTCTATATCGCCCTGGGCAAGAGTCGTTTTCAGCCCCAACTGTTTCGTCAGCTCGTTAGTACGAATAACGACAGCACGTTAGTACGGAAAATACCCGAAAAAGAAAAACGACACATGCCCAGGGCGGCCCCATCCGGCATGTAGGCGGCTCGCCTGCATGAAAGTCTATTGAAAGGCCGTCGCGCCTTACCCACAACTTAAGCTCTAACCGGGCAAAAACACCGCGCCAGCGGCTGTCTAAACTACTATCTTTAAACACCAACGAACTTGAAAGCCATCCATCCAAACCCTCATTGCGGACTTGATCCGCAATCTCTAAACCACTTTCGTAAGCACGATAGCACGAAAGTACATCAATACAAAATACAACTATTAACTTTTACCGACCAAGCCGCCGCTGTCACGGTTTTTGCATGGCTTGGGCTTTAACCTTGCCTCCCCAAAGCTGTGCGGTAAAGCAGACAGGCAGGGTGCTCGTCCTCGTTCCTGCGGGCGAACACTCTGCCTGTCTGCAACACCGCCCAGCGCCGCGCGACGGCCTGCCTCTACTTCTTTATCGCCCTGGGCAAGAGTCGCAGCGGTCGTGGGCATCATCATTTTTCTTTTAGCCCTTGCTCCGCTGCGACACTTGCCCGGGGCGGCAACATGGTATTTGGGAAGCCTCTACTTCTCTGAAAGTCTAATGAAAGGCCGTCGCGCCTTACCCACATCTGAAGCTTTATGATGGGCAAAAACACCGCGCCAGCGGCTGTCTCAACTGCTATCTTTAAGCTTCAACGTACTTGAAAGCCCTCAAAAACATCACCTCAATAAAAGAATTTGACTACTTTTGCATCGTGAACGAGAGAAAAGACATCATAGTGGCGAACACATTGGCTGGCATCGGCAAAGGTGAAGTTGCTGGTTATCTTTGTCATGCTTACGTGTAGCATTGACGGCAGTGGGTGTTGAAGACTCATAGTAATTGCTACTCTTTAGAAACAGATAAATCGGAATATAGTCATGAATTTGATAAAAATACAGTCAAGCAAAGACCCGCTGATAGCGCAAGTTCCAGAGCTCTACGAGTCTGCTTTTCCCGAAGCGGAGAGAACTGACACTGAACGTTTCCTGTGGATG
>Ga0310694_10007041_pt1 | contig 10594 bp, 3 predicted proteins | sample 174DNAGHGhighgp2_FD_203884 | JGI IMG/M metagenome (GOLD analysis project Ga0310694, IMG submission 203884) | Sheep rumen microbial communities from Palmerston North, Manawatu-Wanganui, New Zealand - 1742 DNA GHGhigh gp2 (v2) (version 2) | ecosystem: Host-associated > Mammals > Digestive system >... | reverse complement strand
CGGTCGGCAGCGTAAGTTACGCCGAACCACTTCGATGTGGTGTCGAGCACCTCGCAGGTGGCTGTGCCTTCTGTGATGAGTTTGTTCACCATCAATGGGATGAAGAATTCCGCCTTCAGGTTCTCCATGTTCTTCGGGTCGCTGAGGAATTCCTTGAAGTAAGCTTCAGAGTGCTCAAAGTAGTCGGGTGTGAAGCCCCACATATTCATTGATACAGGCACATTCTCTTCCAGTGGCTGCCATTCACCCTGCTCGTCCTTGAAGCAGATGGCGTTGCCCTTGTCGGCAATGCGCATGATCTCTGTGCGCTCCACCACGTCGGTCAGGTGACGCTTTTCGTTGTATGCGCATACACCGCGAGCTACAGAGCCGTTTTCGCTGAGCGTGTTGCAGCAGCGGAAGCCCACCATAGCATATTCATTCTTTGCACCTTCAGGCAGGTTGCTCAGGAATTTGCCAATCTGCATGAAGGCATCGCGTCCATAGAAATCGTCGCAGTTGATAACGCAGAAAGGTTCCTTGATCACGTCCTTGCCCATGAGCACGGCGTGGTTGGTTCCCCAGGGCTTTACGCGTCCTTCGGGCACTTTGAAGCCTTCGGGCAGTGCGTCGAGTGCTTGGAAGCACAGCTCGCAAGGCACCTGTCCCTGATATTTAGAAAGAATCTGCGTGCGGAACTGTTCTTCGAAGTCCTTGCGTATGACCCATACAATCTTGCCGAAGCCAGCCTGAATGGCGTCGTAGATGCTATAGTCCATGATGGTCTCACCGTTTGGGCCCAGACCGTCGAGCTGCTTCAGACCGCCATAGCGGCTGCCCATGCCGGCAGCAAGAAGAAAAAGAGTTGGTTTCATTTTGTAATATAGTTTTATAGGTTATAAAAATGTTTTCTGTTTGCAAAAGTAAAAAAAAAAGTGTAGAGTGAAAAGTGAAGTGAAAAGAAAATGTCTTCAGTCTACAAAAATTAACAGATGGACAATGCGTAGTAGTTCTTATTTTAAAGCCAAGAAATGTTATAATTTGTTTCAATAGTGTACATAATTGTTGAATAATTAGTAACTTTGTACTCGCTAACTCACGCCGAGCCTTCTCGTAAGAGAAAGGTGTGGCTATAGGGAGGGAGCACTACATCATGGAATGCGTCGCTGACGCTTTGCCTTTGGCTATTTGAAACTACCACACTCAAATGACCAGTCAAGAACATAGCAGAGGGGGTGCTGCGGGTAGGTATATACCGTCCCGTATGGCGTGCCGAGGCTCGTGTAGCCTCATGCACGCTTCTACGGGCGTAGACTATATACCAACGGCGTGGGTATCGCTCTGTTCGTTCACTGGTCAGGCTGTGGTAGACCTCAAATAGCGGGACGAGCAGAAGCCAGATACCTCGCTTTTCTTTTGTAGTTAAAGTAGTCGCTTTTAAATGAGTCCAACTCCGGGTATCTTTGGACAGTGAATGAAGAAGATGCAACGCGTTCAAGGCCATATTCCTGTAACAAACAACTCCCACCGTGTCGAAGAGTTAGATTACCTAAAAGGCTTAATGATAGTCTTAATGATTAGTTTCCACTTGGTATATATCGGTGACTCTTATCCATACGCCAAGCAGGTAATCTATACGTTTCACATGCCTGTCTTTCTTGCCATATCAGGCTACTTGATGAACATTCACAAGCCGCCACGACAGTTTCTCCTTACGATTTATTGGCTGGTTGTGCCATATGTTGTGATGGAAAGTGGCTATACTATAGCGTGCTCTATGCTACCAATACGCGAGCATATTGACAACTTAACCATAGAAGTTTTTCTCGATAAACTTTTTTTGCATCCTCTTGGACCTTACTGGTTTCTCCACACCCTGATAATGTGTGGTCTGACCTATTATGGTGTTTTCTTGTTTTGCAAAAAAGGCTTGCTGTCCTGCTATATTTTGATTGGCTTTGCTTATACTTTATACGCAAGAGTCGGATTGCTGTCTCTTCCGTTGTCGTTTTATTTTCTTGTTGGAGTTATCATCCGCAACAGCCATCTTACTTTCCTGCAAGTATTCCAGCCATCTTTATTATCCTTTATTGCAGCAGGATTTCTTTTTGCTAATCCAGCAAACCTTCATTCTGGAACAATCGGAGGGTTGTTTATTGTCTATTTTGTTATCAGTGGAAGCCTTTCCGTATACCCATACTTTTCCAAATGGATTCTTCATTTTATTTTGTATTTGGGGAAGAATACGCTTCCTCTGTTTCTATTCTCACCTATCTTTACAATTTTGTGCAAATCTCTTGTGCCTGTACTATCTTTTGAACCAACAGGCATGTTATTCCTTTTCTGTGCTCTGTTTATCTGCATATCGGGAAGTCTTTGCATTTGTAAGGTGATGGAATTCTGTAAAATATCGTCATACTTTTGGGGCCCCAAAAGATAATATAGTCGTAAGCATTCAATATGGTCTCCCATGCATGGCTTGCCCTTAAAAGTCTCATGTGTTCAGAAAGGGTAGCCAATGGCGATGTGCAGGGTGTGCATGTCGCGGAAGCGGGTGATGTTGAAGTAGCTGGAACGTCCGGTGTCGTAAGGCACGTGCAGGCCCAATCCCCAGTCAACTCGCAGCACCAGGAACTCCAGGTCGTAGCGCAGGCCGATGCCCGTGCCTGTGGCCAGTTGCTTGAAGAACTTGTGCGGTCTGAATTTGCAGTCGCTGAACATGTCGTTCCACTGCTCCATCGCAGCTCTTTCTTCGGCAGACAACGTGCCTTCAGTTTGTTCGATGGCATCAATGTCGATGCTCCAATTTCGCGTGCTCCAGATGTTGCCGGCGTCCAGGAACACTGCCCCATAAAGGTCGCCAAACAGTCGGCGTCGGTATTCCAGATTGGCCTCAAACTTCGAGTTGCCCGTTTGCATGATGTAAGACAGCTGTCGGTCGTTCATGTTGGGGTAGGCACCAGGGCCAATGCTGCGCACGGCAAAGGCGCGGATGCTGTTGGCTCCGCCCACATAGAAGCCTTCGCTGAAGGGGAAGTCGCTGCTGTTGCCAAACCACCAGAGCACGCCGGCCCCCAGATGTCCCACGAGCTGCGATCGGTTGTCCAGGTTCCAGGTCTTTGTTAGGCTTGTCTCGGCCCTGAGAAACTGTGAGTAGGAGTTTCTGAAGAGCGTCTTGTCCTTTTCGTTCCAGCGATGTCCGCCAGCCAGGTCCCATAGCGCCGTGAGGTTGCCAGCTTCCTCAACGGTTGTTTCCCAGCGAATGGGGTTCTTCATCTTGGCTGCACTTTTGTAGTTAAGGGTGTAGCGCATTTTGGGGATGAAGTAGTCGCTCATCGAGGCCATCAGGTAGGGATTGTTGCCCACGATTTCGTTAAACTTTTCAGTGGTGGAGCTCAGAAATTGATACTTCAGCGTGAGGGGTGAAAACTCATGGGCGAACTTTTCCGACGTTTGCCAGCGGTAGGTCCATTCGGCGCTCACGATGCGCATCTTGTAGTAGCCAGGCCGGCGCACAATGTCGGTGCTCAGCTTGGCAATGGTCCAGGGAGTAGACACATAGCGGCGTGGTCGGCGTCGGGTGCCGTCTTTCTGTCGGCGTGGCGTGTTGCTTTCGCCCACAAAGGGTGCAATGATGCGTGGAAACTCGATGGAGGCGTCGGCACCATATTGGTAGGAGTTGTTGTCAATGCCACTGCTCTTGATGTCCCATTCATACGAGCCATGCAGGTTCACGTCGAGTTTCTCGCCACCGTGGAACACGTTGCGGCGCGTGAAGCCAATCTTGGCTTCGGGGCCCAGTCGGCCAATGGTTCGGTTGATGAGATTGGCTTCAAAATAAACGTCGTAGGGCTTGTCGAAGATGCAGTTGAGCGACAGGTCGAGCGTGTCGGTTCCCGGTCGTGGCGTAAACTGGAAGTCGGTCTGGCTGAACACGCCTGTTGAGTTCACCTTCTGCATGGACAGCATGTAGTTGTCGTAGCTGTAGGCTTGTCGTGGGCGCAGCTTCATGTCGCGCAGGATGACGCGTGGCCTCAGTGGTGGGCGTTTTCCGTTGTAGAGCACTTTCAGGAAACGGCGGTTGGTAGAGTCGGTCAGCTGTTCGCGCATGTTTCTTCTCAGGCTGATGCTCATGCGGCCGATGTACCATTTTTTCAGTACTTCGCTTGGGAGCGAGTCGGCCAGTTGCAGTCGCAGCTGTGCTTTGTTGGCCACCTGAAAGGTGTCGGCCAGGAAGGAAGCATAGCCAGTCGTGTAGTAGTAATAGCCATTGTTGCGCATGAGCAGCGAGATGCGATTCCGTTCGCCGTCAAGGTTGGATGCCGCGAAGGGTGTGCCCCGGCTGATCAAGGCATCAGACTGGGTGGAGTCTATCAGAGCCTGCATGGCAGGAGGAAAGCCAACATAGCGCATGGAGTCTACGGTGAAGAGCGTGTCCAGTCTCACGGTGTAGCCAATCTTAGCCTTTTTCGGGTTCTTCTGTGTCACCTCAGTATAGCTCACGTCGCCGTGCATGTAGCCGTTTTTTCTCAGTACCGACTGTGCCACCGATGCTCGCAAGGCCGGATTCACCTGGCTCATGAGCACGGGTGCTTTGCCAAACGACTTGTTGAGCCATTGCTTGAACTTTCCGTTTGAGCCGTTGGCATAGTTCCAGATCCACAGTCCGTAGGGGAAGGGGGTGCGGTAGTAGCTCGAGCCAAACAGTGCGCCGTTGGGTGCCGTGGCCAGTGCAGCCTCAATTTCTTCCTGTGTGCTGTTGAAGTGTTCGCCCGGTGTGTAGTCCTTGTATTCTATCTTTGTCAGTCCCACAAACAGCTGGTCGTCGTCGGGAATGTGCTTGGTGGTTGAGCAGGAGGCCGCCAGCCAGCAGCAGAGCAAGCAGCCGAGCCACCGCCACCCCTTTGCAGCAAAGGCGGGGTGCCAGTGTTTTTGCTGATGGCATGCTATGTGAAAAAATCTTTTCATTGCTTATTGTTCTTTACAGAGTCGTTCTTTTGTGGCAGGCTGTTCCTTTCCCTTGCCGGGAGGTTCTGCTGTGTCTTTTCGCTGCTCCATATTTTCAGAATGTCCCAGAACTTGTCCAGCTTTCGTTTCCAGATATAGCCGCCGCCATACTCGCTGGTGTAGCCTTCCAGCCAGTCGTAGACGTTCTGGTTGTAGAACAGTTTGACGTACTGGTTGGAGGTGGGCGACAGGCGATATTCCATGGTCACGTTGTCGAAGAAAGACTGCTTTTGTCCCTGTGCCTCGGTGCCCGACGACACCTTTCCTCCGATTTGCACTTTCAGCCGGTTGTTCCAGAAGCGCTTGGCAAACTTGAACGAATAGTCGGTGTGCATGGCACCGCTGGCGTCGGTGGTGTTGTCGATGCCGATGCTCAGGTCGAGCGTTTTCAGTGCGTTGCCGGTGATGTTGTTGATTTCGCTTTGCAGGAACGAGCTCAGTGCCGAGTTCATGGAGAAGCCGCTGGTGTTGCCGTCGGCCAGGTACATGCCTGTGGTCAGCATTGTCACGGCCAGTTTTCCTTGCTGTTCGGCTGTCATCGAGTTCAGGTCGTTCTGCACCGACATGTCTTCGGGTGCCGATATGATGAAGGCCAGGCCCATGTCTTGCAGCGTTTTGGTGATGACCACGCCGCAGTCGAAGGCCACGCTGCGTCCCTGTTGTCCTTCGGTGGCCACGCTGGCCTTGGTGCGCTCGGTGGCCGTCAGGTTCAGTCGTGGGTTCATGGGATCGCCCGTGAACTCCACGTAGCTGCCGTCCTGGATGGTGAACGTTTTCAGCGGAATGATGGGCAGCGAATACTTCATTTCTCCATTTTGCACGGTGTAGCGGCCGTTCAGCGTTATTTCGTTGTTGCTGTAGAGCATGCGCAGATTTCCGCCGCCAAACAGGTCCACGTAGTTGCTTTGGTCTGCGTTCAGGCCGCACACCACGTGAGCACCTTGGTCAATCGAAATGGTCATGTCCACATCCAGTCCCTCGGGCTTGGGCTTTTCCACTGTAATCTGTGTGGAGTCGGAGAAGTCGGTGAACCTGACCAGTTCGTCCATCTGGTTGTCGGTAGACAGTGGCGAGTCGAGCAGCAGATAGGTCATGTCGGTGGTGCCCAGCACGTCAAGCCTGCCGCGCATGTGCAGCTGGTCCAGTCGTCCGTTCATCCTGGCAAAGAAGTTGACGAAAGCCTTTCCGAAGGCCACCGACTCCTTGGTCTGCCGCGAGTTGACGAGCTGATAGTTGCGTGCTCTCATGCGCATGTCGAGCGTAATGCGGTCGGTGTTGTGGAAGTCAATCTCGCCCATGATGTTCAGCGGGTTCTCGTTGTGGGCATACATGGTGAAGTTTTCGAGCAGCAGTTTCGAGTTGATGATGCGCACCGGGTCGTTGTCGAAGCGCAGCCTCACGCCGTAGGGCTTGCTGATGAGAAAGGCCGAGTCGAGCAGCACTTCGCCATCCACCTGTGGTGTCTTCATCGGGCCATTGATGCTCATTTCGCCTTCGGCCAAGCCCTCGAAGCCGATGATTTGCTGCGGAATGAAGCCATTGACCATGCTCAGCGGGAAGCGCTCCAGCGCCAGTTTGGCGTTCAGATAGCCCGCATCCTGGTTCACGTATTCGCCTTGCAGTCTGGCCACCCGCTTCTCGTCGAGCATCAGCACGCCCTCCACGGCATGTGTGTCGTCGTCGCGCTGCAGGTAGACAAACTCTGTGCTCAGGTTGCCAATGGGGTTGCCTTCATAGGTGAATGCTTTCACCTGCATGTCGCTGGCCACCGAAATTTGTTTCTGCTGGTTCATGATCAGGTGGTAGTCGCCCTCCAGAATGCCGCTGATGCGGGGCATGTAGGGCAGTACCGACGACAGTTTCTCCAGGTCGAAGCGGTGCAGGCTCACGGTCAGGTCTTGCAGCATGGTCGAGTCTTGGTGTTCAGAGTATATCTTCACACCCGTGCCGTCGTCGGCAATCAGGTCTATCTTGGCTTGCAGCTTCAGGTCGTTTCTCAGCAGCAGGAAGTTGTCGTCGTTCAGCTTGAATTCCTTGTAGCCGATGGTGGGTCGGCTTGGCATGAGGTGAAAGCCGATGCCGTTTTCCTCCATGGCGGCCGAGGCTCCCAGTCGCAGGCCCAGGCGGTTCTTGTCGTCGAAGAAACGCACGCCCATGCGTGCTCCCCGTTCATAGATGTGTCCGTCGATGAGTGTGCGGAACACAAACTGCGGGTTGCGTCTGTTGTTGGCCACCACGCCCTGGAAGGTCAGTCCGTGGCTGCTGTCCTTCAGGTTCAGCGTGATGGTGTCTATGCGTGTTGAGTCGGCATTCAGTGCCAGCACGTGTGATGTGCCGTTGATGCCATGTTCGGGCGACGAACTGACGTCTACGAGCAGTTCCTTGAAATGCGTGTTGGCCGATGCCTTCAGCATGCTGGCAAAAGGATTCTCCTGGCCGCTCGACACATAGAGCCGCATGGTGGGAAGCATCTGCTTGATGCGTCCCTGGTCGATGATGCGGTTGTGGTATTGTGCCGTCATGGTGTCGGCCAGTGCCGTAAGCTGGTTCAGCAGCGGTTCGTAGCCTCCGCTGGCGTCCATCTTCACAATCAGGTTGCCGCTCTGTGTGCGCAGCAGGGTGGTGTCGGGCTGTGTGCGCAGGTATAGTCCCACGTCTTCGGGCCTGTACAGGTGCAGCGAGTCGTCTATGTAGATGTCGCTGATGAGTCCCGTGATGGTGTGGCGGTCGGCCAGGTTGCTGTTCAGGTCAATCTGCCCGCACAGTCCCACCTTCAGAGGCTTTTCTACCATGTTCATGGCGCGCAGGTCCACCCATGTAATGTCGCTGGTCAGCGTGGTGCTCAGGTTGTTGGTGCCCAGCAGGGCGTCGGCAGAGAGCGTGCCGCTGAACAGCTTGTTGTGCCCCGTGGCCGACACCAGTGCGTGGCCGTTGTGCAGTTGTGCTGTGGCCTGCATGCTGTCGATGTCCAGCTGGCCATAGCGCAGATGTTCAATGCTGGCCGTGGCGTCCAGTTGGCTTCGCTTGCTCGTGAAGTCGGTGCCCTGTCCTTTCGCCTTGACGTGGGCCGTCAGCTCGTGTAGCGACTGCTTGGGCAGAAACTGGTGCAGGTTCAGCCGGCTGATGCTCACGTCGGCATCGTAGCTCATGTTGCGCGTGTTCAGCCATCCGCGTGCCCTCACCGTGCCCTTGCCCTGCCTGGCCGTCAGGTTGGCTTTGTAGCGAGGGCCGTCGGCCTCCACGTTACCACTCAGCCCGATTCCCTTGGGAATGCGCACACTGGCCATGGCGTCGCGTGGCAGCAGGGCCGTGGCAAAGTTCAGGTCGTAGGCTTCGGCCTGCATGTCGATCTGTGCCAGCAGGTGGTCGGTGTCGTTCAGGTTGGCCACATGGCCACTGGCCATGATGTGGAAGGCCGTGGGCAGCACGGCATCCAGCCGGTCGATGTAAGCCTGTTGCATGTTGCCGTCTATCTTGGCTTGCAGGCTCAGGGGCCATTCGGGCCACTGCGTGCGCAGCCGTTGGGGCATGTCGGCCATGAAGAGCATCAGGTCTTGCTTGCCCAGCGACGCCTGCACGTCGGCATGCAGCTGTCCGGGTGCCACACTGTCCATCACGTTGAAGTCGGCTTCCGCGCGTGCGCGTATGTTAGAATAAGGTGTGGCCAGTTGCAGGTTGGGCAGCTGTATGCCCACCGAATCGATGAGCACGCCCCCCGTCAGGCGGCTTATCTGCAGTCCGCTCTGCTCCTTCAGTGCGGCACGGCGTATCTTCAGCGACAGGTTGGGCTGACTGAAGAACACCGAGTCGAGCCCAATGTTGACGTCGCTCAGTGCTATGTGGCCATAGTCCATGCCCTGCACGATGCGTGGCTGGCGCGTCTGGTCGTAGGTCAGGCTGCCGTTGTCCCAGTCCAGTGAGGCCACGGTGTAGACGCCGTTCAGCAGGTCCACCACGCCGTCTTTGGCACTCAGTCTTCCCATGCTGGCCGTCATCTGCATGGTGTCGCCCGGCATGTGCACTTCCACGCGTGAGCGCAGAATGCTCAGGCTGTCGGCCCTGATGAGCCAGGGCACCTCCGAAGTGGTGGTGTCTGCGGCAGCAGTGTCGCTCAGCACCACCAGCACGTCGGCATCGCTCAGCAGTGCACCGTTCAGTTGCACAGTGCCTTCGTTCAGGTCGATGCCGTGTGCAGCAACGCTCAGCTGCCCCACAAAGCCGCTCACCTGCACGTCGGAAATGAAGTCCTGCGTGTTGATGTGGGCCTGCTCCAGCGTCAGCTCGTCTACCACCACCTGTTTGCTCAGCAGTGGCAGCAGCTGCACGTCGACCACGGCGCGCCCAATGCAGGCCACCGTGTCCTGCGATGAGCCTGTACCTGATGGGGCGTTGTGGGGCCGTGTCACCAAGACATTGTCTACAGACAGGTCGAGCGGAAACTTCAGCTCTACGTGGCCCACGCCGATGTGCATGCCGGTTTTGTCGGAGGCAATCGCTGCCACCTTGTCAACTGCCCAGTTCTGCACCGGTGGCAGATAGAGTAGGGCAGTGAGCACTGCGAAAAGAAGGAACGGACTCAGTAGCAACAGTCCCGTCCATAGGAGCACTTTCTTCATGAAATCGAATGCAAAGTAACTGAAAAAAAACGAGATTCACAAGCATTGGCCCTGCTTTTTTCTTTTTTTCCTGGTCTCCTGCATTTCTGTTTTCCCAGAAGCTGCCCTTCAGCAAAAGCCGCATTGCCCTGGCACAGAGCCTTTGCAACGCTCCTGTCGATGCTGTTTTCAGTTTGTATTTGGGCCGAATACAAGTTGTATTTGCTGAAAAAACAATTTGTTTTTGCCGAGAAAACAAACTGTATTCGGCCCAAATACAATCAGAAAACAAAGCAGTCTGTGGCTCAAATCGAACTATAGGTGGCATGCACCAGATTGCCGTTTGTTTTTGATTTGATGTTTTTTGTGCTTTTTTGTTGCGAGAATGAAAGTTTTTTCTTAATTTTGCAGCCAAATTATTAATAATTAATGTATATTTTATGAAAAAACTCTACATCATTCTGTGTGGGCTTCTTTCGTTTGTAGCTGTGCAGGCACAGACCATACTGGAAGAAGATTTCGAGACTGGGGCCACCAAGTCGCAGTCGACGCCGCTTACCCGTGGCGAAGGATGGACCGTTGTCAGCTCCTATAAGGGAACGGAGTGGAAGTTCAACTGGTTCAACTACTACAGCGACCCCGAGTCTGTTTCGGGATCGACCATCAGCGGTGCAGGCTGTGCAGCCTGTGATGCTCCCACCGGAAGCAACAACCCCGAGGGTGCAGGTCCGCGTGAGGAAATCCTGCTTTCGCCCGAGCTGAACCTTGACGATACCTATCAGTTGCAGTTCTCCTGGAAGGTCAGCCCCATGAACAACCGCGACAACTCGCGCTATGATCTTCAGGTGCGTGTGGTCGAGGGCGATAACCTTGGAAGTGCCGAGACCGTGTTCTCCATTCAGAACGAGCAGATGCTGCGTGAGAGCGGTGTCACCGTGTTCCCCATCGATACATGGGATCTCCACACTTCGAAGATCGACCTGAGCGACTTCAAGGGTTCGAAGGTGAAGCTG
>Ga0310694_10007038_pt1 | contig 10596 bp, 8 predicted proteins | sample 174DNAGHGhighgp2_FD_203884 | JGI IMG/M metagenome (GOLD analysis project Ga0310694, IMG submission 203884) | Sheep rumen microbial communities from Palmerston North, Manawatu-Wanganui, New Zealand - 1742 DNA GHGhigh gp2 (v2) (version 2) | ecosystem: Host-associated > Mammals > Digestive system >... | reverse complement strand
CCTACTTGTCGCCCAAAACGGCTTCTGCAAGTTCGGCCGCCGTGAAATCCGTGTGCGCCGCATAGCCCATCGACGACACCAGCGATTCAATCCGGGCGCAATCGCCTTCGGGAAGCAATCCAAGTTTGGCGGAAGCGCGGGCAATCATTGCAATGCCTGTGGCCACAGCACGGCCATGGGATATCGAATAGCCGCTAAGCATCTCAATGGCGTGAGCGAAGGTGTGCCCGAGATTGAGAAGTTTGCGAACATTCCCCTCTCGCTCATCCTTTTCCACCACATCACGCTTCATTCCAATGCAGCCGGCGATTTCACATTCGCCAATCGGCGCAAGCGGCTCCTTCTCCAACTTGGCGAACAGGTTGGCATCGCCAAGCACCGCATACTTCAGCACTTCACCCATGCCATCCATGCGCCAATCGTCCGGCAGCGTAGCGAGGAACCGCATATCGCAGAACACGGCGCATGGCTGGTGAAACGCGCCCACAAGATTCTTGCCCGCCCCGAGATCAACGCCTGTCTTGCCGCCCACAGAAGAATCGACCATTGCAAGCAGCGAGGTGGGGATCTGCACGAACGCCATCCCTCGCTTGTACGTTGCGGCGGCAAAACCGGCGAGATCCCCTGTCACTCCGCCGCCGACTGCCACAACCACATCCGTACGGTCGAGACGGTGAGCCGCAAGAAAGTCAACAAGCTCGCCGTAGGTGGCGAGATTCTTGGATCGCTCCCCGGCCGGGAAAACGAATTTGGAAACGTCAAACCCTGCTGCCGCGAGCTCATTGAAAAGCGGCGCCGCATGGAGACCATCCACAATCGAATCTGTTACGATGGCCGCCTTCCTTGCGCGGCGAAGTTCAGTTCGGATGAATTCCGGTGCCTGTTCGGATACGCCGTCGCCAACCGTCACCTCATATGGTGTTGCCGTCTGTATGTGGATTCGGGTCATTTTGCTCAAGCCTCACTTTTCGGAATATGCTCCCAAGAACGTAAAGTGCTCAATCTCCGGATCGATCGCAAATCCTGAAAGCATCTTAACGACACGAGGATCACGAGGAGACGCCTCAAAGTCGAAAATGAAACGGAACTCAAAATCGGAACCGGGAACCGGGCGCGACTCCAACTTTGTAAGGTTGACGCCCACTGCGGCAAACTTCACTAGCACATCCGTCAGCGCACCCGGGCGATGGTTTAGGCTCATCATCACCGAGAACTTGTCCGCATCAGGGTAGATTTCCGTCCGCTTCGAGATGCAGATGAACCGGGTGTAGTTGCTCTTGATGTTGGATATGTCTTCATGGATCACATCAAGCCCGTACAGTTCTGCGCATTCCCTCGATGCGATCACGGCCACATCCTTCCGTCCGGATGCGTTTAAGGCCGCCGCTGCCGCTGCCGTGTTCGTCGCCGGAACCGTGCGGATCGCCGGAACTGTGCGCAAGAACTCCGAGCATTGCGCCAATGCGTGAGGATGGCTTGATATCTCCTTTATGCCCTCAAGCTTAACGCCGTGAGGCGCAAGAAGCACATGCCGGATGCGAAGCTTCATCGCCCTGACTATCTTGAAGTTGTGCTTCGCCATAAGATCGTAAACCGCTGTCACGCTTCCGACGGCGGAATTCTCGATTGGCAGCACACCGTAGTCGCACATGCCCTTTTCCACAGCCGAAAAGACGTCATCGAATCCCTTGAAGTAGAAAATCGACGGGAACTGAACAAGACGACACACTGCCTGCTGCGCATACGAACCTTCCATGCCAGCGCAGGCGACAGTCGCTGAAGACAGAAACCGGTCTGTCGTTTCGGCAATGGCGTTGGCTATTTCCCTGGCGAACCCGCCATTTGCCGCCAGCTCGGCGCGCTGCCGTCCGCGAGACATCGACATGAGCGTGGTGAAGAGGAGTCGCGCCTCGTTCTCGAAATCAGGCCCAACGGCCTTGGCTACCTTGGAGAGGATGGCGCGCTCGCGCGCAGGATCGAGAACCGGCGCTGCGCTGTTGCGTTTCACTTCGGCCACCTTCTCAGCGGCTTCCATCCTCCTCACAAACAGCTTTATCAGTCCATCGTCTATCGCATTGATCTCGCTACGTATGGCCTCAAGATTTTCGTCGCTCATGACAGCCCTCTCTTCCAGGCGTATGGGCGGATTGCGTTGACCTTGCGCATTGTCTCGGCGAACATTTCAGGCGTTTGGCTCTGCACACCGTCGCATAGCGCATGTGGCGGATCGTTGTGCACCTCGATGATGAGAGCGTCCGCCCCCATTGCCGTAGCGCCCATCGCGCAAGGCCCCACAAGATGCGAATATCCAGTGGCGTGGCTTGGATCAATCACCACCGGCAGGTGCGAAAGCCTCTTCAGCACCGGAATGACCGTAAGATCAATCGTGTTGCGCATTGCGGTTTCAAACGTGCGGATGCCACGTTCGCAGAGCATCACATTCGGATTGCCGCTCGCCATCAGGTATTCTGCGCTCATCAGCAGCTCCTGCAGCGTGGCGCTCATCCCTCGCTTGAGGAGAATGGGCTTTTTAGTCTGCGACCCGACCTCTTTGAGAAGATCGAAGTTCTGCATGTTGCGCGCACCGATCTGAATTACGTCCACGTCGTTGAACAGCGGCAGATGTTCGATGCTCATCAGTTCAGTGACAATAGGCAGCCCCGTCTCCTTCTTCGCCTCAAGCAGGATTTCAAGGCCGCGCTTGCCCAGGCCCTGGAAGGAGTACGGCGATGTGCGCGGCTTGAACGCGCCTCCCCTAAGCAAGGTGGCGCCAGCCGCCTTCACCTGCTTTGCCACGCCTACCATCTGCTCTACCGACTCCACGCTGCAGGGTCCGGCAATGACCTGAAAGTTGCCGCCGCCGATCTTCGCGCCGGAACAGTCGATCACCGAATCCTCCGGATGGAACTTGCGGTTGGCCGCCTTGTACGGCTCCTGAATGCGCTGAACCCTCTCAACCACACTGAGAGCCTGAACAAGGCCGATATCCATCTTCGCAACGTCTCCGATGCATCCAATGAGAGTTTCGCGTTCGCCGGTGCTGATGTTGGGTGTGATGTGGCGATCCTTCAACCACTTCACAAGGCTATCGACCTGTTTGGGATCTGCGTCTTTCTTCAGTACTATAATCATTGCTCTTTTCCTTTCTTAGATTCTCTTTTGCCTTTGGGATGGCCTAAACAAAAACGGCCTCGCTCTCTTCTGGAGCGGGGCCGCACTGCCGATCATCCGGTTTGTGATACATTCAAGCATGCGCGCACCCGCTCTGGGCGAAATACCCAAAGTAGCGATACCACGTAAACTTAAACTTACCGTTCATGAAACTGATTTCCTCTAAACGGCGCGAATTGTACCATATCGCCATTTCGACTGCAACAGCTTTTTTGATCTTTCTTCCCAAGCTCAATGCGACTATGGTGGTCGCATTGAGCTTGGGAAGAAAGATCGCAAAGCGGAGCATTTGCGGCGGGAATCAAACCAACAATCGGAGTGTGGTATAATATTGCGCCATAAGGAGATACAGGAATGGCAATATTGAAATTGGGCGTGCTGGGTTCCGGTTCAGGCTCGAACATGCAGTCGATAGTGGATGCAATCGAAAATGGCGCACTTGACGCCGAAGTTAAGCTCGTGCTGGCAGATGTGCCGGACGCGAAGATACTCGACCGCGCAAAGCGTCACAACATTCCGTGCCGATACCTCGACTGTGCGCCATGGAAGACGAAACTTGAGGGACCGGCCGAGGACGAATGCATCCGGCTTCTCAAGGATGCAGGATGCGATACCGTGGTGCTGGCAGGATTCATGCGAATTGTGAAGCCTGGCCTTCTGGCGGCGTTTCCGATGCGCGTGCTGAACATCCATCCTGCTCTTCTTCCTGCGTTTCCCGGCGTACACAGCTGGAAACAGGCCCTCGACTACGGATGCAAGGTGGCGGGAGTGACCGTGCATTTTGTTGATGCCGGCACCGATTCCGGACCGATCATCGTGCAGAAGTGTGTACCCGTCATGGAGGATGACACTCCCGAAACGCTTCATGCCCGCATCCAAATTCAGGAACACATTGCATTTCCCGAAGCATTGCGGCATCTTGCCGCCGGTCGCCTTCGCGTTGAAGGTCGCCGTGTTGTGATTGCTGGCGGCGTTTAGCTCCCCGTCAGTAGGATCGCTCGGTTTTGTGCTCCAGATAGTTGGAGATGGCCTTTGCGAGAACCCTGTAGCCGCCAGGCGTGGGATAGTCGCCGGTGAAGTACCAGTCGCCGAAAGAGGTGTTTGAGTGCGCAGGCGTTTGATCGCTTGAGCCGTTGATTGACACTCTCAAACACTTGTGCAGGTTTTCAACCGTCTGGTACACGACTTTGACTTCGGCTTTCATTCCGGGCGGAGTCAGGAGTTTTGCAATCTCGCTGCAATGCTGTTCATCCGTGAACCGGGCGTAAAGGGAGGCGAGAGTGTTTGAACGTTCAAGTGTAGGGTGCTTGAGCGTTTGGGCCAGCTCCTTTTTCGCATCGCAGCCAAGGAGGTTCACAAGCGCGCGGAACGAGACAAGTTCATCAAGCGTGGACATATCGATCCCGTAGCAGTCGGGGTAGCGGATCGGCGGTGCGGAGGATGCCACTACGACGCGTTTCGGCCCCAGCCGGTCGAGCATCGGCAGGATCGCGTTCTTCATCGTGTTGCCGCGCACTATGGAATCGTCCAGCACCACCAGCGTGTCTTTCCCAGGGCGCACCAGCCCGTAGGTGACGTCATAGACGTGTTTGTAGAACTCACGCCGTGCCGCCGCATCCGCGATGAAGGTGCGGAACTTCGCATCCTTCACGGCAATCTCGCCGAATCGCGGAAGAGTCTTGGCCGCAAAGGAAGCATAGTCCGCAAAGGCGTTCTCCTCTTTGTGCCCTTTGAGCTCTTTGCTGATGAAAACATTGGCGAACAGCTCTTCCAGCAGGCCATGGAAGGCGATGCGGGCAGAGTTCGGAATGTAACTGAAGAATATGTCCTCCATTGGGGCGTCGGCCGCTTTCAGGATTTGCGGAACCAGTGCCGCGCCGAGTGCCTTTCGTTCGCGGTGGATGTCGGCGTCGTTCGCCCGCGAGAAGTAGATGCGCTCGAAGGCGCAGCTGCGCTGTGCAGGTTGAGAAGTTGAATGCTCGCGAGGTTGCGCACCGTCCTGATATTCGACGTCTGGCATCTGACAATTGGACAGACTGTCGTCTGCCGCCTGTCGATTGCACAACCTGCGAAAGGCAATGGCGCCATCTGGCGATACGATCAGCACCTGGCCGGGCGGCAACTCGTTGACGGCTTCGGGCGGCACGTCGAAAGCGGCTTGGATCGCAGGGCGTTCGCTTGCCACTGCCACCACGTTGTCGTCAATGTAGTAGAAGCCCGGGCGTATGCCGTGCGGATCGCGCGTGGCGAACGCCCATCCATCTCCGGTTGCACCGCAGAGCGTCCATGCACCATCGGCATCGGCAAGTGCCTTCTTGATTGCGTCTGCAATGGGATGGACGGGCGCTGTCCTCAATGCGCTGAACGACGGGAGGGCGACATCGCGTCCTCCCATCTCATGCGCGATCATCTCGCAGATGAGATAGCCATCGGCCTTGCTTGTCGGGAAGGAGCCGTGGCTGCTGTAGTCCTCGAAGAGTTCACGGGCGTTCGTCAGGTTGAAGTTTCCGGCGAGAAGAAGCGTACGTGCGAGTTCGCTCGCTTCATGGATGAACGGATGGCAAAACGCCACCTCGTTCTTTCCGAAGGTCGCGTAGCGCAGATGACCGAGAAAAATACGCTCGGCATTCTTTCTTGCAGGATGCGCAGGGTCGTCTGCGTCTCCCAATCCTGTAAATCCTGCCGCGAATCGCCTACCGATTGCTCCGAGCACATCCGTGAGCGCGGTCGGTGAGGCAGACTTCGCAATCCAGTACGGCTCTGCACCCGGTTCGGGATTGGCGGAGAGAATGGCCGCGCCCGCACCGTCCTGACCCCGGTTGTGCTGCTTCTCCATGAGGAGCGAAAGTTTCGTTCCTCCAAAATCGCCCGTGGGCGACGATGGCTTCCGTAAAACCACCATCGCCACGGCGCATTCATGCTTGATCTCGTCAGACATGCCGCTAATCGCTGTCCACTAATAGAGGAATAGCATGTCGCGATATTTCGAGAGAGGCCAGCGCGAACCGGACACCCGTTTCTCCAGGGAATCGACCGTGGTGCGGAGCGACTGCATGGCAGATAGCACTGCCGCATCGCTGGAGAGATTGAGCGCCTCTTCCAGTTTCTGGATTCCGCTCTTGAGCGCATCGAGTCCCGCACCAAGTTCAACGAGGCTTTCGCGCAAGGCGGCGGTTCCTGACGATACGCCGACCTTTTCGGCCGTCGCGAACGCATCGACAGTTTCGAGGTATTCGGCCTTGACGGCAGGAAACACCATCTCCGATGCGATGTCTCTGGCGCAGGCACCCTCGATGCGCACCTTCTTCGCGTATTCTTCGAGGAAGATTTCATGGCGGCTTTCAAGTTCGCGTTTCGTCATCACGCCGTATTTGGCGAAAAGCGCGGCATTCTCCTTGCTGGCGAGCGCGGCAAGGGCGGATGGCGTATCGGGCGCGTTCGGCAAACCTCTCCTCGCCGCCTCTTCCGGCCATTCAGCCTCATAGCCGTTGCCGTTGAACACGACACGCTTGTGCTCCTTTAGCGATTCATGCAGAATCTTCTGCAGTGCATTGTGGAAGGCTGGCGTGTGCTCGCCCGGTTTCGCCCTGCCTGCAACTTTCGCTTTCTCCAGCTCGCCGGCGATTCTGTCCACGGCCTCTGCCACGATGGTGTTGAGAACGGTCATCGGACCAGAACAGCATACGCTCGATCCCGGCGCGCGGAACTCGAACTTGTTGCCCGTGAACGCGAACGGCGAGGTGCGGTTGCGGTCCGTCGCGTCCTTCGGAATGACGGGAAGCGTATCTACGCCGATCTTCATCGCGCCGCCGCTCTTGGACTTCGCGCTGCCGCCTTTCTCAAGCCTGTCCAACACGTCCGCGAGCTGGTCGCCGACATAGATGGAGATGACTGCGGGCGGCGCTTCGTTCGCGCCGAGGCGGTGGTCGTTGCCCGCGCCGGCGACAGAAGCTCGCAGCAGGTCGGCGTGCTTGTCAACGGCTTCGATGACGGCGGTTAGCATCGTGAGGAACACGGCGTTCTCGTCGGGATTCGTGCCGGGGTCGAGCAGGTTCTTGCCGCCGTAGGCGACTGACCAGTTGTTGTGCTTGCCCGAACCGTTCACGCCCGCGTAGGGCTTTTCGTGGAGGAGGCATTTGAATCCATGCCTGTCGGCGACATTGCGCAGGGCATCCATCACAAGCATGTTGTGGTCGCTCGCAAGGTTCAGCTCCTCGAACTGCGGCGCAAGCTCGAACTGCGCGGGCGCAACTTCGTTGTGCCGCGTCTTTGCCGGAATGCCAAGTTTCCACAGCTCGCGCTCCACGTCATTCATGAACGAAAGGACGCGGTCTGGAATCGTGCCGAAGTAGTGGTCCTCAAGCTGCTGGCCCTTGGCGGACGGCGCTCCAAAAAGCGTACGCCCGGTCAGCACGAGATCGGGACGCTTCTTCCAGTATTCCTTGTCGATAAGAAAGTATTCCTGCTCCGCACCGAGCGTGCATCCCGTGTGCGCCTCGCCGCGCCCAAAGAGTTTCATCAGCCGCTTCAGCGACTTGTCGAGCGCCTGCATGGAGCGGAGAAGAGGTGTTTTCTTGTCGAGAGACTCGCCCGTGTATGCGCAGAACGCGGTGGGGATGCAGAGCGTTGCACCGTTCGAGTGGCGCTTGATGAACGCTGGCGATGTTGGATCCCACGCCGTGTAGCCGCGCGCCTCGAATGTGGAGCGGATTCCGCCAGACGGGAACGATGATGCGTCCGGCTCGCCGACGATGAGGTTCTTGCCGGAGAAGAGCATGATTGGTTCGCCGTCCTTCAGCTCAAGGAAGGAGTCGTGCTTCTCGGCGGTGGAGCCGGTCATTGGCAGGAACCAGTGCGTGTAGTGCGTTGCGCCGCGATCCATCGCCCAATGGCGGATGCCATGCGCTACCTCACCCGCTATCGATGGATCAAGCGGCTTGCCTTCGCGGATCGTCGCCTGGAGCTTCTTCGCGGTGTCCTTGCTCAGGTATGTCCTTATCGCCTCGTCGCCGAACACGTCTTCGCCGAAGTGCGTTGCTTTCTTTGTTTCTTCAGTCATTTCTTGTTTTCCTTTCTCTGGTGTGCGCTTGTCGCAACCGCTTTACGCAAATCACCTTAGCACAACCCGTGCCAAGGCACAAACAGGGGGTACCATGGCGCAATCCTTACATATCGGTGTAAGCACAGCGCAAATGGCGTTACACAAAACGTAATGGACGGTGCATTTTGCACACGATTACCGCTTGCTGCAGCATGTGCCGATCGCTTTCCGCCGTCGCAAAGGGCGCGGCGAGAAAGGCGCCTAATAATGCGCGTGAAATCACATAGCTTGACCAGCATGGAGACGCGTGATATAATTTGCCGCGTATATTATAAGAAGGTCGATAAGATAAAATGGTAGAGATACTCAAGTCGTTCGTCCATGTATTCGCCATGATGGCTCCATGGCTGGTGTTCGGTTTTTTTATGGCTGGTATCGTTGCCGTGTGGATTCCGCGAAGCTGGGTAAACCGCATGATGGGCGGAAGTTCTGGGATAGGCGGCATATTGCGCGCCGTCGCAATCGGCGTTCCGCTGCCAATCTGTTCATGCGGCGTGCTGCCGATTGCGGCGGGTCTCAGGAAGCATGGCGCGGGCAAGGGACCGACTGCCGCGCTTCTCGTTTCTACACCGCAGACCGGAATTGATTCGATTCTCGCGACATACGCGCTGATGGGTCCGGTGTTCGCCGTGGCGCGACCTGTCGCCGCCGCACTCACGGGCATCATCGGTGGCGTCGTGGTGTCCGCCGTCGGCGGCGAAGACGCGGACGTGGTTGCCGTGGAGGATGCGCCAGCCGGATCGCGTGGGATCAAGGCGATATTCTGGCAGGCGTACAGACGGCTTCTCGGCTCTGTCGCGAAGCCGCTCGCCATCGGCCTTGCAATCTCTGCGCTCGTGACGGTGCTTGTGCCGGACAACTTCTTTACGGATGCGTTCCACGGCAACGACTGGATCGCGATGCCTGTCATGGCGCTTGTCGGCTTTCCGATGTACGTCTGCTCCACTGCGTCGATTCCGATTGCCGCATCTCTCATCGCGAAAGGCGTATCTCCTGGTGCGGCGTTTGTGTTCCTCATGGTCGGTCCGGCGATGAACGCGATGTCGCTCACGACGGTCTCGGCACTTGTCGGGCGCAAGGCTGCCGTGGCATACCTCATCACGATCATCGTCGGGGCGCTCCTCTGCGGTGCAGTGATCAATCTTGTGCCGAACGCGGCATCCGCATCGGTCCTGTCCGCCACAACAGGACATGCTCTTTCATACGTCCATTGGGTGTCTGCCGTGTTTCTGGCGGTGCTGATGGTTTACAATCTCGTGCGACCTTTGCATATGGGGCGCAAGCGCAATTAAATCATCAGTGTAAGGCCTTAACGCATATGACAATATTCATAATAGGCGCCGGATTCACCGGCATGCAGCTGGCCAAAATGCTTGTGCTGGAACGCAACAAAGTCGTGCTCATTGACAATGACGCCGAGAAGGTGCGCAACGCGAGTGATGCGCTCGACTGCACGGTAATTGAGGCTGACGGCAACAGCATTGACGTTCTCGAACAGTCCGGCATCGCCTCTGCCGACGCCTTTGTGGCGCTCACCGGCGACGACGAAGTCAACATGATCGCGTGTCAGCTTGTCGATTCGGCATATCCCGACGTCCTCAAGATTGCCCGCGTGCGCAACTACGCCTACTACTCTGCCGTGGAGAGCGCAAGCCGCCGCAGACAGCTTTCTGGAACGGATACAGTGCTGGCGATGTACGGCATGGATGCCATGGTCAATCCCGATGTGGAGGCAGCCAGCGCGATACATCGCGCCGTCGAGTATGGCGCAGTTGGCAATGTCATCGACCTTAAAAACGGTTTCATGCTGACCACCCTTGGTGTTGGAGGCGACAGCACTCTCGCGGGGCGCCGAATGCGTGAGTTGCCAGACCTTGACGGATGGAACTACCTTGTGGCGTTCTCAGAGACAGAAAACGGGGCGCTAATTCCAAATGGCGACACCATGATAAATGTCGGTGACACGCTCGGGGTTGTGTCGCGGACATCCGATTTGGCCAAGATTGCACAGTTTGCGCAAACGACTCACGAGACGTTCCGGCGCATTGTGGTGTTCGGCGCAGACCGCGTAGGCTCAATGCTCGTCCCTCTTCTTGCAGAGAAACGCCGGGACACCCTGTGGCAGACGATCTTCGCCGGCATGTTGCCGAAAAGCAGGCGGGAAGTAATAGTGGTGGACCGCAACGCAGCACGATGCCACGAAATCGCCGAACGCCATCCCAATGTGCGAGTCCTGTGCGGAGACATAACGGATGAAGCTCTGATGAGCGAAGAGAATCTTTACTCATGCGACCTGATCGTGGCCGCTTCGGGAAACTACGAAT
>Ga0310694_10007037_pt1 | contig 10596 bp, 6 predicted proteins | sample 174DNAGHGhighgp2_FD_203884 | JGI IMG/M metagenome (GOLD analysis project Ga0310694, IMG submission 203884) | Sheep rumen microbial communities from Palmerston North, Manawatu-Wanganui, New Zealand - 1742 DNA GHGhigh gp2 (v2) (version 2) | ecosystem: Host-associated > Mammals > Digestive system >... | reverse complement strand
TACTGACCTTACCAGTCCGCTGGCCTCGCTCGACCTGCTCTATAAAGCCAATCGTTTCATCGCCGACCTGGGTGAGAAACATCTGGGTGTCAATCCCAACGATCCTGCGAACTACGGAAAGATTCAGAAGGAAGCCCCCATCCACCATGTGGAATTCAAAGAAGACTTCAAACGCTTCGCTCCACTCTGCCTGACCAACGATATCCAGAGTCAGCCCGTAGCATGTGAAAGTTGGGAATCAGCCTCTGCCAATCAGGGAGGTGTTGATATTCTGGGCATACAATTCCCCAATACCGAATCCCCATTTTTGTTGGCGGCCTTCGACGATAGCCGAGAAGCAAAGAAAGACCAGGAGACCTGTGTTGAATCATATTTGGGAGTACCCGATAGTATCAAAGCCAGTTTTATCAACCATCGTTTTAAGATTGGCGAAATCAGGAAGCTTGATTTTACGAAAAAGCCTGCGCCGTGGGTTGCAGAATGGAAGAAATGGATTGAAGCAGAACAAGCCCGTCAGCATGGCCTTGACCATTCTTTTACTAATATCAGCGTTGAGTTGCTCAACAATGCCTATATCAACTGGTTGGGTCAGACGCTTCGTTTCAAACGGGAAACTGACAGGCGTATCAGCGTCACAGCCATTTCTCCTTCCCTGCCTAAGAGCCTTCCTCTGAAAGGTGTCATCGGTGGTATTTGTGGTGATGTGTTGGGCTCAAAATACGAACTGGAAAAAGACAAAGCGAAAGTGAAGAGTCTGACGGTCAAGAATTTCAAGAAAGTGCTGATGAGCATGTGTTACTCCGACGACACGATTCTCTCTATGGCTGTTGCGAAATGGCTGATGACCTCATCAACTCACGATAAAGAAACGCTCATCGACCTCTTCAAGCATTTTGCTACCCGTTATAAGCACAAGACCTATGGAAGGAAGTTCAGGGAGTGGGTTGTTTCCGATAGTCGTGAACCCTATGGTGCTCCAACCAATGGCTGTGCCATGCGCGTCTCACCAGTAGCCTGGTATGCTCAGTCGCTCGAAGAATGCTTGGCCCTCGCCAAGACTACAGCCGAAGTCACCCACAACTCCGAAGAAGGTATTCGTGGTGCTCAGGCCATTGCAGCAGCCGTCTATCTGAATAGAATTGGAACATCAAAAGCCGAGATCAAATCCTATATTGAAAAGACCTTCGGCTACGACCTCAACAGAACCACTGAAAAGATCCGCCTAGACTATCAGTTCGAGACCACCTGCGACAAGAGCGTACCTGAATCCATTATCTGTTTCCTCGAAGGAACAGACTTCATGGATACCGTCGTCCGTGCCATCTCTCTTGGTGGCGACACTGACACTATGGCTTGTATGGCTGGCAACATCGCTGCAGCCACGATGCCTGTACCAGAAAACATCGCCAAAGGATGTTATGAGACACTCCCCCTCGAATTGCGAGAGATTCTCGACGAATGGAACAATAAATATCACAAATAAGCAATTATAATTATGGAAACATTCTATCACGGCACATCAGTGCTATTCAAGAAGTTCGACATTGCCCACGCCCTCGAAGGCGATGGGAAAGCCAAGTTTGGTTTTGGCACTTATGTCACAGAGAAATACACTACGGCAGCCCACTATGCCTATAACAAGAAGCGTCCCGAGAATAAAGACTATTATGTCTATACGGTGGAAATTCCTGATATAACGGACGACAACCACCTTTCCTACACAAAGCCAGTACCTCCTTCCATCATTGAACGGACGGAAAAAGCACTTGGAGAGAAGATTCCCGACGAAGTCAAGGCTTTAAGTAAGGAATTCCGCAAGTATGTAGGCAATCGTCTTACAGGTAAGACTGGCACAACAAAGCAACTTATCGACAAGGCTGACATTGAAGCAGAGAAGGCTGCTTCTGAATTCTTCAGGCAGATCGGCCTCGAGTACTACATATGGCCACAAGGAGCTTGGACAAAACCAAGTGGCCCAAAGAATCGTGCCGTTCTCAACGTCGACAAGATTCGCATCGTACGCATCGACAAAGTAGAACTCAATCCCCAAAAGTACCAACTAATCCCTGGCTCTGAGAAGGAAGTCCCATTAGACAGTTTCTAAACCGCCACGAATATGAGTTTCTATAGTATAGCACCTTTTATACAACAGTACTACCCTGAATACTGGGGCATCCAGTCTTATCCTGCTGAACAATGTGTTATTGTCCACAAGATAGATGAGGAATGGGGCGTATTTAGTAATTTCAGCCATACCACCATCGTCGTTGATGGTGTTTCTTTCAAATGTAGCGAGACTCTCTTCCAACTTATGAAGTTTAAGGATGAGGATGCCGTAAAGGAGGTCTATAGAAGTAATAACAAGAGGATGGCCAAGCATTGGGAGAAGACCCACCGTCGCGAAGACTGGGGAAAGATGGTGGTTGATGCCATGAAGTACTGCCTGATGCGAAAGTTCGAACAGAGTGAGGATTTCCGCAACGAACTGGAACGCAGTCGAGGAAAGTTCATTGTGGAAGACCAGACTTCTTTCAAAAATAAAAAAGAGCCTGACGCCTGGGGCGTCAAACTGAAAGATGATCACTATGTTGGCCCCAACCTCTTAGGTCGCCTCCTCATGGAACTCCGCGACAACGGCAAGTTGGAATACCATCTCCCCGATGACGCTTTTGAGTTCCTCCTGTATTTGAAATAGTTCGTTTACAATTAACCCACTTCAAAACGGCGGCTGATATCGAAATATACCTTTTCAATACGGCCGTCGTAGTCTTTCAACTCCAAGCAGTCAATACCATTCCTTACACTCTGTTTGACTAGTTGTAAAACACTGAGTCGGACGACCCTCTGGATATATTCATATTCCTGGTGAACATCAATCACGCACAAAGCCGTTTCAGGGGTTTTCCCATCACCTGTGCTATCAATCGTTTCTAGGATTAACTTCTCCTGAGGCGAAACATCAAAATAAGGACTGTCATCCATATCCTCCAACAAGGAATCAAGATTATCCGGCATTTCAATTTCCTCAAAGTTGAGATTATCCAACACCATCTCCTCATGACGTTCTTCCCAATAGTCCATCGACAATTCATCAGGAATATCTCCATCAGCATACTCCTTGGTATAAGTATACCCATAGAGATTCGCTCTCATCATCTCAACATCAACACTTCCTGGATCTTTCTCCAGTTTCTCCTTAATTCTCTCATCATACTTCCCTTCGTACTTCGAGTAATTTACTTTCTTCAGTACCTTCATACCTTTAATATCTATAAATTCGATCTATTAATTCGTTTCAGTTGGCAAAGATAGTAATTTTTAGGGATAAATATACATTTTGTTATAGGTATATTTGGAAAACTATTTTGGAAAAAAATGACGAAATTTGCCCTCGCAAAACAAAATCACAGTATAATGATAGCAAAACAAACAACCCAACTGAAGCCCAAAGCTCGTAACGGAAAGCCACTTATGAGCGAGTTACTTACCGATGTCCGCAAGTACATCGAACTGGCAGAACAGGCTGACGTAGAACCTCTGCGCCAGTTTCTCTTCAACGAACCTGAACGTCCGCTCATCGCAATGGGGCACGGCGGTTCCCATTCCTCTGCCGCATACGCAGCACTCCTCTATGGAACCAACTGCGGACTGGGACGTGCCATCACGCCTTACCAGGCCAATTTCCTTTCTGATGCAACGCTGAAGAGCGCCAAGCTGCTGCTCGTCAGTAAGTCGGTCAAGAATCAAGATGCCGTATACATCGCCAAACGTATGAACACCGTCAACCCCGACCATAGTTATATATTCAAGCTTCCCTTTGATGTCCCCGATGGTTTCATCAGTATTGGTGGTACCTTCGCGTACTTTTCCTTATTATATAAAGCCTTCACGGGCGATGCAGACTTCTCTCGCAAGCTCACCCTTCCGTCTGAGCCTGCCGACAACTACACCTATCGTTGCGTCGATGGAGTCACCACACCACCAGACCTCAGCACTATCACGCAGTTTACCGTTTTGTACGGATCTTATGGAGAACCTGTAGCCCACAAGATGGAGAGCAACATGACCGAAGCAGGACTGGCCTCATGTGTTATCTCCGACTATCGCGACGAGTGTCACGGACGTTTCCTCTCGCTCTCCAACTTCATCCAAAGCGAGCATCGTCTACAGTCTGACTGCGCACTCGTTCTGCTCGTTACACCTCGTGAGGAAGACGTGTGTCGAAATTTCCTCAAATGTCTGCCCAGCCATCAGCCTATAGTTCTCATCCGTACAGACATCGACACACCACTTGGCTTCATCGACCTGCTCTACAAGATGAGCGTTCACTAGCACCTTTGGCGAGCAGTATCGTCATTCCAACCCCAACGACCCCAACAACTTAGGCGGCTTCGACAAGCGACTCTTCCGCAACAACGTCCGCTTCCAAAAAGACTTCAGACAGTACGGCAGTCTCTCGCTATGAACATTTTTTCTAAATATCTATTGTAATTTAAATTAAAATTTGTATTTTTGCACAAGATAACTAAAAACAACGAATTATGACCATAAAATATCTACCAGCCTATCAAGGTTTCACTTACCTCAATCTTAGAGCTAACCATAATCATTTGGCGCTTGACATTAATGTCGATAATACAGCGGGACTACTTGATTGTCTTGAGCTGTATGCAGGGCATCATATGGAGAGTATAGGAAATAAGCAGCGAATAGCACAATACTATTCTGCTATGCTTGACTATACTAATGAGAATCCTAATCACAAGTTAGCGGACTCTTTTCGCTTAGATGGTCTCGGTACAGCCAAGGCCTGTCTTTTCTGGCGGGATTTGCTTGTAGAAGCAGGATGGACTAGGCAAGCTTCAGAGGCGTCAGATAGAATGAAAGTTCTCTGCGAAGTAGAAAAACGATTTGACAGCCCAGGAACAGGAGAGCGTATTCATAGTATTATCCACCATATCAAAAATGGGTGCAGTCTTCCTCATGATCTTCGAATAGAGTTAGGGTGTCCAAAACCCTACCTGTCACCTTCGATAAAGGCTTTACTTGATGCTCTGCAGGAACGCAATGTAGTTATTGTCGAACCTGTAGAGGAAACAAGTGATGGCTCCAACCTCTCATTGGTCAGGCAACTCGTAAGTGGTCAGAACCAGCAAGCGTTGGAACTTCAGCCCGACGACACCTCGTTCCGTATATATAAGTTCAAACAGCGTCAAGATGCACTCAACTGGTTGACATTGCAGCCTGCTGATGCTTACAATGTATGGATAGATTCTGACAACAAAGATTTCGACAACACTTTACGACTTTCCGGACAGCCTGTAAGCGGCTCTACCATGAAAGATGTTCTTCCTCAGGTTTCACAGCTATTACTTATTGGTCTGAATCTGTTCCCACAACCCTTGAACATCAAGTTCTTGTTGGAGTGGCTACATGCACCAGTCAGTCCGCTGGAAAGCAACCTGCGGAGGCCACTTGCAGAAGCAATCATTCAATCCGGTGGCTATTATAATTCAAAATGTCAGGAAGTCATCGACAACTATTTAAAAGGTGAATATGACCATTGGGATGAGGACAAAACTGAAGAGCAGAAACAAGAGACCATTAAAAAGAAGAAACCATCAAGAAGTAAAGCCATTCGCAGGTTCCTGCCTTCAATGAAAAAGCCTGTTGATGTTCTTAGCCTGAATGACAATGTCAACAAAGAAGCTATTTACAAGTTTACTCGCTTACTTTTGACATGGACTAAAAGCAGGATGTTCCAAAATGTCGATGAAAGCGTAAAACGACAACTTGGCATCATCAAAGAACAAGCCGAGGCTCTTTTGTTATTACTTGAAAAGGAATCGAAAGAAGAATTACCTTTTGCTAAACTCCAGGGATGGATCAACAGTTTGTATGAGGAACAGGATTGTCCGCTGTACGAAGCTGAACAAAAATGCCGCTGTGTTGTAGCCTCTCCTGCTCTGATGGCAGACAAAGCAGACAACACTATTTGGTGCGACTTCTATGGTGGAGCCATGATGCCAGCCACCTATTCTTTCCTTTCGCAAGAAGAGATGGAAGCACTCGCTAAAGAAGGCATATCGTTGTGGAATGCTGCAGATGAGAGACGCTATAATGCTTATCTCCAGCAGATACCTTTTATGATGACGTCTAGGCATCTCTCATTGGTAGTGGTGGAAAGAGATGGAAGTACCGTATTGCCTAAGCATCCGCTGATGATCTTGCTCGAGCAAAGTATAATTAATCTGGATACGGTCATTGAAGAGCCACAAATTGCTGATCAGCACTACAAAGAAAGGAATGCTGTCGACAATTCTCTCCATGATGCTACGTATCTGGAAATTCAAAATACCGACAAGCTCAAGTGGAGAGACCATGAAAGCGCCACATCCCTTGATTCCCTTATCCAGAATCCTTTCGACTATTCACTGCAGTACCTCATAGGTATTCGCGATGATGGTGTAACCAAGATGATGCAGCTGGATAGGACACAAGGAGAAGTAGCCCACGACGTCATTGCCAATTTGTTCGACAAGGAAGGTGAAACGAATAATCCTGACACAATCCTTCAGAGAGTATCAAACGATTATGACACAGCATTCAGTAATGCCCTTCTGGAAAAGGGAGCCATTCTGCTGCTACGTGAAAACCGAGTGGATATAAAGATTATGAAGGACCGTCTAAGAAATGCCATCGACACTCTTCTCGATATCTTGACATCCAATAATCTTCATGTTGTCAAATGCGAAAAAGAGATTCTGCGAGGGCTTGAATTTGAAGGAGATCCTGACATCAAAGGATTTGTCGATATGCTTTTGGAAGACGACAAGGGTAATCTCTATGTTTTCGACTTCAAATGGACGTCCTCAAAAAACCACTACCCGGAATTACTCAAGAAAAATGGTTCCCTGCAGTTGGCTCTATATAAAGAATTGGTAGAAAAAGAACTCAACAAGACGGTTGTAGCAACGGCTTATTACCTGATGCCTGAGAATTGTCTCTACAGTACATGTTCTTTCCAAGGCGAGCACACCTCGGTTATTACGGAAGAGGAAAATGTTGGCAAGGATCTCTTCCTGCAGGTCAAGAATTCATACAAGTATCGCCTTGAAGAGATTAAAAAGGGAAAGATTGAACTCGGAGAAGGAAAGAAGGCTGACGATTTGCAGTATGTCAAAGACACTCCAGATAAAGGACTTATGCCTCTTCGTATTAGAGAGGAGCAGAAACAGGAAAATATCTTCAGTAATTACAAATGTTTTAAGAAATAAGGAATCAATATGGAAAGAGTAACATATATCAGCGCTGGAGCTGGAAGCGGCAAGACCTACAAGCTGACCCACCTGTTAGCAGAACATATCGCGAATGGCGATGTTGAACCAGAAAAGGTGATTCTCACCACTTATACCAAGAAGGCTGCAGCAGAGTTTCGTGAAAAGGCAAAGAGTGTACTCTATGAGGAAGGTCGAAAGAATCCAACACTTTACGAAGCTGCTGCTCGTCTGGAACAGGCCAGCATCGGAACCGTTCACTCTGTTGCCAATTCTTTCGTGCAGAAGTATTGGTATTACCTTGGATTAAGCCCTCAGCAGAAGGTCATTGCTGAAGAAGACGTCAATTTCTATATCAGTCAGTCTTTGGCAGAACTGCCCACAGAGAACGAGATTAAGTTCATGAACAAATTCCGTAACCAGTTCAGTATCGAGAAACAGCGCGATCCTGGAAATCCAGGCATGGGCAGTTATCCTGACTATGGTTTTTGGAAAGACCTTTTGGTAAGCGTCATCAAGAAATCAGAGACGTTTGGTGTAATGGATTTGGCTGAGAGCCGTAGTAAGTCTTTGGCACTCGTCAAAAGTTTATATCCTGGCGATATGTCTATGCCTACAGCAGATGAAATCATAATTGCTATTAAGGAAGTGCTGGAGGCTATTCCGGGAGCAACCAGGATTAAAGAAGAAAACCGTAAGGAACTGGCAAATAACATCAGCAAGTATTTATCTGTTCCCCATGAGCTGTCGTTTCTTTGGATCAAAGGATTTAAGGATGCTCTTTCATCGGCTGTGTCTAAAGCGTCCATTGCCAGGAATGCGCCAAAAGCTGTTGAACTCAATGGGCAACTGAACATCTGGAGATGTCATGAAGTCAGTTCAATGAACGAACAATTGGTCAACACCATCTTTGATATGGCTGAGCGCTGGAAGGAGGGCTATGAGCAATACAAGTCTCAGAACCATCTTCTCGACTATGACGACATGGAACGATACATGCTGAAATTGCTGAAACGCGATGATGTAAAAGACGATATCCGTAGCAGCTACGAATATCTGTTTGTTGACGAGTTCCAGGATAGCAGTCCTATCCAGGTGCAGATTTTCGACGAGCTGTCCAAGCTCATGAAGAAAAGTTACTGGGTAGGCGACTACAAACAGGCCATTTATGGCTTCCGTGGTACCGATACCGAATTGGTGAAAGCCGTTGTAGACACCATCTCAAGAGGTCAGGACGGAAATCATCTTGCAGACCCTCTCGACACTTGTTGGCGTTCAGAGCCAGCCATAACAAACATGGTTAATCATGTTTTCATACCTGTTTTTGAAAAGGATGGGTTAGCTGAAAAGATGGTTGAATTGAAGCCCAAGACCAAGAAACCAGATGATCCTGATATTAATGAGCCACTCAGATTGTGGAATCTTGATTTTGACAAGAATGAATCTGTATATCAAGAAATTGCCCGCAGAATAGCCATCATGGTCAATAAAGGCATTCGGCCTTCAGACATTGCAGTTTTGAATAACAATAATAGTAGTCTTAATAGCTTAGCAGCTGAATTGAGGAAGTATAATCTTCCAGTTCATAGAAGTGACGGCTCTGTTACTGAAGAGAAAGAGAAGCAACTTCTCTTTGCTCTCTTGTCGCTGTTGGTTAATAAGTCCAACAGTATGGCCATGCTGCAGATACATTATCTCACTACGCCTGATTCTTCTTTAGGGAAACTGATTGATCAGAAACTGGCTGATAAGGATTTCCTATCCAACCATCCGCTTGTCCAAAAACTAAATACACTGCGAGACAGATTCAATCAACAATCCGTGTCTTCTCTTGTAGAGAGCATCATCATCGAGATGGATCTCTATGGAGAAAGCCGCCACTGGGATACTACGACGAGGGGATTCAATATCCTTCGCACCTGCATAGAAATTGCCAGGAAATATGAGGACCACTGTCTGCAGTTGGGGCTACCCGCCACCATTTCCGGCTATATGAACTACGTTGACACTACAGAGATCAAGACTGAAGGTGATAGCGATGGCGTCTGCCTCTATACCATTCACGGATCAAAGGGTCTGGAGTGGAAATATGTCATTCTCACTTCTTTGAACAACGATTTCAATTACAAATTTTATAAGAACAACTTCTTTGGCGTTCAGACCAGGCATGAGAACAAGCCCACTGCAGATAATCTCTATGTGCCAATGACCATCACCTTACTGCCTTGGATCTTTGGAGCAGCCCACAATCCTCCAGCCGAGATACTTGCTTCCATTCAAGGTAAGGACAAGAAAAATGAGACGGAACTTACCAGTTCTGTCAGAAGTGAGGCTAAACGTAAATTGTATGTAGGGATGACTCGTGCCAGTGAGCACCTGATATTGGCAAGAATAAAGACCAAGAAGATTGGAGAACCCATGAAATGGTTTATGAATATTGGTGTATCACCTGTAGAACCTTCTGCTGATGCCACCCACACTTACCTGTTCAAAACAAAAGATTTGTTCTGGAACGAAAATATCCCTGTCACAGATGATAGTGAAGCGCTGAACTATCCTTCTCAAAGAAACGCTGACAAGGTCTTGACGTTGCAGGTTGAAGGTGAAGAAACCTATGAACGTCGCGATATCCAACCAAGTATGTTAGCATCTGTGGCAGATGAGGTGAAGGTCCTTCTTGATAAACCTCGCCAACGCATCCCTGTAGATAAAGTAAGAGATGAGGACACGATGGCAAAGGTCGGCACATGTATCCATAACATTTTCTGCGCCATTGACCAGAACCACAACGAAGGGTATGTTTCTTCAGCCATCTTGGCTCATAACATGCAAGAGTACCTGACAGATGCGAAGCCAATCCTTTTGGCATGGGACTGGCTCGTCGGTTTCATGACTGAGCATTTCGGTCCAGCTATCGAAACTTATCACGAACGTCCTTTCAAGTATGAGTCCAACGGGCAGATCACAACAGGATCCATTGATCTGGTATGGAAGACGGATAAGGGGTGTGTTGTCATCGACTACAAGACCTATCCCAACTGGAGGAAAGAGTCTGTTACTACTAAAGAAGACAAACACTACGCTGGTAAATATAAGGGACAGCTTGATTGTTATGAGCACGCCCTTTCTCTTAGTGGTGAAAATGTCATTGCCAAACTCATCTATTATCCCGTCAATGGTATGATAGTACAAATTTAACCCGCATTGCAGGGGTAGCCAATGCAACTGACTGATTTTCAGCGTTGGCTTTTTTCGGGAGGTATCTTTGGAGGCCCTACAAACTTTCTGGTCCCCATAGGATGTGGTGTAATGTCCAGCA
>Ga0310694_10007035_pt1 | contig 10598 bp, 4 predicted proteins | sample 174DNAGHGhighgp2_FD_203884 | JGI IMG/M metagenome (GOLD analysis project Ga0310694, IMG submission 203884) | Sheep rumen microbial communities from Palmerston North, Manawatu-Wanganui, New Zealand - 1742 DNA GHGhigh gp2 (v2) (version 2) | ecosystem: Host-associated > Mammals > Digestive system >... | reverse complement strand
GATTCCAGAGAGTGTGACGAGTATTGGAGAGTATGCTTTCGCTTCCTCAGGTCTCACTAGTATCACGATTCCCGAGAATGTAACGAGTATTGAGCTTCGTACTTTCTCCTGCTGTTTCAACCTCACCAGCATCACGCTTCCGGATGGTGTGACGACCATCGGGGATCTTGCTTTTAAAGACTGTGAAAGTCTTACCAGCATCGCGCTTCCGGAAGGTGTGACGAGTATTGGGAACTGGGCTTTCGCTAGTTGTTCTAGCCTCACCCGCATTACGATTCCAGAGAGTGTGACGAGTATTGGAGAGTATGCTTTCGATAAATGTTCCAGCCTCACCAGCATCACGGTTTTGCCTACCACTCCTCCCCAAGGCGGGGCTAAGATGTGGGATGATACCAATCAAGCCTCCATCTATGTTCCTTCCGGAAGCCTTGAGGCTTATCAGTCGGCCTCGTTCTGGAGCAGTTATGAAGCCCGGATGCAGGGTTTCCTGACGGACGGCCAAACGCAGCCGGGCGGAAATGAGGGCATTGGATATGATAATTATTAGGATTAAAATAGAACAGTTATGAAAACCCATCGCTTCTGGGGAGGGCTGTTGTGCCTTTTGGCCCTCTCGTGCAACTCGAATCGCTTGGAGCCGGAACAGGAAACCGGCCCGGTCGAAATGACTTTCTACGCCGATATGGGTGACAACCAGGAAACCAGGACGGTTCTTTATGATGATCGGATGTCCATCTGGTGGTCGGCCAGGGACTCCATCCTGGTTTCCTCCGGAGATGCGTCCGGATTGTTCATTTCCACCAATACGGAACCTGCGAGCCGAACCACTTTCCGCGGCACGCTGAATGTCGTCACCGGGACGATCGAAAACGAGAACATTCCCGAAAATTTCCTGGCCGTGTATCCTTTCCATCTGGCCAGGAACAGTTACCGCAATAATGTCGAAATCATTCTTCCGGACTATCAGACAGCCGCTGACAACACTTTTGCCCGGGGAATGTTTCCTGCGGTCGCCCTGTCTTCCAACCTGAACCTGAGCTTTTACAACGTATGTGGCGGCATCGTGTTTACGGTGACGGGAGAAGACATCAAGTACGTGGAGCTGACCGGGAACAACAATGAGTCCATCGCCGGAATCCGCGAAATCTCTATTTCCGGCAATCTGCCTACCACGTCGTCGATTGTGGCCGGCGTTCCCTCCATTACGCTGAAAGCTCCTGACGGGGGGACCTTCACCCCTGGCGTCCGTTATTTCATCTCCGTGTATCCCCAGACGTTCGAGCAAGGAATTACGCTTGCATTCTACAAGGCGAATGCCAAAAGCGAGGTGACCTGGTCCAAGCCGGCCACAATCAAACGGTCCCGTTTCCTGGTCATCGAGAATGCCGATGCTACTGCGGGAGAATATGAGTATGCCGTTCCGGAGGAGGCTCACAGGGCTATGGATGCCGTGAACGAGGCCTTTGTGACCAAGATCGCATCCCAGGGCGGTGCCTCCATCTATTCTCCGTTGCGGGCTCTCTTCAATCTCTGCGGCGATGATGTTTATGGCGCGGGAGCGATGTTCGGCGATAATGACATGCTGGGTTCTTTGAACGAGTTCCGGTATGCCGCCGAGAACGATGTTGTCTATCGGATGTATTCCAATTTCTATGATTTCAACCGTACGGCCACTGCGTTCATTGCGAAATACCAGGATGATTTACCCAAGTTCGTGGGAGCAGCCCGGGTCTTGCGGGCCTACGCGCACATGATGCTCGCCATCGGTTGGGGCACTCCTCCGGTCATGGATCATGTGTATGCAGAATCCGAACTTCCTGCCAATAATGTCCTCACCCAGAAACAGATTTTCGAATGGTGTGCGCAGGAATGCGAAGCCTCCGCCTCTGGTCTTCCCGAGCGGGAGAGCCCTTCGGACAAGGACGGTGCATACATCGTCACCAGAGGATTTGCCCAGGCGCTGGCGGGGAAGGCCTATCTGTTTGCCGGAGATTATGTGAAAGCCAAAGAATTGCTTGGGGCGGTGATTGGCTCCGGGAAATATGCGCTGGTCCCCGGCGAAAAATACTGGCAGAACTTCCACATCGAGGGGGACGGGAACGAGGAGAAGCTCTACGAACCGAACCTTGAGTACAATCCGGGAACCAGTGCCTGGGGCGGCCAGATCCAGCGTTCCACCTGGATGGAGGCCAACATCTGGAACTGGCGTTCCGACCACTTCGTGGCCGGCGCCTCCCCGCAAGCCGTCTATACCAACGGTGTCGACGGCTGGGGCGGCCTGGGTGTCCCCCAGTGGTTCGGTGACGAGTTCTTCGCCAACGACGGCCATTCACCGCGCTTCGACGCGACGCTCAAGCGTATTGACGATGCCGTCTTTAATATGGACTACAGTAACTCTAGCGTAGCCATCCTTACGCCCGAGCAGCGTATGACATCGACGCTGGTGGGTATCGCCGACACTCAGGTTGGTCTGTATGGCCAATCTTTCTGGCTGCCCTTCAAACAGATTATTCGGGCGGCAGATGCCGGTCCTTATGGTAATAATATCCGTTTGAACAATTTCACCATCATGCGTTACGCCGAGGTGCTCCTCCTGTATGCCGAGGCCTGTCTCCAGAGCGGTGACGACATTCAGGGCGCCTGGGCGGTGAACCAGATCCGCCAGCGGGCCGGCCTCGCCGCTCTCAACAGCGTGGACATGACCGTTCTCAAGAAGGAGAAGAGCTATGAGCTCTGGCTTGAAGGCAGCCGCTGGCCGGACCTCGTCCGTTGGGGCGACACCGACCGCGTCAAGCAGGCCGGCCAGGATGTGCCGAAGCTCTTCGACAAGTTCTTCCGTGAGCCGAAGTCCACGGACCAGGGCATCAAGTGGTTGGATAACGATAATACCCAGCGCTTCTACACCGTGAGTTCTCACGAGGCCGTCGATCAAGGATACGAAGTCGGCTTCAAAGCCGGAAAGCACGAGCTCTTCCCGTATCCCGTCTCGGTGATGACGACGAATCCGAACATTGTCCAGAACCCGGGCTGGTAAGCGCCTGTTTTTCATTTTTGCCAGAAGAGGCCGACTCTACCTTTCGAGCCGGCCTCTTTTCGTGCAGTACCCGGGCCCTCTCTCCACCGTCTCCTTGCGTCAATTGACTTGTTCTGAAAGTAAGCATCCGAGCAAGTACGTGTGTATGACCAGATCTCGTTTTTTATCCAAGTTGGTTGATTTTTCTTTATTTTTGTAAGTCCAAACTATCCGCATATGATGAATAACGTGCCAAACGAGGCCAGGAAAGAGTATCAAACGCCGGCCTTGAGATTTGTCGAAACCGCCCTGGAGTATTCTTTCCTCCAGTCCAACCTCGAACCCATCGGTGGTGGGAATGATCCTGATAATGATTGGTAAACACACGGGCAAGCTATGAAACGAATTGCATTATTATGTGGCATTGCCATGGCACTGGTAGTTTCCTGTTCCATTGAGGAGAAGGACTTCCAGGCTCCTGGTCAGGAAAACGAAAAGTTTTACGCCACCATCGAACAACCCGGCGAAGACGGGACGCGTGTCTATGCTACCGAGGACCTGCTCCTGCGTTGGACTGCGGACGACCGTGTCAGCATCTTCAACAAGAGCACCTATAACCAGCAGTATAAGTTTACGGGCGAGACGGGCGACAATGCCGGAGGATTCCGGAAGGTCGCCTCGGATGAGTTTGTGACCGGGAATTCGATCTCCGATGTCGTATCCGTGTATCCGTACCAGGAAGGCACGAAGATTTCCGAGTCAGAGGTGGTAACCGTTACTCTTCCTGCGGAGCAGCATTACGCGGAGAGGACCTTCGGTTTGGGTGCCAACACGATGGTTTCCGTCACAGAGGACAACTTCCTTCAGTACAAGAATGTCGGGGGCTATCTTCTTCTCAAGCTGTATGGCGAAGATGTCTCTATTTCTTCCATCACGCTCAAGGGCAACAAGGGGGAGAAACTGGCGGGGAAGGCGACCGTGACGATGCCGGTGGGAGGCGAGCCCTCGGTGACGATGGCCGGAGACGCGGCAACGGAGATAACCCTTACCTGTGACACACCTGTTCACCTGGGATCCTCGGCGGAGGAGAGCACCCAGTTCTGGCTTGTCGTTCCGCCGCTGACGTTCGAAAGGGGCTTCACCGTCACCGTCACTGGTTCCGGTGGCATTTATGAAAAATCCACGTCAAAGACCGTGACCCTCGAACGGAACAATCTGTTCAAGATGTCTCCGATCAAGGTTGAACTTTTACAGCCCAACAACGTTATTTATTATACAAGCGTTTCCGGCGAAGTGGTAACGCCGTATGCTCCGTATGTCTTTGGAGCGAATATCCTGTCTAATGAATATATCGATGGGCAGGGTATTATTACTTTCGATGGGGATGTGACGAGTATTGGGTGGACTGCTTTCGAGGGTTGTTCCAACCTCACCAGCATCACGATTCCGGACAGCGTGACGAGTGTTGGGTATGATGCTTTCTTCGGCTGTTCCAACCTCACCAGCATCACGATTCCGGACAGTGTTACGAGTATTGGGAATAATGCTTTCTCCGGCTGTTCCAGCCTCGCCAGTATCACGCTTCCGGATGGTGTGACGAGTATTGGGTCATATGTTTTCTATGACTGTACCAACCTAACCAGCATCACGATTCCGGAGAGCGTGACGAGTATTGGGACTCATGCTTTCTCCGGCTGTTCCAGCCTCACCAGCATCACGATTCCGAACAGTGTGACGAGTATTGGAACTCATGCTTTCTATCTCTGTTCCAGCCTCACCAGCATCTCGCTTCCGGACAGAGAGACAGGTATTGGGCCATATGTTTTCTGTGGCTGTTCCAGCCTCATCAGCATCACGATTCCAGACACTGTGACGAGTATTGGGGATTATGCTTTCTATCTCTGTTCCAGCCTCACCAGCATCTCGCTTCCGGAGAATGTAACCAGAATTGGGGAGAGGGCTTTCTATGGCTGTTCCAGCCTCACCAGCATCACGATTCCGGAGAGTGTAACAAGCATTGGGCGAGAAACTTTCTCTGGCTGTTCCAGCCTCACCAGCATCACGATTCCGGAGAGTGTGACGAGTATTGGGGCATATGATTTCTCTGGCTGTTCCAGCCTCACCAGCATCACGCTTCCGGACAGCGTGACGAGCATCGGAGACTTTGCTTTCACAGAATGTTCCAGCCTCACCTGCATCACGATTCCGAACAGTGTGACGAGTATTGGGAAATGGGCTTTCTTTAACTGTTCGAGCCTCACCAGCATCACGATTCCAGAGAATGTGACGAGTATTGGAGAATATGCCTTTCTTCAGTGTATAGGTCTTACCAGTATCACGATTCTGGAAGGTGTGACGAGTATTGAGGGTTATGCTTTTTCCCGCTGTTCAAGCCTGACTAGCATCACGATTCCGGACAGTGTGACGAGTATCGGGGAGGGGGCTTTCCAGGGCTGTTCGAGCCTCACCAGCATCACGATTCCAAATAATGTGACAAGTATTGAGGGTTCTACTTTCTCCGGCTGCTCAAACCTCCCCAGCATCACGATTCCGGACAGTGTGACGAGTATTGGGGGGAGTGCTTTCTCCGGCTGTTCAAGCCTCACCAGCATCACGATTCCGGAGAATGTAACGAGCCTTGGAGGAGGTGTATTTGCCGAATGTGGGTCCTTGATGTCTTTTAGCGGCAATTATGCTAGTCCGGATGGTTTGTTTTTGATTGATTCCGGAACTATTATTGCCGTTGCATTTGGTGCAGTGGATGGGGGTATCTCGATTCCGGAGAATGTGACCAGAATTGGGGAGTATGCTTTCCAGGGCTGCTCCAGCCTCACCAGCATCACGATTCCAGAGAGTGTGACGAGTATTGGGTATCTTGCTTTCTACGACTGTTCCAGCCTCACCAGCATCACGCTTCCGGACAGTGTGACGAGTATTGGGGCATATGATTTCTGTGGCTGTTCGAGCCTCACCAGCATCACGATTCCAGAGAGTGTGACGAGTATTGGGTTAAATGCTTTTGGGGACTGTTCCAGCCTTACCAGCGTCACGGTTTTGCCGATAACTCCTCCATCCTTGTCTGGTCCACTGATGTATGAACCCTACTGCCCGATTTATGTCCCGGCCGGGAGTGTTGATACATATAAATCTGCTGAGTTCTGGAGCAATTATGCCTCTCGTATTCAGGCTATCCAAGAATAGTACAAGTATTTGATCCACATTCAGGACCTTCACTTCATCGGTGGAGGTCCTTTTTCATAAAAAAGACGACCAACTTTTCCGAACGGGTTTGATTTTCATTATTTTTGTGAGTCCAAACTATCCGCATATGATGAACAATACGCCAAACGAGGGCAGGAAAGAGTATCAAACGCCGGCCTTGAGATTTGTCGAAACCGCCCTGGAGTATTCTTTCCTCCAGTCCAACCTCGAACCCATCGGCGGTGGGAATGATCCTGACAATGACTGGTAAACACTCGGGAAAGATATGAAACATATTGCATTATTATGTGGTATTGCCACGGCTTTGGTCGTTTCCTGTTCCATTGAGGAGAAGGACTTTCAGACTCCTGGTCAGGAAAACGAAAGGTTCTACGCCACCATCGAACAACCCGGCGAAGACGGGACGCGAGTCTATGCCACCGAGGACCTGCTCCTGCGTTGGACTGCGGACGACCGTGTCAGTATCTTCAACAAGAGCACCTATAACCAGCAGTATAAGTTCACGGGCGAGACGGGCGACAATGCCGGTGGATTCCGGAAGGTTGCCACGGATGAGTTCGTGACCGGAAATGCGATTTCCGATGTCGTATCGGTTTATCCTTACCAGGAAGGCACGAAGATTTCCGAGTCGGAGGTGATAACCGTTACACTTCCTGCGGAGCAGCATTACGCGGAGAAGACCTTCGGCCTTGGTGCCAACACGATGGTTTCCGTTACAGAGGACAACTTCCTTCAGTACAAGAATGTCGGGGGCTATCTGGTGCTCAAACTCTATGGAGAAGGCGTTTCTGTCTCCTCTATCACCTTGAAAGGGAATAATGGAGAGAAACTTGCAGGAAAAGCGACCGTTACGATGTCACTTGACGGAGCACCTACTTTGGATCTAGCAAATGATGCCACAGATGAGATTACGTTGTTATGTGATAAGCCTGTTTCTCTAAATGCGACAGCCGAGGAGAGCATAGAATTTTGGTTTGTTGTCCCTCCGTTGTCCTTCAATAAGGGATTCACCATTTCCATTAACCAGACTTCTGGTGGCGTTTTTGAGAAATCCACATCCAAGAGCATTACCCTCGAACGGAGCAATTTGTCAAAAATGTCTCCAATAGATGTTAGTATCTCTCAGATAAATAATATTATTTATTACACGAGTTCCGATGGTAAAGTTGTTACGCCTTATTCAACTGGTTTCTTTGGCGCAAATATCGTTTCCAATGAATATGTTGACGGAATGGGAATAATCACATTTAACAAGGAAGTAACGAGCATTGGGGATTATTCTTTTTATCAGTGCCTCAGTCTTACGAGTATAACGATTCCGGAGAGTGTATCGAGCATTGAGACACATGCTTTCTGTGGTTGTTCCAGCCTTAACAGCATAACCCTTCCTGATGGATTGATTTCTATAGGAGATTTTTCTTTTATGGGTTGTGCCAGACTTGAGAGTATAACGATTCCAAGAGGCGTTATTAGTGTTGGAGAACAGGCTTTCTATTACTGTACAAACCTTTCGAGTGTTGTGATTCCGACCAATATGGCAAGTATTGGAGGGATGGCGTTCGCTCAATGTACCAAGCTTACGAGTATAACGATTCCGGAGAGTGTCGCGTCAATCGGAGAATCTGCTTTCATGAACTGTTTCAGTCTCTCAAGCATTACTGTATTATCGAGAACACCTCCTTTAGGTAGTTCAAGTATGTTTGACAATACGAATAACTGCCCTATTATTGTTCCTGCCGGAAGTATAAATGAATACAAAGTTGCTCAGTTTTGGAGCGAATATGCCGATCGTATCCGCGCCATTTCTCCACCTGATAATGCCATTTATTATACCAGTTCAGATGGAATGATAGTTACTCCGAAAGATGTGTTTGATGCAAGTATTGTGTCAAATGTGTATTCCGATGGCATAGGTATTATCACTTTCGACAGAGATCTGAGAACTGTAGGTGAAGCAGCGTTTTCAAATTGTCAAAGACTTACTAGCATTAACCTCCCTGTTAACTTAAGGGGTATCGGAAGAAGCGCATTCTCTAATTGCACGAGCCTTACCAGTATCAATACTCCTAAGGGACTGGATAGTATTGGTTCTTTTGCCTTCTCCCATTGTTCTAGCCTTTCTAGCATCTCTATACCAGAGAGTGTAACTAGTATCGGGGATCATGCATTCAGTGGATGTTCCAGTCTTTCTAGCATTACTATTCCGGAGAGGGTATCCAGTATTATGGAAGAAATGTTCCGAGGTTGTACTTCATTAGTTTCTTTTAAAGGGAAGTTTGCTAGTTCTGATGGCCTTTTCTTAATTGATCAAGGGGTTCTTGTCGCAACGGCGTTAGGTGCAATGAATGGAAACATCGTGATTCCGAATAATGTGTACAGAATTGGGCTTTGCGCTTTTGAGGGCTGCACAAGCCTAACCAGTATTATCATCCCTGATAGTGTGACGAGTATCGGGAAATATGCTTTTTATAACTGCTCGAGCCTTTCTGATATCACCATCTCGAATAGCGTGACGAGTATTGCGCACTTTGCTTTCTACGGCTGTTTAAGTCTTAACAATATTGCTATTCCGAAAACTGTTACGATTATTGGCGATTCTGCTTTTTACGATTGTTCAAGCCTTACCCAAGTCACTATTCCAACTAGCGTGAAAAGTATCGGGATATCTGCTTTTGAACGATGTGGCAACCTTTCTAGTATCGTTGTTTTGCCATTAACTCCTCCTTCAGGGGCGGCGAGTATGTTTGAAATGATTACCAACAACTGTCCCATCTATGTACCAGCCGAGAGTGTTGACGCATATATAATAACTCAGTATTGGAGTGATTATTCTAGTCGGATTCAAGCTATGCCTTCGTCCGTTTCTGTTCCTGAAGCAATCGATCTTGGCCTTCCTTCCGGCCTCAAATGGGCATCTTTCAATCTGGGCGCATCTAAACCAGAGGAATATGGTGATTATTATGCCTGGGGAGAAACTGAACCATATTATAGTAGTCAGGATCCATTGATTTGGAAGCAGGGGAAAGAAGCCGGCTATAATTGGGCTTCATATAAGTTTGAACTTGGTACTGATGTGGGCGGTCCTTTTTCCAAGTATGTTTTAGATTCTTCCTTTGGAACCGTAGATAACAAGACCGTTTTGGACCCTGAGGACGATGCCGCTTATGTCAACTGGGGCAAGTCGTGGCGAATGCCTACATATGAAGAGTGGGCTGAGTTAGGAGAGAATTGTACATGGACCTGGACAACCCAAAACAACGTTAAAGGAAGACTGGTCACGGGCCCCAACGGTAACTGTATTTTCCTTCCTGCCGCCGGTATCCTGGACAACACGAGTCTCTATATCCGCGGATCCGGTGGGTATTATTGGTCCTCTTCCGTAATGCAAGAGAAAAGCTATAGCGCAAGGAACATTGGTTTTGAGTCTGACGGTGTTTTCTGGAACCATTGCAATCATCCAATACGTGGGTTCTCTGTTCGTCCCGTTGCAGATTAAAGTGAAAAGCTCCCGGTTCTTAGGTGAAGGTCCTTTTTCATAAAAAGACGGCCAACCTTTCCAAACAGGTTTGATTATCCTTATTCTTGTAAGACCAAACGGTCGATGCTTGTGTCTTACTCTTGGACTCACCTCGAATAGAGGATCATTTTCCGGAGGATTTCCCCGCCAGCCGCGCGCGGAGGATGGCGGCGAAGTCCTTGAACTCTTCGCCGCGCCGGGTGCGCCCGAAATTGCTTCCGTGGACCCTCCTGTCCGTTGAGATAAGGTCTATCTTCTTGACTGTCATTCCGTTTTCTCGCATGCGGAAAGACCAGTCAATGATTTCCCCGGCGGCTTGTGCGGTCGGGAACAGCCCGATGACGTCAAATACCGTGCGCCGGATCAGGATGGCGCCGGTGAACAGCCCGTAATACGGTTCCGGCCTGATCAGTACATTCGTATCCTGGCAGTCCGGAGATTTGAAGTCCTGGACTTGGGCTTCCACGGCAGAAGCGTCGGGGTCCTCTTCCAGGGCGGCGCACAAGGCTTTCAGGGTCCCTTCCCGCATCCTGTCATCGTGGTCCAGGAACAGGACATAGTCTCCGGAAGCGGCTTGGAGGCCGGTGTTCTTGGCCACGACGGGGCCCAATGAAGTCCCGTGAGAGAGTACGGTGCAGCCATACTCGCGGGCGATGGCCGCGGTGTTGTCTTCCGAACCGTCGTCGACCACCAGGATTTCCAGGCGGCAGTCCTGGGCCAGAAGGCTCTCGAGAGCCTCCCTGATGTAGTTGGATCCGTTGCGGACCGGCATGATGACGGAGATCAGCGGGGTCATTTCTTCAGGGATTGCTTCATCCGGCTGCGGATGAAATCGATGGATATGTT
>Ga0310694_10007029_pt1 | contig 10602 bp, 5 predicted proteins | sample 174DNAGHGhighgp2_FD_203884 | JGI IMG/M metagenome (GOLD analysis project Ga0310694, IMG submission 203884) | Sheep rumen microbial communities from Palmerston North, Manawatu-Wanganui, New Zealand - 1742 DNA GHGhigh gp2 (v2) (version 2) | ecosystem: Host-associated > Mammals > Digestive system >... | reverse complement strand
CTTCCCGACTTTCGTTTGCTACTGTTTGCTCTATCCACTCACGCTGATTTATACTGCCATTTCGGAGTTCATCATCAAGCGGCTGATGCATTTGAATGTCGACAAGGAAGAATACAAATTCAGCACCGTCGACCTCAACGACTTCATCGCCGAATATGCCGACCCTGAAGAAGCCGATGAGGACATGCAACAGGAGATACAGCTGTTCCAAAATGTGATGGAATTCCGCTCGGTGAAGCTTCGTGAATGTATGGGACCGCGCAACGAGGTGGTATTTGTCATGCTTGACGATTCGATAGAAACCGTCAAGGAACGATTGGAAGAAACCAAGCACTCAAAGCTCATTGTTTGTGGCGAAGGCATCGACGACATTGTGGGTTATGTCCACATGAACGACGTGGTGCGCGCCATTGCCGCGGGAGGTGAAGCAAAACTCTCAGATTTGGTCCGCAAAATCGACTTTTTCCCTGAGACATACACCGCCGACCGTCTTTTGAAGCACCTCATTGCAAATCATCAAGGCGTGGCAGCTGTCGTCGATGAATTTGGAGGCACGGCCGGTATCGTCACGATGGAAGATGTGGTGGAAGAGATTTTCGGTGAGATTGACGACGAATACGATGTGGAAGACGAAACCGAAAAGGTGGTTGACAACAACGACTACATCTTCTCGGCCCGCTTGGAAATCGACTATCTCAACGAAACCTATAAGCTTGACTTGCCCGTCAGCGACGACTACGAGACCCTTGCCGGCATGATTCTGCATTATTGCGAGAACATTCCGGCCCAAGGCGAGACCTTGGATATAGGCAAATATCGGGTGAAAATCCTCAAGGCATCGCATACAAAATTGGACGAAGTGGAGTTGAAATTAGTCGATAAATAATTGATATACAAATTAGTAATACGGTATTTTGGTGTGATGAAAAATAAAATTTTCACAAACAAGTCAGCGCGTCGAAATCTTTACTAAATTTGCACCCTCAAAAATTGCAAGTTTAATAGTAAAAAATAGTCAATAGAATTATGGCAGCAATTGAAAAAATCAGAAGACATTCCGGATTGTTGATCGCAATCATCGGTATTGCATTGTTAGCATTTGTGTTGCAAGACCTGTTCCAGAGCCATGGCCGCAACCGTGAGTTCAACATCGCGGTGGTCGATGGCGAGAAGATTCTGTATCAGGATTTTGACGTCCAAAAGGAGAAGAATCTTGAAAACAGGAGATCGAATGGCAACAACCTCTCGTCGGCTGAAACCTACAGCATCTACAACAGCACGTTGGACGAGATGATCAAGCAACACATCATGACCAAGGAATATGAAGCCGTTGGCATGAACGTCTCTTCAGACGAACTTTACGACCAGTTCATGGGCGAGAATCCTCACCAGTGGGTCGTGCAAAGCTTCAGCAATCCTGACGGTACGTTCAACAAGGAGATGGTGGAATACTACCTCCAGAACTTGAATGACTTCGCCCCTGATGCCCGCGTGCGTTGGATGGACTTTGAAAAAGCCGTTAAGGAAAACCGTTTGGAGACGAAGTTCCAAAACTTGGTGAAGGCCTCCTACATGGTGCCTACAGCCTTGGCCGAGAAGTACTATCAGAACAAGAACCTGAAAGCCTCTGCCGATGTCATCGCCCTGCGCTATTCCAGCATCCCTGATTCGACCGTGGTCGTCACCGACAAGGACAAAAAGGCTTTCTACGAAGAGAACAAATATCGCTATGAGACCGACGAGCGCCGCGACATCGAGTATGTGGTGTTCGAAATTAAGCCGTCGCTCGAAGACCGTCAGGCTGCTTTGAAAGCCGTGCAGGACATGAGAGAGGACTTCACGATTACCGATAACGTGGCTAATTTTGTCAATGCCAACTCCGACAAGCGTTACGACAGCACTTGGGTGGGCCGCAAGGACGTTCCCCAACAAATCGAGCAAGCTATCTTCGACAATGGCAATGGTGTGGGCTATGTGTATGGTCCTTACGAAGACGAAGATGCTTTCAATCTGGTTCGTGTTGTGGCCATGGAAAACCGCCCCGACTCGCTGAAAGCCAGCCATATCCTCATCGGTTACAAAGGTGCCTATAACAGCCAAGACACCATCACCAAGGAAGAAGCCAAAGCCAAGGCCGATGCTTTGCTGGCCCAGCTGAAGGCCGCCAAGAACAACGACGAGTTGTTTGCTGAACTTGCCAAAGAAAACTCCGAGGATCCGGGTTCGAAAGAAAAAGGTGGCGACCTCGATTGGTTCACCGATGGCGTGATGGTTGCTCCGTTCAATGAGTTTGTGGTTAATAATCCTGTTGGTACAATGGATATCGTGGAGACCGTGTTTGGCTACCACATCATCAAGGTGACAGGCAAGACCGAGGCTTTGCCGAAGGCCCGCCTTGCTTACCTCAAGCACGAAATCACCTCGAGCACTAAGACCTATCAGAACACCTTTGCCGAGGCCAACAAGTTTGTCACCGAAAACAAAACCTACGACCAATTCAATGCCGCTATCGAAGAGCAAGGTCTGACGAAACGCACCATGCCAAGAATGAACGGTGCCACCTATCAAATCGCTGGCATTGAGAACCCGCGCCAGATTGTGCGTTGGGCTTTCGACGAAAAGACCAAAGTGGGCGACATTTCCACCATCTTTGACATGGACAACATGTTCGTTGTGGCCGCTCTGACCAACATCGTTCCTGAGGGTTATGCCCCGCTGAGCGTGGTGGCCGAACAAGCCAAGTACCAAATCATCAACAAGAAGAAAGGTGAAATGGCAGTCGAAAAGATGAAGGCTTGTGGCAATGATGTCAACCGTATGGTGAACGAGCTGAAGGCCGAATCGACCACTGTCTCTGATATCAACCTCGAATCGCGCGTGTTGAGCAACTTCGGTGTCGAAGCCGACATTGTCGGTACGCTCCTTGGCATGAAGGAAGGTGAGGAAGTGGGTCCCATGGCTGGCAACAGCAGTGCCTTCATCCTCAAAAACGTGAAGTTCACCCAACCCGAAGCCACCACTGACTTCAGCGATGTGCTTCGCGAAAAGACTTCGCAGTTCAACAACAAGGTTTTGGGTGGTTCTATCTACTCAGCCTTGAAGAATAACGCCAAGATCGAAGACAACAGAGTGAACTTCTATTGATTCGACAGAACGGCTGAAATCTGAAAGTGTGTCATTCTATGGATGGCACACTTTTTTTGTTAGGCTCGTAATAAAACCTATTGAATAGCGTTATAATACATTGAATAAGATATAAAACGATACAACATGAAAAGAATGAGACACATTTTGGCCATGGCCGCTTTGGTGCTGGCTGTGGTCAGCTGCGGCAAGAAGGTCGACGTGAACCTGTCGCCATCTTCCGTTGATTTTACACCCGATGGCGGTGAAGTGGAAATTGCCTTGACCTCGAATGGCGACTGGCAAGTGGAGGCCAACTATGATTGGCTGAGTGTTGCACCTACCTCGGGCAATGGCAACGCCACCCTTGTCGTGACCGCTGCACCCAATGACGGTGACCAAACGCGAGAGGCGCAAGTGAAGGTGACGACCAAAGACAACGAAGCCTTGCTTGCCGTCACACAAGATTTCAATCCAGAGCCTTTCTTGCGCGTGGAGCCTATTCAAATCATCTGCGACCGCCTGGGCGGTATGTTCGATGTGACGCTATCCTCCAACATTGATTGGACGGTTTCAACATTGCCTGATGGCATTACTATTTCCAAAACTTCGGGTTCAGGCAATGCCAATCTTTCATTGACCATTGCTCCCCTTCAAGAGGAAGTTTCGTCTCGTGAGGTCGACGTGATTTTTGCGGGTGCCAATATGTTGGTTCCGCTGAAAATCAAGCAGAGTGCCACTTCGGGCTATGATGTCGTGATTGACCCGATTATGCTCAGTTTTGGCTATGAAGGCGGTACGAAAACCATCAATGTGAGTTGTGAAGGCAGTTGGACGGTCGAAACTTCCGAAGAATGGATTTCGGCAAGCCCCGCTTCGGGCAATGGCAATGGCCAAGTCGAGGTGACTGTGACGGAAAGCAATGTGCTTGAGCAGAGGTATGCAACGGTTAACTTCGCTTCCTCGGTTGGCTCGACTACGATTGCCCATGTTAGGCAAGGTGCTGCTCCCGATCCGCATTATCTGACAGTCGACCCTGCTGAGTTTAATTTCGGCAAGGAAGGCGGCTCGGGGACGATTTCTATAGGCTGCGATGTGGAATGGCAGATTGACGTCGAATCGGACTGGGCCACGGTTTCGTCCATGTCGGGCACTGGCGATGCTACGGTGACCTTGACAGTAGAACCTAATGCCTTCGTTGAGCCACGTGCCATGGCAATAGCTGTTGTTTCAGGCAATTTGTCGCAGCGTATCACTGTTGAGCAGGCTGCTGGCGATATCCCTTTGGTGGTCACGCTCTCGCCTGACACCATCGCAGTGCCTGATATTGGTGGTGTCAATGTGGAACTCAATGTCACTTCCAATACCTCGTGGTATTTAGAGGCTTCCGATTGGATTTCCAACTTGCCTGTAAGCCCAATACAAGGCGATGCCACCGTTTCTTTTATCGTCTACTCCAACTCGGCTCCTGAGCCTCGCTATGGCTTCGTCAGAGCCAAGCATAATGGAGAAGTCATGGACGAGATCGTGGTAGTGCAAGAAGGCAAGCCCGACCTGCTTGAGGTTGACGTGGATGAGTTTGATGTTAGGCCCGAAGGCGCTGAGTTCAGTTTCCATATCATTTCCAATCAATCGTGGACTGTCACTACGGATGTCAATTGGATTACATGCGACCCGACGAGCGGCTTCTCACATAAAGATGTTAACGTTACGGTGACACCTACCATGTCGACCCATCCACGAACGGGTATCATCAAGGTGACCGCAGAATCGGGAAAGATGGTAACGATTACGATTAATCAAGGGTATTGATCAAATGAAAAAAGGCAGTGAAAACTGCCTTTTTTCATTTGGTTTAGAATCCCATGCTAAACCAGTACCAGAACTTGTTTTCCATTTCCTTCCAGGCTTGTCGTGTGGAGGCGGCGAAGTCGGAGGTGTATTGGTTGAGAAGCTCGGTGGCTTCTTTGGATTTGTCTTCAGCTATCAATGCCTTGGCTCTGCTTTCGATGGCGGGGATTTCGTCGAAAGCCTTCTGCTCGAAGCGATTGGCGTTGTCCATCAAAGTCTTCTTGGTGCGGCCCCATTGCACGGTGGCCAGTTTGTTGGCCTTGCGATAATGCCAAATCCATGCCTCGTCGCGGTAACGCAGCTGGCCGCATTTGTCGAAGCCTTCAGGTAGGCTGGTGGAACCTGAGAAAATGGGAATGCGCGGACTTTGTCCCGGGTTGTCGCAGGCCATCCAGCAGATGGCACCGATTTCATCGGGCATCCAACTACGGCATTGGATGATGTGGTGATAGCTGCTCCATGCCACGGCCACGGTGCGTTGGAAGTTGACGGTGCCGGGAGCCAGATAATTCATCGTGTTCATCGTGGCCGAGTTGAGCCAAGGATTGGCGATGGGGCTGATGATGGTATCCTCGACCACCGTGCCATCGTCTTGGCGTTTTTTGGCGACCATCTTTACATTGCGGGTCATGTCCATGTCGGTACCTTCGTAAGTGCTGCGGAAGAGTTCCATCACCTTGCGCACGTCGACGTTTTCATCGGGTTTCACCGAGAAAGGCAATTCGGGCATGTCGCGGTTGAAGTTCTGTGAGGGTGCCAGCTGGCTGAGGATGAAAAATTCGCGGTCGCTGTAGTTTTTGCCGCCGCCATATTCGGCACGGAAAGCTTTCCAGAAGATGAAGTCACCCTTGCCGTCCCAAAGGCCGTATTTCTTTGCTACAGCCTCGCAGTTGTCGGAGCAATAAAAGTCTTTGCTCTTGCGTTCGAGCTTGCCAATTCGTGCGATATTGGCCGAAACGCCCACTTCATCGTCGGGGATGCGTTTGGCGGCCCAAACGCCTCCGATTTTGTCGGGACCTTCGCCCAGGATTTCCATTTGCCACACTTCGTTCTTGTCGGCAATGGTAATGCACTCGCCTCCGTCGCCGTAGCCGTATTCTTTGACGAGCTTGCCGATGAGTTGGATGGCATCGCGGGCATTGTCGCAGCGCATGAGGGCCACGCGCTCCAGTTCCTCAATCATGAACATGCCTTTGTTGTTGACCAGTGTGTCGGGTCCCGAGAAGGTTGTCTCGCCAATGGCTAATTGTTTCTCATTGAGGCAGGGATAAGCCGTGTTGAGGTAGGCATAGGTGTGAGCCACTTGCGGGATTTCGCCTGCCAATTCCACATTGCGGTTGTCGAAGGGGTCTTCGGTGTGCATGGTGCCTTTGTAGACCTTGTACATTTCGCCTTTGTCGTGGTCGGCGGCGGGTTCCCAGCGCATCCAGGTGCGGTAGCGGCCGTCGCAGGTGTGCGAGGTGATGACAGAACCGTCGGTGGTGGCGTTTTTGCCCACCATGATACTGGTGCAGTTGGCGCCTACGAGGCGTTCGCTTTCGTCCTGTGCTGTGGCTGTTAGGCCGACAAGCAGTAGGGTGGAGAGGAGTAATGATTTGAATTTAAGCATATTAGTTATTTAATTGTTGATTGTTGAATTGTTGAATTGATTAGGTAGGAACCCCATGTATTATGCACAGATTCCGAGAACCAAAAATAAGAAAGAAAACGGTTGGTTGGGAGAAATTGGGGATTATTTTTGTGGAAAAGATATATAATTAAAAATAAAGCCTAAATTTGCAGTCAGTAATCATTTTGAAATCAAGCGTTATGAAAAAACTAGTTTCTTTTTGACCTTGAGTTTCGTGTGAACGAAAAACTCGCCATAGGTGTTGGTTTGGGATCTCTTTATTATTCGTATGCAAAATCACTTTGGGATCATAATTCAAACAGCCTATGGAATTTTAGTTTTACCAATAGTAGTGTATCGGTACGGTTTTACTTATGATTCCCAAAACAATTCCTCTGCCACGCCGTCGGCGAAGAGCATCTGTTGGTCGGTGAGGTAGAGGAATTCCCGTGTCTGTGAGAGCCTGCATTGTGCAACCAAAGGCTTTGCGTGTTGCTCGCAATAAGTCGAGAATTGTTCGCCCATTTCGCGTTTCATCCATTTCAGATCGATGCCCCAATGGGTGCGCAGGCGCAGCATGACGTATTCGTCGTATAGCTGCTCGGGAGTTAATCGTTCAATCTCTGATACTGCATCTTGGACCCGCTTTGCGTCATTGCGAGAAGGAACGACGAAGCAATCCAGTGAAGAAAGTGTATTGTCTGGATTGCTTCGTTCCTCGCAATGACGCGAAGCGGCAGAAAAGGCCTCACAATAACGCTCAACGCTTGAAATATTCCACTGTCGAGAAGCACCATCAAACGAATGAGCCGAAGGCCCGAAGCCTATGTAAGGCGTGCCAAACCAATAGCTGGCGTTGTGCTTTGAGTGCATGCCTCGCTTGCAGAAGTTGGAGATTTCGTAATGCAAATAACCTTTTTCAGCAATGCGCTTGCAAAGGATGTCATAATCACGGAGGGCATCTTCATCGTTGATAGGCAAGGTTTTGCCCAATTCGATTTGCTTGGTAAGGATGGAATTGGGTTCCAAAGTGAGGGCGTAGGCTGAGAGATGGGACAGGTCGTATGCAAAGAAAATGTCCAAATTGCGGTTCCACTGCTCGGCATTGGAAGTCGGAAGGCCATAGATGAGGTCGATGCTGATGTTTGTGAAGCTGGCCAACTTGGCCCAGTCGAGGCATTGCTGGGCATGGTGCGCATCGTGGCGACGGCTCAAATACTTCAGGTCGTTGTCGAAAAAGCTTTGGATGCCGATGCTCAAGCGATTGACGCCCGTTTTTCGTAATGCTTGCAGATATTCCAACGACAGCGTGTCGGGGTTGGCTTCCAGGGTGATTTCGGCGTTTTCGGCGACGGGATAATGCGCTCTGATGACTCGCAGCACACCGTCGATTTCATCTATGCTGAGCAAGGAAGGGGTGCCGCCGCCAAAATAGATGGTGTGGATGGAAGAATTATGGTTATTTCCCATAAGCGAAGGAGATTGACTCGCTTCGCATCGTCGAATCGCGATTTGCGGGTCAAGCCCGCAATGACTCCTTTGCTTTAAGTAATCCTTTCGCCCAACAATCTCTGCCTTTAATGCCTCCAAGAAGCGCTCTTTCAGCTTCAAGGAAGGCAAAGAATAGAACCCGCAATAGCCGCATTTCGACTTGCAGAAAGGGATATGGATATAGATGCCTGCCATGTGATCATGTTTGTAGAGACGCGATTAATCGCGTCTCTACAGATTATTTTTCAATCACCAATTTGTAATTTTTGTCTCCTTGCAGTGTCTGCAAGTGAATGAAATATAATCCGTTCGGCAATTGGTCGAGTTGGATGGCATTAAGGTTCTCTTGGACGCTCAGCACTTTTTGTCCTGTGACGTTGAAAACCTCTACTTGAGTAAGGTCGGTACATTCGATGTGAAGCAGGTTCTTGGCAGGGTTCGGATAGATCTTGGCTTCCTTGCTGTATTCTGGGACAGCGTCAGGAATCACCTCTACCGAAAGAGGGGCGCAGGCCGACTCACAGTTGTCGTCGAACACAGCAATGATGACGTATTCGTAGGTTTGGAAGAACTCAACTTCGAAATCCACATATTCGGGTATTTCCAAAAATTCTTGCAGGAGTTCGCCATTTTTTTGGATGTGGTAGCCTAACAGGTTGCCTGTTGAGCCAGGTTCGGGTTCAGTCCAATGAAGATACACTTGTGATACGTCACCGCCGGTTTCTGCCTCTAAATCGCGGACGGGATTGCAGCTGACGACTAACTCTTCTTCACGAATCCAGCCCATGCGGTCGTTGCTGCATTTGTAGGTGCCATAGATGAGGTTCTTGACGGGCTGATTTATGGCGTAGGCAGTAACATAAACCGGGTCGTCGGGAGAGAAGTTCTGCACGTAGGTTAGGGTGATGACTTCCAAGTTGCCGTCACCGTCGATGTCGCCGAAGTTGGCTCCATTCATATAAGAAAGGCCTTGCGGGCGGAGCGGGAAGCCATCGGTCACCTCGGTGCCGTCCATTTTCCAAGCTCGGATATAGCCTGAGTCACCTTCCATCAGGTTGAAGTCAGTGATGATTTCGTTTTCGCCGTCGCCATTGATGTCGGCTACGGAAATGAAACCTTCGATGCCTGCACTCAGGTTGAGTGGGAAGCCTGAGGTCACGTTACCGTTGATGTCGTATTGGTAGAACACGTCGCCTTCGCCCGAAACACCCATAAAGATGGCGTATTCATCGCTGTTTTTGACCACCGTCGGGGCGGAATAAGTCCAATAGGAGACGGGTTTAGGCCATCCAGTTCGGTATTCGCCTGTTCGGGCATCGCGCACATAGTGGTTCGGGTTGTCGCCATGGCAGGCACCGATGAGGCTCCAGTTGCCATTGCTTTCGAAGTCGACCACAAGCGGCGATTGGTAGGAATATTTGTAGGTGTCATTGCTTTCCACCGTATAGAGCAGTTCGCCCGTGTGGCTGATGCAATACAAGGCAGAGGTTGTCGAGGCGAAGATTTCAAGGAAGCCGTCATTATCGATGTCGGCCACAGTAGGTGTGAAAGCGGGAGTTGAAGGCATCTCGAAGGGGAAGCCCTCCACTTCCTCGCCCTGAAGGTTCCAGGCATGGATGCCGGCTGAGATGCTTGCCGAGGCTTTGCCGCGACCGCAGAAGATGATTTCCAAAGTGCCGTCGTTGTTGAGGTCGGCCAAGACGGGTGCACAGATGAGCGGGTTGTTGTTTGTCACGGTGGCAAGCATTATCTCTCCCGTGCTGTTGAAAATATTGAGTCCGCCACGTGCATTGCCGTAGGCAGTGAGTGCCACAATTTCAAGGCTGCCGTCGCCATTGATGTCGCCGACAGTGGCAGGATATTGGGCCATGCCTCCGACCAAAGGTTGTGTCCAAAGGACGTTGCCTTGCCCGTCGACGACGTTGATTTCATCGTTGTGGTTAAGGATGATTTCGTCTGCCCCATCGTTGTTGAGGTCGGCAAGGGTAAGACCGCGCATCGGTTTGTAGGTGGTGTTGGAACCGAAGCTCAACGGGAAACCGGGCATGGGAGCAAAAGCGTCGCGGCTCGCTGGAGGTAGCTGGGTAAGTACGCTTTCAGTTTTGATGATGCCGTCTTCGTCGATGAAAGCCCGTGTGGCAGTTTGCTGGGCAAATATGCCTAACGATAGTGAGAAGAGGGCGAGCAATAGTAGTGTCTTTTTCATAGTCGTTTGTTTAAGTAAATGAAAAGGCCGTGCCTTTTGCCGGTATTACCAGCGAATGACACGGCCCTAAATCCTTTAATAATAATAGGTTTATTTCTCTTTCTTGCAGCAGCCAGCGAGGCACTTGTAGGCCAGACCAGCGAGGCAGGCACCGACGAGCGGGGCAACGATGAAGAGCCACACTTGACCCATGGCGCTCCAGCCTTCAGCTTTTGAGAACAAAGCAACGCCGAGTGAACGGGCGGGGTTGACAGAAGTGTTGGTCAGCGGGATGCTGATGAGGTGGATGAGCACCAGGGTGAGACCGATGGCCAGACCGCCG
>Ga0310694_10007027_pt1 | contig 10603 bp, 8 predicted proteins | sample 174DNAGHGhighgp2_FD_203884 | JGI IMG/M metagenome (GOLD analysis project Ga0310694, IMG submission 203884) | Sheep rumen microbial communities from Palmerston North, Manawatu-Wanganui, New Zealand - 1742 DNA GHGhigh gp2 (v2) (version 2) | ecosystem: Host-associated > Mammals > Digestive system >... | reverse complement strand
AGTCGATGTTCAACGTGGTCAATCCCGATGATATCGTTGACTTCTATGGTGCCGACACATTGCGCCTGTACGAGATGTTCCTGGGTCCCGTCGAGGCCAGCAAGCCCTGGGACACCAACGGCATCGACGGCGTGAACCGCTTCCTCAAGCGCTTGTGGGCGCTCTTCTACAAGGGTGATGACATGCAGTTGACCGACGAGAAACCCAGTGCCGATGCACTCAAGTCGGTCCACAAGCTCATCAAGAAGGTGAGCGGCGACATTGAGACATTCAGCTACAACACGTCGGTGGCCGCCTTCATGATATGTGTCAATGAGTTGACAGCGATGAAGTGTAAGTCACGTGAGGTTTATGAGCCGCTGGTAGTGTTGTTGGCACCCTTTGCGCCGCACATTGCTGAGGAACTCTGGCACGTGCTCGGTCACGACACCACCGTGTGTGATGCCCAGTGGCCCACCTGGAACGAGGATTATTTGAAGGAATCGACGGTGAAGTATGGCGTTTCGTTCAATGGCAAGAACCGCTACACCATCGAGGTGCCTGCCGATGCCGACGAGGAAGAGGTAAAGCGTCTTGCCCTGGCCGATGCCGGTGCCGAGCGTTGGCTTGATGGCAAGCAACCCCGCAAGGTGATTTTTGTCAAGGGTAAACTCGTCAACATCGTCGTCTGATCAACTATTAACTACGAATTACGCGAATTAAACGAATAGTTATTATTTGTAAAATTCGTGTAATTCGTAGTTTATTATTATCCAAGAATCATGAAGAAAATTGTTTTTGCTACCAATAATGTCCATAAACTGACCGAATTGCGCCAGATGCTAGGTGACCGTTACGAGATACTGGGTCTGGCCGACATTGGTTGCCATGAGGACATTCCCGAGACTGCCGACAATATCGAGGGCAATGCTCAAATGAAGGCCGAATATGTCAAGCAGCATTATGGCTATGACTGTTTCAGCGACGATACTGGTCTTGAGATTGATGCCCTGGGTGGTGAGCCAGGTGTGTATTCGGCCCGCTATGCTGGTCCTGGCCACGACAGCGAAGCCAATATAGACAAGGTTTTGGTTAAACTGCAGGGTGTAGCAAAACGTACAGCTCGTTTTCGCACTGCTATTGTCCTGCTACAGGGTGATGAAATGCACCTGTTTGAGGGTCAGGTCGAGGGCGTTATCCTCACCGAGCGTCATGGGACGGGCGGTTTCGGTTATGACAGCATTTTCCAGCCTGTGGAAGGTGATGGCAGTACGTTTGCCCAGATGTCACCCCAAGATAAGAACCGCATCAGCCATCGTGGTCGTGCAGTGGCCCGTCTGGTGGAGTTTCTCAATAGTCAGCAGTAAAAAACACGATAGACAATAGTGGATGCATTTGCAATATATCGTTTACCACACGCCAGTGTATGTACACTGGTGGGGCAGAGTGGTGTACCTGTAGTTTTGCCTGAAATAAAGTTGCTGGATGGCGAGTGTGGATTTGTTATATCACCATTCACGCTTAGAGACGAAGCACCCATGATCCTGTTGCGTCCCGATGTGGTGAGGCAATGCTCCTGTGATGAGGTCAGGATGTTGGAGAATTTGCCTTTCCATCTGCAAGGTGGTAACTGTCCCGTTGAACTTGCTTCCCGTGAGGCTTATCATAACGATTTTTCCCGATTTCATCGGGCTTTTTCGACAACTGACATCCAAAAGTTGGTGCTGGCGCGATGTACCGAAGTTGGTCATCAAGGTATAATGCCCAGCGATCTTTTCATGAGAGCTTGTGAACGGTTTCCCGAGGCCTTTGTAACGCTATTTTCTGCTCCGCAATGTGGTACCTGGCTCATGGCCACTCCCGAGCTATTGCTTGCCCGTGACGATATTCACTGGCGCACTATGGCTCTGGCGGGGACAATGCCATGGAGCGATGAAATGCCGTTGTGGAGCGAAAAAAATGTGCAGGAGCAAGCCTATGTGGCACACTATATCAAGGATTGTCTGCATCACTATAGCAATGATGTGACCTTGGCAGGTCCATATACTACCCGTGCTGGTAAGCTGGCGCATTTACGCACCGATTTCGCTTTCACATTGAGTGAAACTGCCACCGTCGGTGATGTGTTGGCCGCCTTGCATCCCACACCCGCCGTCTGTGGTCTGCCCAAGCAGGATGCTCTTGACTTTATTATTGAAAATGAGAGCATTGACCGTAGCTATTACAGTGGTTTTTCAGGACCGGTTAACTTGAATGATGAGACGGCAATGTTTGTCTCGCTGCGCTGCATGCGCATCCTTGAAGACCGCTATCGCTTGTATGCCGGTGGTGGCATTCTGCCCCAAAGTGTTGAGGAAATGGAGTGGAACGAAACGACTGCCAAGATGCACGCCATGCTATCACTAATCAATTGTCAATCATGAGTTATAGCGACAAGGAAAATATCAATATCTTGTGTGCCGTGATGCTGGGGCATGGTGTCACCCATGCTGTGGTGTGTCCTGGTTCGCGCAATGCGCCCATTGTACATAACCTAAATGAGTGTCCCGGTATCACCTGCTATCCTGTGACTGATGAACGCAGTGCTGGATTCTTTGCCCTGGGCATGGCTGAACAGCTTCACAAGCCTGTTGCAGTGGTAGTTACTTCGGGAACGGCCTTGCTCAACTTGGCTCCTGCAGTGGCCGAGGCATGTCATCGAGCTGTCCCACTGGTGGTCATCAGTGCCGACCGTCCCATGGCACACATTGGCCAACAAATGGGCCAGACCATTGACCAGCCTGGTGTTTTATCACGATTTACATTGAAGGATGTGAACCTGATAGAACCCCATGACGATCTCTCGCGTTGGCATTGTAACCGCTTGGCCAACGAGGCCATGATAGCTGCCCGTCGTAGTGGCCCTGTGCACATCAATGTGCCCTATGACGAGCCGTTGTTCAACTTCAATGTGCCCTCGTTGCCCGTGGAACGTATCATCACTCCAGTTGCCATTTCTCCCGATGAAATGGCGCTTTTTGAGGCTTTGAAACCTATTCAGGAGGCCCAAAAACCGATGCTGGTCGTTGGACAGATGCCCGAAGGCGTTTTCACCCGTGCACTCATGCAAGGTCTCACCACTCGCGTCGCTGTACTGGTCGAGGCAATTGGGTCAGATGGTGGTGGTGTCCCCTATGACGAGTTGATGCCACATGTTGAGAATCAAGAGGCCTTTGAGCCCGATTACGTTATATATATGGGCGGAACACTCGTGAGCAAGCGCATCAAGTCTTACCTGCGCCGCTTGACCGATGTGCCCATGATACAGGTGAGTGAGGATGATGAGCCACATGATACCTTCGGTCACTTGACACAAATCATTACCTGCAAGCCCCAGGCCGCCTTGCGGGCATTGACTCAATTACTGGAGAAAAAGGGAGAAAACCACTTTGCTAAACAATGGACCGATGCACTTGTCGCTGCAAGGCAGCGTCTTGATGACCTGCGTCCCGATTTCTCACAGCTGTTGGCCGTGAAACTGGCCCTGCAATCGGCAAGGGAATTTGGCAAACCGTTCATTCTTCATTTTGCTAATAGCCAGCCTGTGCGTTTGGCCAATCTGTTCGCGCGGCAGCACGTCCGTTGTAACCGTGGAGTCAATGGTATCGAGGGGTCAACATCGGCTGCTGCCGGTTGTGCTGCGGTAACCGATTGCCGTGTGTTGTGCGTGACAGGTGACTTGAGTTTTTTCTATGACCAGAATGCATTGTGGAACAACAATTTGAGTGGTAATCTGCGCATACTTCTGCTCAATAATGGGGGCGGTGGAATTTTTTCGCAGTTGCCTGGTCTGGAAGTATCTGCTGCCCGTGACACAATGATTGCTGCAGGTCACGCAACTCATGCCGAGGGTTGCTGCAGCCAGCACGGCGTGGACTATCGTGCCGCCCACGGCAGCGAGGACTTGTATAGTGGCATCACTTGGCTCGTTCAGGACGATAGCGACCATCCCCGCTTGCTTGAGGTGGTCACCAACGTTGATCGCGACCGCCGCGTTTGGCAGCAAGCCAGTGAAGTGTTAGCCTTTAGTGGGCCTGTGTTGTAGATTTTTTTAGAATACAAATTCAATTAATATATTACTACTCAATGCCTTAACGCCCTAGCGTGAGGGCCAAGGGAAAAACTGACTATGTATTATGGCTACAAGAGAATGGAAAAAGATTGAGGGATTTGATTTCAAGGAAATCCTGTTTGAGCAATATGACCGCATCGCCAAGATTACCATCAACCGCGAGCGCTACCGCAATGCCTTCACGCCGTTGACGACGCTGGAGATGTCACAGGCCTTTAATCACTGCCGTGAGGCGTCTGACATCCGCGTGGTGTTACTCACGGGTGCGGGCGACAAGGCCTTCTGTTCTGGTGGTGACATGCATGTCAAGGGTCGTGGCGGCTATGTGGACAGTGAAGGTGTTCCCCGCTTGAGTGTACTCGATGTGCAGATGCAGATTCGCCGCTTGCCCAAGCCTGTCATCGCGATGGTCAATGGCTATGCCATCGGTGGCGGTCATGTGTTACACGTGGTGTGCGACTTGACGATAGCCAGCGAGAATGCCATCTTCGGGCAGACGGGTCCCAAGGTGGGATCGTTTGATGCAGGTTTTGGTTCCTCCTATCTGGCCCGTATAGTCGGCCAGAAAAAGGCGCGCGAAATTTGGTTCCTCTGCCGCCAGTACACTGCCCGTGAGGCCGAGCAGATGGGCATGGTCAACAAGGTGGTGCCCCTGGAGCGACTCGAGGATGAGTGCGTCGAGTGGGCACAGACGATGATGGAGCGTTCGCCGCTGGCTCTGCGCATGATCAAGATGGGCCTTAATGCCGAACTCGATGGCCAGGCTGGCATACAGCAGTTGGCGGGCGACTGCACCATGCTCTATTATTGCATGGACGAGGCTCAGGAGGGTGGAAAGGCCTTCCTTGAGAAACGCAAACCCGATTTCGACCAGTATCCCTATCTCCCCTGATGGCCTGTTACCACATCGATATCACCACCCGCATGTTCCACTTCAGGGAGCCTGCGGGCACCTCGCGTGGCGTTTATCGCACGCGCACGAGTCGTTTTGTGCACCTTACCTGCGATGACCTGCCAGGTATTGTCGGAGTGGGGGAGTGTGCCCCGTTGCCACAGTTGAGTTGTGACGATTTACCCAACTATGACACGGTGTTGCGTCGTCATTGCGATGACGTGTGCGCCCGTGGAGGCATCGATGTGGATGCCTTGCGCGACGTGCCGTCGATGCTCTTTGGTCTGGAGACGGCTTGGCGACAACTCCAGCTAGGCGGATCCACTGCCTTGTCCGACACTCCATTTGCCCATGGCGAGGAGGGAATCCCCATCAATGGCCTGGTCTGGATGGGTGATTTTGACACGATGGCGCATCGGCTGGAACAGAAGCTTGCTCAGGGTTTCTCCTGTGTGAAAATCAAGATCGGGGCTATTGATTTCTCCGATGAAATGGCACTTATTGGCCGTCTGCGTGACCATTATGGCAGCGACCGCATTGAGCTGCGCGTGGATGCTAATGGCGCCTTCTCGCCCGACGAGGCGATGGATAAATTGCAGCAGTTAGCTGCCTGTGACATCCATTCCATCGAGCAACCCATCCGTGCAGGTCAATGGCAGCAGATGGCCCGCCTGTGTGAGTCGTCGCCCTTGCCCATAGCCCTCGATGAGGAACTCATCGGCGTGAATACAGTGGAGCGCAAGCGCCTCTTGCTTGACACCATCCGCCCCCGCTACATCATCCTCAAGCCGTCGCTGCATGGGGGCATGGCTGGTTGTCGCGAGTGGATTGCCCTCGCCCGTGAGCGCGGCATCGGTTCATGGATTACCAGTGCCCTGGAGAGTAATGTGGGCTTGAATGCGATAGCCCATCTCGCTGCCCAGGTCTATGGTCCGTCCATCACCATGCCTCAGGGTCTGGGGACAGGCCAACTGTTTACCGACAACATTGATAGCATCCCTATAACCATCAGGGGTGATAAACTGTGGTATTGTCCATGACCGTTGATGATTTTTTGAACCAGTGGCATGATGGCAGCAGCACTGTTGAGGTGCACACCAGTGGCTCAACTGGCACACCCAAGGTGATGCGCGTCGAGAAACAGCGCATGCTCGCCAGTGCACGTGCTACCTGTGACTTCCTGGGGCTGCAGCCTGGCGACACCGCATTGTTGTGCATGAGTGTGGACTATATCGCTGGCAAGATGATGGTCGTCCGTTCCATTGAGCGAGACATGAAACTGCTGGTTGTAGAACCCTCGAGTCATCCCCTTGCGATGCCCGAAATCGCCGATGAAATGGGCAAAAATGTGGATTTTGCCGCCATGGTTCCCATGCAGGTTTACAATAGTCTGCTGGTGCCGCGTGAACGGGAAATGCTAGCCAACATCCGCCACATCATCATCGGTGGCGGCCCCCTTGACACATCGCTGGAACAGGAATTGGGTGGCCTTGGTAATGCCATCTGGCACAGTTATGGCATGACCGAGACGCTGTCTCACATTGCCCTGCGTCGCGTCAATGGAAGCGATGCTACGCCGTGGTTTACTCCCATGCCTGGTGTCACATTGTCGGTCAATGACAATCATTGCCTTGTCATTGATGCCCCCCACTTGTGTCCCGAGAGGCTGGTTACACGCGATGTCGTCGAGATGATGGAGAAGGATGGCATCCAGCATTTCAAGGTGCTGGGCCGCATCGACAATGTCATTATCACGGGCGGAGTCAAGGTACACATCGAGCAGGTAGAGAAAGCATTGTCGCCGTTCCTGCCATGCCCGTTTATCATCACCAAGTGCCCAGATGCTCGTTTTGGCGAAGTTGTCGTTATGTTGCTTCAAGGAACAGCCGATGACGAAGCCGTTGCCCGCCAAGCCATCGAGACCCTTGACAGGTACTCCCGACCCAAGCACATCATGCTCACTCCCGAGTTGCCCATGACCCCTAATGGCAAACCGGCGCGCAGCCTGGCTGCAACCATGGCCCTCCGTTTGCTATCACACTGACGTGAGGTAGCTATTTTTCATTTTTCGGAGGCATTGTTGTGGAGTAAAGAAATAAATCGTTAATTTTGCAGCAATGAAACAGATAGTGGTATTTGGTAATCGCTATCAGCAGGATGATGCAGCAACGGTATTGTCACTGCTTGATAACCTGCGCCGTCGTGGCTTGCAGGTCGCTGTGGAATGTGATTACCTGGGCTACCTGTATGGCGATGAACCTGGTGGATTTCCCGCATTTCAGGCAAGCCATGTTCCCGATGCCGACATGGCCCTGTCGCTGGGTGGCGATGGCACATTCTTGACTACTGTGATGTGGGTAGCGCGGCAGGGAATGCCTATTCTGGGCATCAATGTCGGGCACTTGGGATATCTGACGTCGGGACGTCTGGTCGAGAGCAATGCGCTCATCGACGATGTGCTTGCCGGCAATTACCGTATCGAGGAACGCACCATGCTGCAAGTGTCTTGTGACGCGGTCTCCATTCCGCATCCTTGGGCACTCAACGAGGTTGCTGTCCTACGCCATGACACGTCATCGATGCTGGACATGCAGACCCAGTTGCGCAGCCATGCCTTGACAACTTATCGCGGTGACGGACTCATCGTGAGCACTCCCACTGGTTCAACGGCCTATAACATGAGCGTTGGCGGACCCATCCTCGAGCCCACCACATCATGCTTTGTACTATCGCCCATTTCGCCGCATTCATTGACGATGCGGCCACTGGTTGTTAGAGATGATAGTGTGATTACCGTCCGCACCCACTCACGGGCCTCGCACTACGAGGTCAGCATCGACGGCGAGGTGGCGCTCTGCCCCACTGGCTCCACCTTAACAATTGCCCGTGCGCCGCATTGCGCCCGAGTGGTCCAGCTCCAGGGCAACAACTTCGCCAGCACCCTCCGCCAGAAACTCCTATGGGGCACCGACCAGCGCTGATCCTCCCACTTTATACTCCTCCACAGTATTTAGCGAGAGTTTGATGAAAATAAAGTTACTAATGCTCTCATTTACAGCAGGTATTTTCCATCTAACTCAGGTGATTTAACAGCTTGCCTGTAGCATTGCTGTTCACCGTGTGTAGTTCAGTTGATGATGGTAGTGGGGCATATAGAGAGAAACACAAGATGTACTGGTTCTCCAGCACATCTTGTGTTTCTTGACGATAGTCCTGCTATTGATCGTCAGTAGGCTATTTCAAACAAGCGGGAATCGTCGTTGGTCAGGGTAGTATAACCATCGTTGATCGTCAGGGTACCGTCTACGTCTAGGGCTTTGCCACTTGGGGCGCAGCTGTAGAAGTAACCACCCTGGATGATGCACTGGTCGTCACACTTCACACCCTTGGGAGCCACCGAGACTTGCTTGCCTGTGCAGACCACATTGAGTTCGCCGCCTGTGAACTGGAACGGCTTTGCAGCATTGATGCCCTTGGCATCATCGCCAGTGCACTTGATGTTGAGCGTGCCGCCCGTCATCTTGAGGTCATAGTCCGACTTGAGGCCTGCTGCGCCAGTCGATACTTCATTACCCAGTTCGTCCATCTCCAGTTTGGATGTGCCGCTGTTGATGATGGTAGTGCGACCGCCAGTGATAGTGACAAGGCTGTCGCAGTTGATGCCCTTGGCACCGTCGGCAGCAATTTCCATATTGATGACGCCACCCTTGATGTACACATAGTCCTTGGCCTTGATACCGTGGCCGCTAGTGCTGTTGAGATACATCTTGGTACCCGGGCGCACAAATATATAGTCGTCGCTGGCCATGCAGTGACGGCCGACGCTATAGACGTTGAGTGTGCCCTTGCCACTGACCAGGATCTGTCCTTCGCTGAAGATGGCAGCCTTCTGGTCCTCGGCATCGGCCATCGTGTAGTTCTCGCCGTCGTGCAGGGTGTTCTCGGTGCCCTCGTTGAGCACGAGGTAGAGGGACTTGCCGCATTGATTGTTGATGGCGGCACCGTTAGGATTGGTGATATCCACGCCATTGAGTTGGAGCTGGAATTTACGGTCGCTGTAGAACTTGAGCGAACCGTTGCTGGTGCTGCCGGTGACGATGTAGCGCACGCGCTTAGCCGCGCTGGTGATGGTCACATGTGCACCGTAAACCTTGGGGATGACTGAACTGGGATTACCAGTCACTGTCGCAGTATCGCCGTCAAAGTTGATGCGCACGGTCGTGGCCCATGTCGTGTTCTCGACATAGTCACCATAGTCCAGGGCGTCTTCATCATCAGGGATGACCTCGGCAGCCTCGGTCAAGTCGCTGTAGTCAAGCTCAATCTCCTTGGGCGTGATTTCCACTTCTTCACCACCACCCAGGATGATATTGATGACAGCATTGACATCGCTCACATTGACCTCGCCGTCATGATTCACATCGCCAGCCGAGGTTACACTGCTGCTCAAGATCAGGTCAATAAGAGCATTGACATCGCTGATGTTGACCTCGCCATCATCATTCACATCGCCAGTCCTGGCGCCGACCTGTAGTGGCAGCATCAACGTTAGTAACACAAGTAATAAAGTCTTCTTCATAGCCTTATTTGACAGTTTGTTATCTAATTATTAAATGGTCAGTATGCAATAATCAAGACTCTGGGAGCCTGGTTGTATTCCACATATCCTGGCGACACAGTCATTAGCCGAGCCACATCTATCGGGTCGCTGCGGCGGCTGTAGCTGTAGAAATAGCCACCTGAAATGGCGAAGTTGCCGTCAACTTTCACACCCTTGGGTTTCTTGATCTCGTGGGTGCCAGTGGAGACGGCCTGGAATGTGCCGCCCGTGATGCCCACGTCCTGCTTGGCATTCAGTCCCTTGCCTCCATCACCAGTGGCCTTGAGCTTGAGAATTCCGGCATTGACGGTCAACAGCGTGTCACAGTAGAGTGCTGCACAGGTCGCTGTGTCCACAATGCCATCGGCTGTCGTGATGCGTGTATCGCCTTCCGAGATGGCAACAAGGCGTCCACCGTTCACCTTCATCGGCCCGCCGCTGCGCACCCCCTTGGCTCCAGCGCCGGTCGTCTGGATGTTGATGGCCCCGCCGTCCATGATGATGCCGTCGTTGGCCCGCAAGCCGTCTAGCGCTTCGCTATAAACATTGATCTTGACACCCGGGCGAATGCGGATGTAGTCATCGCTGCGTATCGCGCCACGGCCGCTTGCCGTGACATTGAGCGTGCCCTTGCCGCTGAATATCATCTGCCCCTCGCTGAAGAGAGCCGCCTTCTGGTCCTCCTCGTCGACCATGACATAGTCGGTGCCATCGGCTAGCGCATTGTCGGTGCCGTCGGCCAGGACGACATACAGCGACTTGCTGCCCTGGTTGTTGATGGCAGCACCATGAGGATTAGTGATATGGGCACCATTGAGCAGTACCTGGAAGCGCTTGTCGCCATAAAACTTGATTGAACCGTCGGCCGTAGTGCCGCTGACGACAAACTTGACTGGGCCTGACAGGTTGGTGACAATCACGTGGGCGCCACTAGTCTGCACTGCCACGCCACTCACGCTGCCAGTGACGGTAGCTGTGGAGCCGTCAAGGGCGATGTACATCACCTTGTTCCAGGACGAGT
>Ga0310694_10007026_pt1 | contig 10604 bp, 7 predicted proteins | sample 174DNAGHGhighgp2_FD_203884 | JGI IMG/M metagenome (GOLD analysis project Ga0310694, IMG submission 203884) | Sheep rumen microbial communities from Palmerston North, Manawatu-Wanganui, New Zealand - 1742 DNA GHGhigh gp2 (v2) (version 2) | ecosystem: Host-associated > Mammals > Digestive system >... | reverse complement strand
CGATTACGATAAGTGTTATTAAAACTGTGTACATTTTTTATTATAATTATTGTTTGTTGTTCATTAGTTTCTTGATTTCCTCGATTTGCGAGGCGAAGTAGGCACTTTTTTCCGGGTATTTCAAGTTGAGTTTTTCATAGCTTGCAATAGCCTTGTCGTAGTGACCTTGCTGGATGTAGAGCTTGGCGAGTTTTTCGGAGTAGAGTTCGGGCTGCTTTACCGAATCCTTGCCCATGTCGCCTGTGGAGACTTCCTTGTTGCGGTCGAGATGGTGGTCTTCTTGCAGGAACTTGTCGATGAGGTTTGGACTGTCGGTCTTGGCAGTCTCTGGCTCTGTCTGCTTGTACTTGTTGAGGCGTGCAAGGAGTTTGTCTGCCGCCGACATTTCCGTGGCTTCCTCAGCAGGTTTGGCAGGTTCGATGGGCTTCGCTGGCTCTTCGGCTTTCACCTCCTCTACTACGACAGCGGCATCTACTGGCTCTATCGTTGTGGTAACGGTCTCCGTTACTGTTGTTGTAGTTACGGTAGTTGTAACAGCTTTTGCAGCGTCTTCGGCTGCTTTTGCTTTTGCAGCCTCGGCTTCTGCTTTTGCCTTTGCTGCAGCTGCTTCCGCTTCCGCCTGGGCTTTTGCAGCTGCTTCCGCATCTGCTTTTGCCTTTGCTGCGGCTGCTTCTGCCTCCGCCTTGGCTTTTGCAGCTGCCGCTTCGGCTTCTGCCTTTGCTTTGGCTGCCGCCGCCTCTGCCTCCGCTACACGTTTTGCCTCCTCTTCGGCTGCGGCTTTGGTCTTCTTCGCCTCCTCTTCGGCGATGATGCGTTTTCTATTAGCCTCCTCGCGCTCTTTGCGGAGCATTGCTATCTTGTCGAGGATTTCGTCCTTGTTGCCGTCTTTGGGCTGTTCTGCCTTAGGAGCTTCAGCCTTAGGAGCTTCAGTTTTCGGAGCTTCAGTTTTTGGAGCTTCGGGCTTGGACTCCTCGGCTTTTGCGGGTTCTTCCGATGCCTTGGTGGTCTTTTCTTCTACTGTGGTAACTACCGTGGTGGTAGTGGTCTGCTTTGATGCAGCAGTACGATCGTTGATTACAGTGCCTCGGTCTATCTGACTCTTTGCGGCGAGTTCGGCAGCTGCAGATTTTATCGAGCCATCTGCCGCGACGTTGGTGGCTACTGTTTCATATTGTTCCTTGTCCTTGAGGTCAAAGAAATCTTTCACAAGATTTTCGTGGTTTTGCTTGCGTTCCTCGTTGGACAATACTTTCTTGTCGTTGCCTTCCTGAGCCTTGGGCTTTATTGTGGGACGGTCTTTGGACTCTTTGGCTTCTTTGGTCTCCTGAGACTCTTTTGGTTCTTTGATTTCCTTAACCTCTATCACAGGAGTTTTCTTCTCGGTCTGCGTCTCGATTACAGTGGTGGTGGTCTTTGTTGTTATGACACTTGCCTTGTCGGTCGATGCTGGCGCGCTGACTTCTACCTTCACTGACGGAGCTTTCTTTTCCTCCTGTTTGGGTGTCTCATCCTTCTTTTCCTCGGTCTTGGGTGCAGATGGTGCCGTTGCCGCAGGTTTTGCTGCCGACTTGTTTTCGGCGGTGTCGTCTGTTGCGGCACGGAGTAAGTTGTGCAATACCGACCTGTCGGATACATACAGCGATTCCTTGGGCAACTTTTCCTTCACAAGCTTTGGGTTGATTCTGTTGAGTGCCTTCAGATACAGAAGGTGCGCCGTCTGGAAGAAGGGAAACTGCTTGATAAGCTGTTCCATCTCCACGACGGAGCTGTCGTTGAGCTGCTCCGGCTCTACGAGGTATTTGAAGAATTGTTTTGAAGTCATAATCAATACAATATTTTTAGTTCCTTATACTTTTGTTTTCCTTGTTTGCTACCAATTGACTACTGAGTCGTTGAAAATGTCGTCTATGAGCATCTCCACAATTTCGTCCACGAGCGCAGACTCCACTGATGAGAATGAGCTTGAGACGTCGTAATCGGCATACCGCGAATATGACTTGTCGAAGTCGTTTTCCGGTGCCGTCTGGTTGGTGAATGTCACCTTCAATGTAATCGTCAGCCTGTTGCTTGCAGCAGTTTCGCCCGCCTTGATGGCTGCGGTGGTAATCGAATACCCCGTTATCGTGCCTTCAAAGTGGAGGTCGCCGCCGTCCTTGACGAGTGTGAGCGGTGTCTGACTCATGAAGCGGTCTTTCAGGTCTTCCGTTATCTTGGAGCTAAGGGTCGAATTGACGTATGTACTCCTGTTTTGGAAGTAGTCGATTGCCACTGTCTTTGCCGTGCCGTATGACGCACCCGTGAATGAGTATATTCTGCAGGCTGTCATCATCGTCATCAGTGCCGCTATCATTGCCGCTATGAGGATTCTCCTTGTCTTCATCATGTGATGTTGTATTCTTTGAGTTTCCTATATAGCGTTCGTTCCGAAATGCCGAGCTCCTCCGCCGCCGCCTTTCGCTTGCCGTTGTGTTTTTCGAGCGCCTTTTTTATAAGGTTGCACTCCGATTCGGTGAGCGACAGGCTGTCGTGGTGCGTGATCACGTGAGTGTCGATTACATTGTCGTGATGGAGCGTATCCATCTTTGGGTGCATCGACTGCATTATCGGCTTGTCATCTATCGTAACATACGGGCTGTAATCCTCTTGCTGGAAGTACATCGCGTTGTCGTCGTCCCCCATCTGTGCAGCATTGCCGCCGATGAGGTCTTTCATTTCTTTTTTGAGTTCGGCGATGTCGTTTTTCATATCAAACAACACCTTGTATAATATCTCCCTCTCGGAGGCGAAGTCTGCATTGCCGCCTGATTGATGCGCCGGCACAATGGCAGGATGCGTGTCTTCCTTGTAGTCGGGGAGGTACTTTACAAGTATCTCGCCAGTGATGTCGCGCTGCTGTTCTATTATAGATACCTGCTCCGTGATGTTGCGGAGCTGCCTTACGTTGCCTGGCCAGCGGTATGTGAGCAGCACTTGTTTGCCACTATCGTCGAGCCTGATGACGGGCATATTGTATTTTTCGGCGAAGTCGGCGGCAAACTTCCTGAACAAGAGCAATATGTCGTTGCCACGTTCACGGAGCGGCGGCATATTGATCTGCACAGTATTGAGCCTGTAATAGAGGTCTTCACGAAAACGGCCTTCCTTTACTGCTTTTGCCACGTTGACGTTGGTGGCTGCCACCACGCGCACATCGGTCTTCTGCACCTTGCTCGAACCTACTTTCATAAATTCCTTGCTCTCCAATATGCGCAGAAGCCTCACTTGCGTGCTTAGAGGCAGCTCGGCAACCTCGTCGAGGAATATTGTGCCCTTGTCAGCCACCTCAAAATATCCCTTGCGCGACTCGTTGGCACCTGTGAACGAGCCTTTCTCATGCCCAAACAGCTCGCTGTCTATCGTGCCTTCGGGTATGGCGCCGCAATTGACGGCTATATAAGGGCCGTGCTTGCGTGCGCTCAGGGCATGGATTACCTGGGGTATGTTTTCCTTGCCGACACCCGACTCGCCAATGACGAGCACAGAGATGTCGGTAGGTGCTACCTGGGCGGCTATGTCGAGGGCGCGGTTGAGCGCGAGGTCGTTGCCTATGATGCCAAAACGTTGCTTGATGCCTTGAAGTTCCATTTGCTAATATTCAGCGGTGTGTTTATACCACTTTTTCAAAAGGGCAAAGGTAATCATTTATTTGATAAATCGGAACTTTTTTTGGGTTTTATTTGAAAAAAAATGTTTTTATCACGTATTTTTGGTATATTTGCGACACAAAACTTAATTATTATAACCATGAAACCTAAATTTCTCACCCTGATTCTGCTTCTGACATCCTTATTGTGGCATACTGTAACGGCATCCGCACAACAAGGGCACGACTATGTGGACCTTGGACTTCCGTCCGGCACGTTGTGGGCTACCTGCAATATCGGTGCTGAAAATCCATGGCAGCCCGGCGATTATTTTGCTTGGGGCGAGACCTCCACAAAGGCGCAATATGACTGGTCGTTTTATCAATATGCCGACGGCAACTACGACAAACTAATCAAATATTGCAACAAATCAACATACGGCAACGACGGCTACACCGACCGTCTCAGAGTGCTTGAAGATGCCGACGACGCCGCCAATGCTATCTGGGGGGCAGAATGGCACATCCCGACTGCGGCTCAGTATAAGGAGCTTATGGACAATTGCACCAATGAGTGGACTGTCAATTACAAAGGCAAAGGCGTGGCTGGCAGGATTTTCAAGAGCAAGAAAAACGACAACGAGATTTTCCTGCCCGCCGCTGGATTCGTCGGCGACAACGGCACACCTACTCGCATCGGCAATTACGGCTTCTACTGGTCGTCGTCGCTATGTACCGACAATCCGAGCAACGCCCCCCTACTCTACTTCCATTCTGGATACACAAGCCCGCTCAGCAACAGTTTTAGATACTACGGGCAATCGGTGAGACCGGTAAAACGCTAACAATAAAGGTTGTTGTCAACTAAAAATATTGTAGATTGGACGATGGAAGAAGTGTAATATCCGCCATTATCATCCCCCGGAGAAAAAAAATATCACACTTTTTTTCTTTTTTGCATTATTTTTGAATATCTTTGGGAAGATTTTAAGTATATTTTATCATTGAAAGTCATGAGACGCATACTAATTATATTATTTTTGCTGCTGTCAGGCAGGACTTTAGCCATCGACTACAACCCCGACGGCTCCATCAAGCCTGTCATCGACTGGTATGTCGATAATATCAAGGCAGAGCTGTACGAGATCACCACACCCAACGAACTTGCAGGTCTCGCCGCACTCGTAAACGGTACTACGGGATTCTTCTCGCCATACGATTTCACGGGCAAGACCGTGGTGCTCGCCAACGACATCGACATGGAATGTTATGTGGACGAAAACGACGCAAGCATCAATGGCTGCGTGTGGACTCCTATCGGCATCAACTATTCGGCGCGTTTTGCCGGCTCCTTCGACGGACAAGGCTACGCCATCAAAAATTTCATAGTGGCGGGTGGCAAGTCGGGAACGCTATTCGGATACAACAGCGGCACAATACGCAACCTCGTCATAGCCGGCGGCATGGTGAGCGTAGAATATTACGGCGCGGGCGTCTGCAGCCACAATTCGGGTACAATTGACCACTGTATAAACACCGCCAATATTTTCTGCAACAACTACGGCGGCGGCATAGTGGGCAAAAATTATGACAACGGCATCATCACCAACTGCATCAACATCGGATACGTACAAAACGGCAACTTCTGCGGCGGCATAGTGGGATCAAACGCCACTTCGGGCACCACAATCACCAATTGCATATACGACTCGCAGACCTGTCCGCTCAAAAAAGGCTGCGGCACCATCGACAACAAAAGCATCAAGGGACTGCCAACAGCACAAATTGTGGCAGGGCAAAATTTTGACCACAACGGATTTGTAATAGACGAAAACCTGTATCCGCGCCTTGAAATATCCTCACTCAGCGACGCACTCCGCGCCGCGCTCTCTCCCGTAAAACTGCCCGACGGACAGACGGCGGCAAGCGTTTCCAAAAACTTTGAAATAATCAAATCACCTGGCATAGAATACTCTTCGTCAAACACCACATTCCTCGATATAGACGACAACAAATGCGAACTCAAAGGCAGCACAAGCCTATTTGTAATCGTAAAGGGCGGCAGATGCACAAGAAACGTCATCTTCAAATCGACAATGCAACACGCACTCACCACCGGCACCTCCAACACACCGATTAGAATCAAAAACTACGAGGAATTAGCCCGATTTGCCAACGCGGTCAATTATCGCACCAGCTACAACGGCATAGCCTGCATCGACGGCTTCAAAGACGTTTACTTCGCCCTCATGGACAATGTGCACATCCCCGACACCGTAAATTGGAACCCTATCGGCACGCCGAGCGCACCTTTCAACGGCATTTTTTCGGGATTTGGACACGTAGTGGGCAACATAAATATAATGCGCCCCCTCGACAAATACTGCGGCCTATTCGGCTACAACAATGGCACAATCACAAACGTATGCCTCGTAGGTGGACACATATTTGGCGGCGACTACACGGGCTCAATCTGCGGCTACAACACAGGCTCTGTGGAAAAATGCATCAACGCAGTGCCACTGCGCGGACATTACTATTGCGGCGGTATATGCGGATTCAATAGCAGCGGCTCCATCGCATACAACCTGCAAATCAACAGCGTGGACGGCCTCGAAGACTACACCGGAGCTATATGCGGCGGCGCAATAGGCGGCTCCATCTCCAACTGCTTCTTCGACAACCAAATATGCACTTTGCAAGATGCCGTAGGCGACAACGAACTCCTGCAAATGACACACACCGAAGGTCGCCCCACAGTAAATATGATAGGCGACAAACTCAAGGGCAAAAATGGTTTTGACATCGACTTCGTATTCGCCGACCGCCTATACCCCAGGATTATCTCATCCGACACATACAGCGAGGCCATCGTGGCATCCACCCCAATATTCATAGGCAAAGGCGAAAACGTGCGCGCTCTTATGTCGTTCATCGAACTCGACAATATCGACAGCGTAAAATACGAATGTCGCCAAAACGACGTATTGCAGATAAAAGACGACAAGGCTCTGCCGCTCAAGCAAGGCGCGGTGGTATTGGTAACCACCGACGGCAAGATAAAGAAAGAGATAATGATACGCATCAGCAATCCGTCCCTATCGCCCTCTGGCACAGCCGACAAGCCTCTGCTCATCAGTTCATACGACGACCTCTGCAAATTGAGCGAGGCCGTCAACCTCGGCGGCAACTACAAGGGCTACGCCTGCATAGATGGTTTCAAGGACGTGCATTTCAAAATTACAAACAACATCACATGCCCGTCGGACGTCGAAATGTGGCCCATCGGCACCATCCTCTCGCCTTTCAACGGCATACTCGATGGCGACGGCAAGATAATACACGGCTTCCACTGCAGCCAGCCTCTCTACGACAACATCGGCCTCATCGGCTACAACACCGGCATCGTGAAAAACGTCAAACTCTACGGAGCCAACATCCAGGGACACTACTACACCGGCGGCATCTGCGGATTCAATATGGGACGCATAGAATCGTGCAAGACCGAATCGTCGCGCATCAAGGCCGACAACTACTGTGGCGGCATCTGCGGATTCAACAACGGCGAAATAGCCAATTGCACCAACAACAGCGCAGTAAACTGCGACTACTACGCCGGCGGCATCTGCGGAAGCTGCAGCGGACGCATCGATTCCTGCGTCAACGAAAAATCTGGACTTATCACCGGACTGAGCTGCGTAGGAGGCATCTCTGGCAGCAACAACACCGAAATCAACCACTGCACCAATCACGCCACCATCACCGGGCGCGACAATACCGGCGGCATTTCGGGGCGCAACTCATTCGCCCTCATCAAACATTCCTTCAATTCCGGCACTATCAACGGCGGCGACTGTTCGGGCGGCATCGCTGGATTCAACGACGGCAACATCTACCTCTGCGTCAACGAAAGCACCGTGGAGGCTTCATACGCAGCGGGCGGCATCGCCGGCAAAGGCGGCAAGATGGAAGGCTGCATCAACAAGGGCTCCATCAATTCCAGCGGCAACAACGCCGGCGGCATCATCGGCGTGGCAAAATCGACATCTGAAATAAAAATGTGCTACAACGACGGCTCGATAAAGGCTCAGGCATTTGTAGGCGGCATCTGCTCCGACAATGTGCAGGGGCAAATCACATCATGCATCAGCAATGGCAAGCTCTCCGCTGCATATTACGTAGGCGGCATCGTAGGATACAATTCTGGCAACACGATTTCCTGCATTTTCACCGGCACCATCGACGGCTCGTCTTATTACGGCTCGATATGCGGACGCGAAAACGACGGCACTATCGAACGATGCGTCTATGACAAGGAAGTAAGCAGCGCAGGCGGCATCGACAACAAAGACGTTCCCCTGAAAGCCGTTGGATACACCACACAACAACTCAAGGGAAACATAATGTCGGGCATTTTAAACAAAGACGACTTCAGATTTAGAGATGGCGTATATCCCGACATCAATAGGAGCAACTTCAACAAAGACTAAAACCGAACAAGGCATGAAGAAGATTTTTATAATAATGGCTATGCTAATTGCGATGCAAGGCCTCCGCGCCCAGACATATTCGGAATGGAGCAATCAGGAACTCGCCAAGGCCAACACCGCCCAAGGCACAAGCCTGTCGCAAGATGAGCAACTGATATTTCTATACAGCAACCTTGCAAGGCTCGACGGCGCAAAATTTATGCGCACATACGCCGCCAAATACCTCACCGGCAATTCGCCATACGTGGCATCGCTCAAGAGGGATCTTCAACAGGTGAAAAACCGACCTATGCTACAGCCCGAAAAAAACCTATGCTACGCAGCCGCGCTCCACGCAGCCGACATGGGCTCCAACAGCAAGACCGGGCATACCTCAACCGACGGCACGAGTTTCTCCAAGCGCGTAAGGAAATATTACGACGGCGGCTACATCGCCGAAAATTGCAGTTATGGCAAATTTGACCCGCTCGACATCGTGATGCAACTACTTATAGACGAGAATGTATCGAGTCTCGGACACCGCACGAACCTCCTCAACGCACAATACGTGGCTATGGGCACGAGCATCAAGCCGCACAAATATTTCTCCATTAATTGTGTCCAAGACTTCGGCGACAAACTCACTACACCAATGCCGCGCACCAACAACAATTATAATAACAACAATAATAATAACAACAACATTAATAACAGCAACAATTTCGACAACAACCGAACCAACAACCGCCCCAACAACGGCAACCAAGGCCCTACACTGCCCTCCAACAACAGTTACACATCTTCCAACGAAATCGAAAACGCCTTCAACTACCTCAATGCCATCCGCAAAAATCCTGCACGTTACAGCCAGGAAATGGGCGTGAATCTCAACGGCATAAAAGCAATGCCCGAACTCAGATGGAATCACACCCTCGCCAAAGTGGCGCAAGAGAAGGCGCAGGACATGGTGGATCGCGATTATTTTGCCCATGTAGATCCCGACGGATGCGGCATCAACATAAAGATAAACGCCGCCGGATACACTCTCCGCAACGATTGGTACGACGATGCCAGCAAAAACTATTTTGAAAGCCTCGGAGTAGGCAGCAATATCTCTACTGGCAAGAGCATAATACACCTCCTCATCAACGACGGCGGAGCCGACAACGACGACGCCGGACACCGCCGCCACCTCCTCGGCATCGACGATTTTTGGAGCAATTGCTACGACATCGGCATCGGCATGGCAAAAGGCGGTCAATACGGATATTATTGGTGCGTCATTATTGCAAAACACAATTTCTAACAATTGCCCCTAAAAAAACTTTGCCCTTTTCCAAAATTATCATTAACTTTGCCATTCGATACTATAAAATGACAAAGAAATGGAAAACAGCAAAATATCAGAATCTTTCTTCCGTCTGCTCGACACAATAAAAGTGTTGCGCAAACGATGCCCGTGGGACGCCGCTCTCACCAACGAGCAACTCCGCACCCTCACCATCGAGGAAGTATATGAACTCTCGCAGTCGATAATAGCCAACAACCCCACCGACCGCAAAAAAGAACTCGGCGACGTGCTGCTGCACATCATCATCTACGCCCTCATCGCCGAGGAGAAAGGCGAATTTAATATAACGGACGTATTCGACGCCCTCAACGAAAAACTCGTATTCCGCCACCCGCACATCTTTGGCGACGTCAAGGCCGAGACCCCGGAAGAAGTGTCTAAACTCTGGGAGCAGGTGAAACTCAAAGAAAAAGGCGGCAACAAGACCGTACTCGGCGGCATTCCGCAATCGTTGCCTTCGGTAATCAAGGCATACCGTATCCAAGACAAAGCATCGCACGCCGGATTCGATTGGCACGACAAACACGACGTATGGCCCAAAGTGTTTGAAGAAATCGACGAACTCAAAGTAGAACTCGAAAAAGGCGACGCCGACAAGTCGGAAGACGAATTTGGCGACCTGCTGTTTGCAACCATCAACGCCGGAAGGCTCTACGGCATCAACGCCGACACCGCCTTGGAACGCTGCAACGCAAAATTCACACGCCGTTTCAACCACATAGAAGCCCGCGCCAAGGAACAAGGCCTCTCCCTAAAAGACATGACCCTCGAACAGATGGAAGAACTCTGGAACGAGGCAAAAGCCATCGAAAGACAACAAAAACAATGAAAAAAATATCATTTTTGGCAATGCCGCTCCTTGCTGCTGCGCTTACGTGCTGCACGGCTCGCGGCGGACAGTCGGCGGCAAGCGGACAATCTGTTGCAACAACTACGGCTGCCGACAGCATTGCCGTTGCCCCTAAAAAAGAACCCATAAAACCAATCACCGTAGCAGCCGAAGACACATCGGCATACCTGCCAATATTACGCGGCAAGGAAGTGGCATTGACAGCCAACCCAACCGCACAAGCATTTGGAAATCATTTGCTTGACGTATTGATAGAAGGTGGAGTGAAAGTGGAGCGCGTATTTGCACCCGAACATGGCTTTCGCGGGGCTG
>Ga0310694_10007025_pt1 | contig 10604 bp, 2 predicted proteins | sample 174DNAGHGhighgp2_FD_203884 | JGI IMG/M metagenome (GOLD analysis project Ga0310694, IMG submission 203884) | Sheep rumen microbial communities from Palmerston North, Manawatu-Wanganui, New Zealand - 1742 DNA GHGhigh gp2 (v2) (version 2) | ecosystem: Host-associated > Mammals > Digestive system >... | reverse complement strand
CGCATACATGGACACGCCGAAAGACAAGAAGAAACCGACGATTGCCTATTTCTCGATGGAATACGGTTTGACGCACGTGCTGAAGATCTATTCGGGCGGTCTGGGCATCCTTGCCGGCGACTATATCAAAGAGGCTTCAGACTGCAATATCGACATGACGGCTATCGGTTTCCTCTATCGTTACGGTTATTTCACACAGACCCTGAGTCCGGAAGGCCAGCAGATCGCCAATTATGAGGCGCAGAACTTCAGCAACCTGCCTATTTATCAGGTGAAGGACAAGGATGGCAATAACATGGTTATAGACGTTCCGTATCCGGGTCGCGCGGTACATGCTTACCTCTGGCGCGTAGCCGTAGGTCGTATGAACCTCTATCTGTTAGACACTGATAATGAGCTGAATAGCGAGTGGGATCGCGAGATCACGCACCAGCTCTACGGCGGCGATTGGGAGAACCGAATCAAGCAGGAGATCATGCTCGGTATCGGTGGAATGCTCGCGCTGAAGAAACTGGGCATCAAGAAAGATGTATACCATTGCAACGAGGGTCACGCCGCGTTGATGGGCTTGCAGAGACTCGTGGACTTGGTACAGGAAGAGGGTCTGACCTTCAACCAGGCCAAGGAAGTGGTTCGCGCAAGCGGTCTGTACACTTGCCATACGCCGGTTCCTGCCGGTCACGACTATTTCGAAGAGGGCTTATTCTACAAATACATGAACGAATATGCTCCGAAATTAGGTATCGAGTGGCATGACTTGATCGGCATGGGTCGTACGAATCCGGACGACAACACCGAGAAATTCTCGATGTCCGTCTTCGCCCTGAATACCTGCCAGGAGGCTAACGGCGTAAGCTGGCTGCACGGCGAGGTTTCGAAGAAGATGTTCAGCCCCGTTTGGCCGGGTTATTTCCCTGAAGAACTGCATGTTGACTATGTCACCAACGGCGTACATATGCCTACTTGGGCAGCTTCGGATTGGAAGAAAGTATACAAGAAATACCTGCCGAAAGAATGGATGAGCGACCAGTCTAATCTGGAGATGTGGAAGCCGTACGCAGATATTCCGGATGCAGAGATATGGGCAACGCGTATCGGTCTGAAGCGCAAGATGATGGATTATATCAAAGAGAAATTCCGTGAGGACTGGATGAAGAGCCAGGGTGATCCTGCCCGTATCGTTCGCGCGCTGAACGAGATGAAGCCGGAGAACCTGATTATCGGTTTCGGCCGTCGTTTCGCTACTTACAAACGTGCTCACCTGCTGTTCACCGATCTGGAGCGTCTGGACAAGTTGGTTAACAACCCGAACTATCCGGTTCAGTTCCTGTTCACCGGTAAGGCGCACCCGGCAGATGGCGGCGGACAAGGCCTGATCAAACGTATCATCGAGATCAGCCGAATGCCGCAGTTCCTCGGTAAGATTATCTTCCTGGAGAACTACGACATGCGTCTGGCGAAACGTCTTATCTCCGGTGTGGATATCTGGCTGAATACGCCTACCCGTCCGTTGGAGGCTTCCGGTACATCCGGCGAGAAAGCGCAGATGAACGGCGTGCTCAATTTCTCCGTCAAAGACGGTTGGTGGTACGAAGGATACGTAGAGGGCGCAGGATGGGCATTGACCGAGAAACGCACCTACGAGAACCAGGCGCACCAAGACCAATTGGATGCCGCTACGATCTATCAAATGCTTGAGAGTGAGATTATTCCGTTGTACTATGCAAAGAATTCCAAAGGCTATAGTCCGGAGTGGATCCAGTATATCAAGAACTCGGTTACCAAGATCACGCCGCGCTTCACGATGAAGCGTATGATGGATGACTATTTCGACAAGTTCTACAACAAACTGGCGAAACGTCACAACCTCTTGATTGCCGACAACTACAAGGTGACCAAGGAGATCGCGGCATGGAAAGAGAACATGGTAGCTCACTGGGACGAGATCGAAGTAGTGAATGTGACCCAGCCGGAGAACATCAACAACCTCAACGTAGGTGACAAGTTCACCGTAGCCGTTGAGTTGGATACGAAGGGCCTGAACGACACCGGTATCGGCGTTGAGTTGGTAGCTATCCGTACTTCGACCCACAACAACGACAAACTCTACGAAGTAGAACCGCTGAACCTCGTCAAGACGGTCGGCAGTCTGCTCTTCTTCGAGAACACCTACCAGTTGGACTATGCCGGAGGTATGAAATTCGGTCTGCGTATGTATCCGCAGAACGAGTTGCTGCCGCACCGTATGGACTTCTGCTACGTTCGTTGGATCTGATCAATCCTTTCGAATCATTGAATCATTGAATCTAAAAAGAGACTTTCGCGCAGAAAGTCTCTTTTTTTGTTGCAAAATGTAGAAAAATATTCTTTTTTTGTAAAAAAATTTGCATAATTCGAAAGATTGTAGTATTTTTGCAGCCCAAAATACGTGCGTGCGTATTGGACATGCATGCACATACGTACAATACCGTAATAAAAAACACAGAATAAAAGGACTTATCCATATGAAAACACGCTCCGTTTTAATCATCTTTTTCTGCTTGGCGGCTATCCATGCCAGCGCTCAGCTTTTCGTGTCTCAGGACAAGAGAGATGTAGCCTTCCAGGGTCAGCAGAGTTTCAAAAGCCCGCAGACGATGCGCACAGTCTCCAATTACGTGGGGACGGTATATACGCCGTTTGGATCGGAGGTTCCTTCCGACCAAAGCGGGATAGGCTCGAATAGTAACGAAGGAGGTAAGCCCGGCCATATACGCAAAGGAAAGATCCTCGGACCGGATACCGATCCTGCAAACCAATCCCCGATTGGCGAGCCGTGGATTCTCCTCGCTTTCGCCACCCTCTTCGCCGCCATCATCGCCTGGAGAAAAAAGAATAGAAAACTAGAAATCTATAAACCAAATAACCATGACGAAAGTAAAAACACAAAAGATATGAACAATTTCTTTAAAAATCAGATGAATTACGACGGTCGAACGACGGTCGAACGACGGTCGAACAACGGTCAAAGCCAAGGTCACTATACCCTCGGCTTAACCAAACTGATCTTTACCATTACCCTCCTCCTCACCCTCGCCGTGGGACAGATGGGAGCCAAGACGGTGTACTTTAAGAATACCAGTAACTGGACTGCTTCTAATGTTAAATGTCATTACTGGGGAGGCAGTAGTGGAACCTCCTGGCCAGGTGCCACTATGACAAGAATTGGATCCACTGCCTATTATAAACAAGATATTGGAAACAACACCATGTGTATTTTCAATAACAATGGCAATAATCAAACCGCAGACCAGACAGCACAAGATGGCAAAATTTGCTATTATAACAGTAATTCTCCTTATTGGAACTATGGTTCAAGAACTGGCTTTACCATTTACTTTGACATCCGTAATGTGACTAATTGGGGTACTCCTTACTTACGCGTGGGTCGGGCTGATCATAATAGCGCATATTCCATGAGTTTAGTGGCCGGAACAAAATATTTATATTCGGTATCATCTCCTGGTTATGACAATTATTCGGCTTACACTATCGCGAATAGCCAAGGTTGGACTAATAGTCACACAATTTACCAACCAAGTGACGAAAAGCCAACAGGGAATTATGCTATTACGAAATTGATAAATTACCAAAACAGCAATATTCTTGAAAACAATGTGTATTTTCAAGCCACAAGTGTAGGTTCCACTAGTGATGGCGCGGATTATTGGAATGTGGATGTTTCCTCTTCTCTGCCTTCATATACCGTTACTTATAGTTATACCGGAAGTGGAACGCTTTCCGTTACAAAATATAATGGTAGTTCTTATGATGATCTCTCTAGTGGAAGTTCGGTAAATCCTACACAAATTATAAAAATTACTGCAACGCCATCTAGTGGTTATGGATTAGGTAGCTTGTCTGTTTCCGGCGCAACAAAAATTGGTGATACAGATACATATTATGTGACAGGAAATACAACTATCTCTGTCACCTTTGAGGTAACTCACGATGTAACTATTTCGTACAAATGCAGTACTGCAACCATCAAAACGTCAACAACGGAAACCTCTGTAGGTACTTCTACACCACGCAGCATAACCGCTCCAGACATAGATGGTTACACGTTTAGCAGTTGGACAAAAGGTTCAGGTATTACTATCAAATCAGGAACAACAAGCACAGCCACAATCAGTATTACTTCGGGTGCAAGCGGAAACACCTTACAAGCAAATTACACAGCTAAGGCTTGCAACTTGTACAAATTTAACGCTGCAAAAAATGGCACAGGAAGTAGTGTCGGATCCATGACTTTCGATGTTTCTACACTAGCTTATTACAAAGATATTACAACAAATTCTTCACCTTATTATTTCCGATTCAATTTCAACAGCGGAACTTACTATAGCACAGACTGGTCTGCTAAAACAGGTACTGAAGCATATACGAAAGGTAAAACGGTTGTGGCTAATGGAGAGAAAGTAGATTGCAATCAGAACGTTACATCTTGGGATGATAAACCATCTATTGTTTTCAATGGTTTGAATAGTTCTGCTATCCGTATTTGGTTTGACTATCAGAATAAAAAAGTATGGATTACAGAGACGACTTATACTGTAACAGTTAATAATGGTGATCATGGAACGGTTTCGCCAAATGGTTCTCAATCTGTTGGTAAGAACTCCGGTATTTCCATTACAGCATCTCCGAGCACCGGATATAATTTCACTAGTTGGTCTAAAACGGGTTCTGCAGTACTCTCTTCTACAACGGCTAACCCGACAACAGTAACAGCCACCGGAACAGGTACTGTGACTGCGACCTACACTGCAAAACAATACACTATCACTTTGAACAATAATGGCGGTGAAGGAGGAACAAGCAGCGTAAAGGCTACTTACAACTCGTCAACTCTCTCTACAGCCATCACTAACCCGACAATGACCGGATATACTTTTAATGGATGGCACAAGACTAATGGATCAGGTCAGTTGATTATTAACACCGGCGGTGCTTTACAAGCCGGCACGGATTACACTGGTGCCGGAGGTATATGGACCAACGATGGAGCAGTAACACTCTACGCAGGTTGGACTCCAAAGACCACTACCGTCTCGTTTAGTCAAAGCGGAGAAGGTTATGGTTCCGGCGGACAATCCACGACAAAGACAGCTACTTATGATGCAGCCATGCCTACTCCGATTACTTGTCCTACTGCAGCCAACGGCTACGCCTTTATGGGATACTTTGGTGCGGCGAACGGAGAAGGCACGCAATACTATAACGCAGATGGTACTAGTGCTCATAACTGGGACCAAGAGGGTGCCACGGCAACGCTATACGCTTATTTCAAGAAAGCAGAGATAACCGTCGCTATTGATCAATCTGTCTTTGAGCCGGTTGCAGCTGGCGGCTCCAGTTGGGTACAAGCCACTCCGACCGTAGAACCGGAACCTGTTGGTCCTGTAAAGATTTGCTGGGCGCTGTTATACGATGACGAGAACCCTGTTCCGGCAGGACATGATCCTGTAACTGTTAGCGGCAATGTAGTGAAATTCAACCTGGCCGGACTTGCCGCCGGTAGTTACCGCATTCGCGCAACACTCCGCACCGGTTCATCGTGCGGCAGTGGTACACTCCTCAGTACATTCGACAAGACCGTTACGATTGCCAATGAGTTTACTGTCACCGTTAAGTATATGTGCGGTACAGAGGAAATCAAAGCCTCTACTACCACTCCTGGTAAAGCGACAGAATGGACATCGATCGACGCACCGGATATCTTTGGCTATACCTTTAGCACGTGGGATCTTGGCGACGGAGGTATCACAAAACACGAAAGCGATGCCTTGACTAAAAAGACTGGTTTCCGCTTCAAAGCCTCGTATAATGGCACTTTGACTGCCAAGTATAATAAGAATAAATATATCTATTTGGATCTGTCGCAGACTTTCGGCTCCGGAAAGTGGAGTAATCCATACTGTTACTTATACAATAGTGATGGTTATTGGGATAATACTCAGGGAGCCGGTGCTACGGGTGGTAACTGTGTTAAAAAAGGCGCAATGACCCAAATAACAGGAACCGATATTTGGTATTTCGACTATTCTGATGCATCTGCTTTCATCGCCGCAGAAAATAATGGAAAATTAGCCTTTACATGGGGAAATCACATGACTCAAGCCAATTTCGGCAATGTAGATGCTATCTATCGCACCGACTTCAGCGAAGGCACTCCTCTCTTCATTCCGGCAGTAGGTCAGAATAAAGAAGACAAGTCTACCACATGCTGCGGAACCGGTCACTACTATAACAGAGGTTATTGGACCAATTACACGGGTTCGAAGACGGGTTATACGCTGCTCATCTACAACAGCAGCGACGTGGAGATTAAGAGGATACCGTTCAATTCTGTCTCCAACGACATGCGCATGACAATGAAGGCGACAGTAGATCTGGAAGCTGCTACAACATACAAAGTAGAGATTCTTCGTGATAACGGACATTACTACAAGAATAATGGGGCACGCAACTTCTCAAATAGTCAGGTCAACTGGGAATATCGAGAAGATTTGGATAAAGGTAATTTGCTTACTACCGCTGCAGGCGATTATGTCTTCACGTTGAGTTATGTGGATATGAACAGCGACCATAATTTCCAAATCCGTATGAAAGTGGATTATCCTGCCGCTGTGAATGACTTCCAAGTGATGTATAATGATAATGCCACTTGGTCGTTAGGAACTGCGCACGGAAGTAATTGGCGTCACCCGTCGCGTATGATTAAGGCGCGCGCAAATGGTGTAGATACGATTTCTTTCTTCGTAGCAAAAACCAACTCGCCAAAACTATATGCACGAAAGGTTACTAACGCCAGTTCAATGACGTGGGCAAGCCTGAACATTGCGGACGCAGCAAGCATGAACCTCAGCGTAGATAGTTCAGCTGTATATAACTTCAAAGTGACGCAAGGATCCGCAGGAGTTATCTCTTCCATAGAGAATATCGGTGCGTACACCGGTGAATACTACATCCGTTGCGATGCGATGAATAGTAAATGGGATAACTACACCTCTGATAACGATCACCGAATGACCTATTCGTCCTTCTCGGAGAGCGATGCGAATGCCTTCGGCGAGAAGTTCAGTCACTACAAAGCTAAATGGTGTAAGTACGGCAAGAACGTCAAGTTCGTCATTGCGAATGACTATAGTCCCTGCATCTCGGATACGTTAACGCAAGACGTTCCTAATACGTACAACAATATTGATAGCTATGGATTCTTGAAAAATGACGGCACGGCAGACGAGACCAAAAATATCTACAGCGCAAATATCCGCTTCATGTGGAATCGCAAGACGAATAAGATCAGTCGTGCGTATGTAGCATCTTCTACCAATCCGGAACGCCTATTCCTTGTTCTTCGCGGTAATTATGCCATCCATGGTCAAGATGGCTCTGATATAGAAGACGAAGGCACCGGCATCCCGAGCGTTATCTTGCAAGATGACCAGAACTGGATGTACGAAGAGATTCTGTACATCAAGCCCGGTACACGATTCAAACTGTACGCTTGTTATGCACAAGTTTCTGCCAATCCTGACGGCGCACAGTATTTCCGCGGTGCATATGACAGCAATCGATTCACGACGGATGCCAACTCTGTTATCTTGATTGATGGCGACGGTGATTACCAAAAGGCACGTGTGCTGTATGACTTCAAGACCAACCGTCTGATATGTGCTTGGTTACCGAGTAACGCAGATGTTTCCGGCACTAACAATATCAACGCTGACGTAATGATTATCCGCGAGCATCAGGAAGCGGCTCAATATATCACATTTGCGGACGCAGATAGTAAACTCACTGGAGTGAAGACTGTTTACGGCGTAATGAAGTTCAACCGCTGGGTATTGAATAACCGCAAATCTACAGGCACACACCAGCCTTTGGATGTAGGTGATCAGAAGTCCGAATTTGAGCGCTCGCTGTACTTTATCTCATTCCCGTTCGATGTACGCGTCAGTGATATTTTCGGTTTCGGACATTATTGGGACGAGTGGTATCTTGAGTACTACGATGGTCTGACTCGTGCGAAGAACGGTTTCTGGATTGACTCGCCGCCTAACTGGAAATGTGTAACGCCGGAAATGGCTACGAACTACGTTCTTAAAGCCAATGAAGGCTATATCTTAGGTCTGGATTTGGAATACATGCCGTATAATAATGAAGAATTCTGGGCGCATGACATCGAGACGATAGAACTCTTCTTCCCATCCACGGCAGAATTGGCTACGCTACAACAGACAACATGTACCATTCCTGCACTTAGCAGCGACTATAAGTGTACGATTAATCGTACCGGAGAAGACGGCGACCGCCGCGTGAAGGATAGTTACTGGCGCTGTATCGGTACGCCGAGTTTGAATCTCTACAACACGGCTGTTACAGATGGAAGCGGTAATGCGATTTCTTGGAAGACAGACTACACATGGCACGCAGATGAGCGCGAGTTCCCATTCATCTACATGTGGAATAAAACGGACAACACCTTGACACCGCAATCAACCAGTACGTTCAACTTCCTCCCGATGCACTCGTATCTGGTACAAAACGGTGGACAGATTGTATGGACGAACGTTAGTGCGAAATCGTCTTCTATCGTAGCACGTAACACAGACGACACTCCGGCTATGAGTTACAACTGGCGTCTGGCATTGATAAGTGATACGACACTGATCGACCAAACCTACGTGCGTATGAACAACCTTGAGCAAGTAACCGATACCTTCGACTTCGGACAGGATATGTCGAAAGAATTCAATCCATACCGCAGCGATATCTACACGAAGATCGGATACGAGCGCGTGGCAGCGAACAGCATGCCGCTGAATACCGAAACCACTACAATCGTGCCTGTCGGTATTAAGGTTTACAAGGCCGGCGAGTTCAAACTCGCGATGCCGGATGGTACAGACGGAATCGGTATAACGCTCGTGGATAACGAGAACGGTATCCGGACGCAGCTTGGCGCATTGGATTATACCGTAACGCTCGATAGGGGCACCTACGATGAGCGGTTCTACCTGGAGATCTCACCGATTCACAATACGCCGACAGGCATGGAGAATGGTGGTTCAATCAAGGGTGAGAATGGTGTACGCAAGGTAATCATTGACCAGAACATGTATATCATTCGTGACGGCAAGATGTATGACGCACGCGGTGCACGCGTTGAATAAAAATTGACAACAATGCTTATCAACATTCTGAAATCGAAGATACACCGAGTGCAGGTGACGGAGGCGAACTTGGAATACGTCGGCTCCATCACCATCGATGAGGCACTCATGGAAGCCGCGAACATCGTTGCCGGCGAGCGGGTACAAGTGGTAGATAACAACAACGGCGCACGCCTGGAGACCTATGTGATCCCCGGGCGGCGCGGTTCCGGTTGTATCTGCATCAACGGCGCTGCCGCGCATCTTGTGAACGTAGGAGATACGGTAATCATCATGGCGTATGCTATGATGTCCCCCGACGAAGCCCGTACCTTCAAACCCTCCATCGTCTTCCCTAAAAACAACAAACTAGAGTTCTAGAGCTCTAGGAATCTAGATATCTAGTTACATGGCATTCTTTGAATTAAAAGCGGGAAAGAGCGGCGTGGGGCCGAGAGCGGGAGTGATACACACCGATCACGGTGATATCCTCACGCCGATATTTATGCCGGTGGGTACCGTAGGCACGGTGAAAGGCGTGCAGCGGAAGGAATTGGAGGACGATATCAAGGCACAAATCATTCTCGGCAACACCTATCATCTTTTCCTGCGCCCGGGCACTGAGATACTGCATAAGGCGGGCGGGTTGCACAGGTTCGAAGGATGGAACAGACCAATCCTCACAGACTCCGGCGGTTTTCAGGTTTTCAGCCTGACCGACATCCGCAAGATGACGGAAGAGGGCGTACGGTTCAGCAGTCATATCGACGGCCGCAAACTGCTCTTCACGCCGGAGAACGTGATGGATATCGAGCGCGAGATAGGCGCAGATATCATGATGGCGTTCGACGAGTGCTGCCCCGGTACAGCGGATAAGAGATATGCCAAGGACTCGATGGACCGCACGCACAGATGGCTCGACCGCTGTATTGAGCGGTTCGACGACACGGAAGACCTGTACGGTTACAAGCAGCATCTCTTCCCTATCGTACAAGGCTGTACGTACACCGACTTGCGGCAGGAGGCCTGCAAACGACTGCGAGACCTGGACCGCGACGGCTACGCGATAGGCGGCTTGGCGGTAGGCGAACCGACGGAAGTCATGTATGAGATGATTGAGGTGTGCAACGACATCCTGCCGCAAGACAAACCGCGGTACCTGATGGGCGTCGGAACTCCTTGGAACATCTTAGAGGCTATCGAGCGAGGTATCGATATGTTCGACTGCGTCATGCCGACGCGCAACGGCCGCAACGGCATGATCTTCACATGGCAAGGCGTGATGAATCTGCGGAATAAGAAATGGGAGGACGATTTCACGGAACTCGATCCGTGCGGCACGAGTTACGTCGATCATGCTTATACACGTGCGTATGCAAGGCATCTTATACACGCGCAGGAGAT
>Ga0310694_10007023_pt1 | contig 10607 bp, 3 predicted proteins | sample 174DNAGHGhighgp2_FD_203884 | JGI IMG/M metagenome (GOLD analysis project Ga0310694, IMG submission 203884) | Sheep rumen microbial communities from Palmerston North, Manawatu-Wanganui, New Zealand - 1742 DNA GHGhigh gp2 (v2) (version 2) | ecosystem: Host-associated > Mammals > Digestive system >... | reverse complement strand
GGAGGAGCTGAGGAGGGACTGGCGTTTTTTTGTGAAAGAAATAGTCTTACAAAACGAGTAAGAATCCTTTTATCACATGTTCTGTCCCTCTGTAATCGTAGTAGTATAACAAATAGGTGTATACATTGTTGTACATGATTTTTCCATTTACAGCTCCATTCCATCTGAAATTGATATCAGTGCTTTCGAAAACCAATGAACCCCACCGATTATAGATGAGTATTTCCTTGAATTTAAGATTCCCATGATAATAAAGTTGGAAATAGTCATTCATGTTGTCTGAATTCGAAGGGGTTATAGTGTTGGGAACATATAGATTTCCTTGTCCAAAATAATCTTGAGGAACATATATTTGCTCAGTAGTGGAGCATGCCCCGTCAGTTATCGTCACAAAATAATAACCAGAGTTCAAATCATTGAGTGAGTTCAATCCTTCGTACTGAGGTAGCGGGTTGTCCAAAGAGTTCAAGAACCACTCAATAGAATAGCTGCCATAACTATTGGGAATGTCAATGTCAATACTGCCATCTCCGCCATTGATGGCCCCTAAAACACTTGTGACTGATAATTGAGGCGGTGGGATATTGACGACTTCTATTCCATCAAGACTATTGGAACAACCCAGAGCATCTGTTACAGTTAGGCTGTATAATCCAGCCGGAAGATTTTGGATAGTAGTACTATTTGTTTCACCTGTTGACCATTGGTAATAAAATGGAGGATAATCCGATTCCGCAAGTGCAACAATTGAGCCATTGCTCTGCAAACAAGTCTCGCTGAGCGTTTCCGAAACAGTTATGACAGGCAATGGCGCCACCTCAATAACAACGCTGTCTGTCAATGAACAAAAGTGATTATCCGCATGATAGATGTATGTGGTTGTAGATTGTGGTGAAACCCAGATTTCAGCACTGTCGGTCGATGAGACTATTGAATTGCCTGGAGTTGATGTCCATTGATAATCAAACGAATAATCGCTATTTGCACGTATGCTCATCGTATCGCCGGCACATATTAAATTCGCAACACTAAGCGTGAAAACCGGATATGGAATAACAACAATAGTGTCGAAAACAGTCTTTGCGCAAGATATGTTCGTGTTATATGCCCAAAGAGAATAGGTTGCATCGGATACTGGGGCAACCGTGATTTGATTGGCTGTGCTTCCTGTACTCCATTGATGCTGGTCAGCAGCGCCTACGTACCAAATGGTTACACTGTCCCCAACGCAAATTGTATCCTTGTCATGATGCAGGGTTAATGGATAATTTGGTTGAACCGTTACAGTTGTAGAGACTGTTGTGATGCAATCGTGTATATCAGATGAACTTACCGTATATGTCGTGGTTTGTTCAGGCGTAACATATTGACTATTGCCTTGGAAACCGTCGTTCCAAATATAATTCCATCCTCCGCTAACCGTTATATCCAAACCCGTTCCGAAACAGAGAACTGTATCTTCTGTGATTTGTAAAGGTAAAGGCTCGTAAACAGACACAACGCAATGAGTAGAATCCGTACAACCGAAACCATTTGTTATGATGGCGGTATAAACTTTTGTTGATGAAGGACTTACCATTGTCGTTGAACCATTAATGGACAAAATGTCAGACGAATCTGTCCAAACGTAATCATCTGTGGTAGATAAGGTCAGCACAACCGTATCGCCGGGGCATACAGTTTCAGTCGGTCCGACAATCACCTCTGTTGGCAAAGGTCTTATAGCGATATGGCTGGTGTCCGAAGAATGGCATAAAGTGGAAGTGTAACCTGTCAACACGTAATCTTCGTCAGTGACATCCGAAATCGTAATGGATTGTCCTACGTCTCCTGTGCTCCACTGATAAACGTCAGCATTTCCGACCGCAGTTAACGTAATAGATTGCCCATAGCATATAACACTGTCACTGTTGACGATACCAATTTGAGGCAATGGGAGAACATTCATAGAATATGATGTCATGGTTTGACACCCCAAAGCGTTGGTCACTGTAGCATAATAGGTTGTTGTATCATGTGGTGACACGAGAATGTCGGATGTGATGTCGCCTGTGTTCCATAAAACACTCTCACCAGGCTCAAGCGAAACTGATAATAGGGCGGTGTCTTTCAAACAGATATATGGATTTGAACTCATGATTTCTATGTCGGGATTGTTCATTCTGACTATGGATTTTGAAATAGAGGACTGGCAACCCGAAGTTGTGTTATAGGCAGTAAGAGTATATTCTGTTGTAGCAGTCGGATGAACAATAATGATGGAATCTGTGCTGCCAGTATTCCATAGGTAGGTGTCACCTGCCCCATACGCTGTCAAGGTTATGGTGTTGTCTTCTATGCAAAATGTATCACGAGATGCCACGATTTGGAGATCAAATGCGGGATATACAGTCACCAAAAAACTATCTGCCACAGCACAGCCATATTGATTAGTTCCTGTAACACTATAAGCAGTGGTGTTTAAAGTGGGGTAAACCGTTCTGAAATCATTGGTGGAACCATCTTCCCATACATAGCTGATTGCACCACTGACTCGAAATGAAAATTCTGCAGCTTCACAAATCTCGGTGTCAGCAGGAAGAATCAATTCGGGTACCGGCAATACAGTCAGGGTATAGGATAACGTATCTCTACATCCATATTCATTCGTGATATAGATGTTGTATGTTGTCGTTTCCGAAAGAGTTACGGTTACGGAAGAGTCAGATATCTCTGAAAGACCTGTGTTCGGCCACCATTCACAATGGTTGTTGCCCGTAGTGTGCAATATGCTTGGTTGGTCGTAACAAATGAGCATTGAACCGCTAATAGAATCAACAGGCGGATAATGAACTGTATTAACGACGATTGTGTCACGGTTTACACAGGAATTAGAATCTATTCCCACTACAATATATTGAGATCCTGCAGTCGGTATCAGTGTTATGGAGTTCTCTGTACCTAAAATTTGATTGCCGTCAAGCCAAACATACTGGTTCGCACCGCTAACAGACAAGTTCACTTCAGCATCGCGACACGGTATCTCAGGATAGATGGAAGCTGTTATCTCTGGCATTGGATATACGACTATCTGGGTCGTGTCAAAAGAACGACACTCAACACCATCCACAACATAATATCCTTCAACCATGTATATCGTGGAAGTGTCAGGTGAGACAAAAGCCACATTTTGGCTTACCGTCATGGTGTTATCCTGCGGAAGGGATTCCCATTGATATTGTATCTCAGCGACATCACTATGAACGGAAAGACCTAAAAAGTGGCTGCCATCGTTACACAAATACCCCGGTTCAGAGGTCTGGATGGCAACATTCGGCATGGGAAGTACAATAAATGGAATCTTCAATATTGAGCTGCAGTTGAAACCATTCAGATAACCTTGGACAAGGAGAGTGTCCGTGATTCCTGTAATGTTGGAAGAAGGTTTTATAATAGCTGTGGAATCTTCAAAAGAAGTCAAATGAGGATGCGTATGCCAATTGTAAGTGTCTGCCCCTGAGATTATTATAACCGCAGAATCATCGGCGCATATTGGTGTGGGGTTGGAGAGGATAGAGAGTTGCGGAATAGGTTGTACCAAAATGTAAACGCTGTCAACAGTTTGGCAGGAAGTTCCTAAAAAATCCGCAGACGCCGTAGCATAAAACCATGTGGAAGTTGTGACATCGGTGCGTGTAATGGAATATGTGGTATCAGAAGTGTTCCACACTATGTGGGAGAAATCGCCGTCAGCATGAAGTATTAACGTGTCTAAAGCACAGATTGTGTCCTGTGGAAATGTCAGAATAGAAAGTGATGGGGCAGGAACAACATCCAACGCCAAACTGTGAACCCCAGTACATCCATTAATATCCGTTCCTGTAACTGAGTAGATGGTCTGGCTTCCAGGATTCATTTGCACGCTTTCGCCTGTTTGACCGTCACTCCACAGATATTCCAAAGCTCCTGACGCGGTGAAAAAATATGTGCTGTTTTCGCAGAAGCTCGTTATGCCTTGTGAATTAATGGTGACATCCGGGTGTTCGTTGATTGTTACTTCTTGGGATAATGTGACATGACAACCATGGGAATTAACAATATCAACCGTATAATTATGCGTTTCAGTTGGAATAATCCAAACAGAATGGTTAAAGGCCTGGCTGATGCCTATGGGTTGTTGCCAATGATATTGGTTAGAACCTGTTGTTCCCAACCAAAGGGTGTCGCCCCGGCAGATGGACAAAGGGCCTATAATGGAGTCCACAGGTAGAGCATAAACGGCAATTTCAACATCCTGTTTTCTTTTACAGCCACGCACATCTTCCACTGATAATGTCAACGTGTCTATATAATCATGGACTGCATTTTGAAGAGGAGTATAGAAAAACGAGTAGGTGTCTGAGGAAACATTCGGGTAATTCCAATTGTACTGGACATTTGCAATGTGTGGGGTCACATTCACCGCAAGGGAATCTCCGTAGCAGAGATGGTCATTGACTTGTATGGAAAAATCAAAAGGTAACTCGTTTACAACGACTGAGTAGTTTAATGATTTCTCGCATTGTTGGCCAGAAAAAGCCGTGACCGTATATGTTGTAGCCGCAGTTGGTGTAACCATGATGGACATGGTGGTATCTCCAGTGGACCAAGAATAGGAAAATGCATCGCCAACCACATTGATTGTTAATGTGTCTCCTGAACAAATGGTGTCTGTCGTTGACTCAAAATGGAAATCCGGCAAAGGATAGACAAACAAAGTGTCGAAAACTGTGCGGGAACAATTAGTGGTTGGATTTGCAGCACTCAAGGAAACAATAGTCGTACTGTCGGACTGAAACGAGTAAACCGATCCTGACTGCGAAGGAATGCCATTCCAAATATAGTCCTCACCACCATGCGCTGTGAATTCAACAATAGAGTTTGGACATACAGTATCTGCAGAGGCTGTGATTGATAGGTCAAAATACGGAATAACCCTCACCGTGACCATCCCCGAGGATGCGCACTCAAAGTAGTCATACACCATTACCTGGTATGTGGTGGTGTCGTCAGGTGCGACGTTTATGGTTCCTGTTGTGCTGTTTTGTAAGTCATTCCAAAGGAAAAAACCACCTCCGCTCGCAGACAAAGAAATGGTATCGCCGCGACAAATGGTCGTGTCTTGAGACATTTGTGGTTGGGGGAAAGAATAAACGAAAACAGAAAAACGGGTCGTGTCCCAACAACCGTATTCATTGTCGTATGCTACAGCATATTCCGTGGTGGCAGAAGGTGTCACGAATAAAGTGTCTCCGTAATCATTGTGGTTCAGACCATTCCCCAACCAATAATAGTGGGAGGCCCTTCCCGATAGGATAATTGTGTCGCTCATTCCCAAACAAATACTGTCATTAGAAATGGTTTCAGACTCTGAGGAAGGCCTCAAATATAAAGAGACATAATCTGTCACAGTACATCCGTATGCATCTATGGACTGTACATAATAAGTAGAATTCGTGTCTGGTGTCACCACACGGACGGTTGACATGCTGCCGTCGTCCCAATGCCACTCCGAAACATCCGAAGCTGTTACCGTGAGTGTGCTGCTTTGATGGGAACACAATGTATCAGGGTAAGCCGTTACTGTTATGTCCGGATGTGGAAACACTTGAACGGGGAAAGCCACCGTTGTGTCACATCCGTTCGGGTGGAAAACGCTGAAATAGACCGTTGTGGACGAATCGGGGACATATTGCAATAAGGTATCTGTCCCTAACACGTCCGTGTTTCCGGCAGCGGTCCAAAGGAATGTGTAATCTTCGTCCATTAAAACAGTTGCTGACATGGTTACCGTATCGTGTGTACATACCACTCCTGTCAATCGGGTGGAAAGAATGGTAGGGTGGGGTAGTACTTCAACATGGATGATGGCATTGTTGCGACAAACACATCCGTTCGTGTCCGTTCCTGTTACAACATAGTCTGTGCTGATTCTTGGCGAAACAAAAAGGGAATCCATTTCGCCTTGCGCAATGGTGTATGAGTCCACTCGCATCGGGTGATCAGTTGCCAAATAACCATAGCGATACACGCAGTTATTGGGGATAAGGGAGTCTATGTACGCATTGTCATCCAATTGTGCTGAGGTTATTGTGATAGTATCGGAATTTGAAGGAGGACATTGTCGGTAAATATAAAATATTCCATTAATGGGCAGATATTGAGCGTTTTGCAGTGAGTTGATCAAAGCAGACTTGTATAGTGGCTGGTTAAAGAGATGCAGATAAGTGGTGTCCCAGCGCACAGTGTCCTCGCGAATCCATGTATATGTTTTGATACCGTTCACATGTAGCCAAATGCTGTCGCCGAGACAGATTGTCTCGAAATTGTTGTATTGCAAATCGGGTAGGGGATTCACGTGGATGCGAAGAGTGTCATGGGAACGGCATCCGTATTGGGCAATCCCGTCCAAATAATAGACGTTATTCTGATTCAGTTGAATGGTGATGTTGCCGATAGGGATTATTGAAGGCGTCAGATGGAGCGAATCCGACCAAAAGTACTGTAATGCACCATGTCCTTGAAGAGAAACAGATGTGTTTTCACAGGTGGTGTATTCCAAGACATTCGTCCCATTGACTGTCATATAAACCGAAGGGAGAGGTTCCACAATGATGTGAAGGATGGCTCTTGCGAGAGAACCACCTTCAGTCCAGGAATCCAATGTCACAAAACCATCCTCTGTCAATGCACCTGTATAAAAGCAATCCGAAACATCCTCTGTGCCTGCGCTGGAATAATAAAAGTTGGTGTCATTCAAAACAAAAGAGGTGTCCAATTGGAACTGCCAAATGTTATCAAGTTGGTATGAGGATTTCCAAATCATCTGTCGTTGAACATGGACATTTTCAGGAAAACTATAACAAATGTGAGCTGAATCGCCATAACAGACATGCATTGCACTTTCATGAATGATAACATTGACAACCCCTGATGTGTCCATAAAAGCTCCTGTCGGAACAAAGAGCGTGTCAGTGTCAAAGTTGAATGTTTCGGTTTCGCTACCCAAAGTGACGAAATAGGGATAACAGAAGACGTTGCTATAAACGATGTCCATTTCATCCTCTCCTTCGCCTTGTTCGTTGGAACAAACCGATAATACTGATATAGTGAAATAGTAGCATTCGTTTGGATTAAGATTTTGAACCAAATCAAACGTGTCTTGGGTGCTACCCTCTGAAACATATAGTGAATCCACTGTGTATAAAGTCCAATTGTATACAATCTCATTCCCTTCAGCAGGATGCCAAGTAAGAAAAGCAGTGGTGTCACTTGACATTAAGCCGGTCAATTCGGTTGGCATACCAGGATTCATGCAGCATTTGGCTTGCAATTCAAGGCCGGTGAGAGTGCAAGATGAGTCGGATTGCATGCGTAAGGTGATGGGTTGGTTAACTACTGCTGACATAAAGATAGGGGAGTCTTCACTACCCAATTGTTGTTGTCCGACAATTGTGTCTTGAGGTGTCAGGTTTGGATTGAGAGAAAGGTCTCCATTATAAATATACAAGGTGTCACCTTCTTGTAGTTTGCAAGACCCCCACAGTTTCATTTTAGAGGTCTCGTCCCCCGGATAAAGGACTAAAAAACCATTTTCATTGTTGGAATAATCACCACTGGCATTATGGCTGTTATCACCTAATCCAGAATCATAGATGTAGTGAATGTCATCATCGCATGGTAGGGTGTCAACAGTGCCATATCGTCCCCATACCACAAACAAATTGGAATCAGGGTTGGCTAATTTATCGTATCTCAAATATAGAAGAGATGAATTGCAGGCGCAGAAGTCGCCATCAATATCCAAACCATTATCCCCACGAGTGACCATGACACCGACGGTTCCCGTATAGTTCGCTTTCCATGCCAACCCTGCAGCGGCGCAACCGTAGATACCAGGGAGAACATTTGTCGCGGATTGGGAAACTACTGCAGACGAGTGAAAGTCATCATAAAACAATGTTATTTTCGTCCTGAATTGGTTGCCACTGATAGTCGGGACATTGTTGTTGTTATGGCTTATGTCCGTGTTCCATTCATAAATTCCTCCTGCCTCAACGTTAAACTTATATATTTTTCCACATTGAATTACTAATGTGTCACCGGTATATTGGCCTAAATAGTATCCATTATCGTCCAAAACAGCACTGTTGAATAACGTTGAATTAAATTCATGCACAACACTGTCAATTTGCGAGGCGGGAGGGGCCGGACATGGATATGGCGTGCATGGCCCTGTCACCTGTGCGCAAAGATGAGGTAACACGGACAATGCAAATATGACAATTAGAAAAGTTAACCTCTTCAATCTCATGCTGTCGCTGTATTATGAAAAATAATTTTCGGCGACTCCCAATTCCGAACGATACAATCATTCAACCAAACCACATAATAAAGCGTGGGAATCTGAGCCTTTACTCAACGCCTTATTGTATTCTCCAACCGGCATCCGCAAATGTGTCGCGGGCAATTGGCGGGGGCAAAAATACGTTTTTTTTTGTTATCCTAACCCTTGAAAAACAATTGCTTTAAGCCACATCCAAAACCATTACCTTCATTTCGTTTGGCAGGCACCAAATGATTCCTCGCAGTTGGCTTCATGTCCATGGTCTTGTTTGGTCAAGAGTAATGGTGATGATTCTTTCGTGAGCTCATGAAGATAGGATTATTTGCATGCTCGAAATTTAGAAAAATTCATCAACAGCAATCCCTATTTTTTGTACTTTTACCATTTGAAAACACGTCACTATGGTAGAATTCACTGTCACGATTTTGGGATGCGGGAGTGCGAAGCCGACACTCAGACATCATACTTCTTCACAGATTGTCAGCCGGTTAGGAAAATTGTATATGATTGATTGCGGCGAGGGTACGCAGATGCAGTTCATGAAATACGGATTCCATTCAGAGCAGATGGAGAACATCTTCATCAGCCACGCGCATGGCGACCACTGCCTCGGACTGGTCGGGTTGCTCTCCTCCATGTCGCTTGATAACCGCTACAGAGCTATCAACATTTACGTGCCCTCAGGCTTCGTGGACATCCTGAAGGCGCAGATCGACTTTTTCATACCACGTGCCGATTTTGACATCCGCATCTGTCCGATTGACTGTCAAGCACCGACCCGGATTTTCTCGGACTGCCATTTTGATGTGACAGCCATCCCATTGTTCCATCGTGTGCCGTGTTACGGCTTTCTGTTCCGCGAGAAGGAAGGTGGACGGCACATTATCCCAGAATGCATCTCGAAATATGGTATCAAATTTTCTGAGATAGAGCGCATTAAAAGCGGTGCTGACTACACTACCGCCACCGGTCAGGTAATCCCAAATGCTGAATTGACGGCTCCACCGGTTATGCCTACCTTTCCGACACCCAGCCGGTGATGCAATATGTTGACCTGCTACAGGGCGTGGATCTGATTTATCACGATGCCACCTATTGCGAAGGGGATGATGGGATGGCATGTCAGCACGGCCATTCCACGGCAAGTCAGGCAGCCGAGTTCGCCAAAGCATGCAACGCGGGGAAACTGTTGCTCGGACATTTCTCGTCACGCTACGAATTGGAGGACTGGCTGCTGGAGCGCGCCTCCAGACATTTTCCGAAGATAATGCTGGCCGACGAAGGCCTGACTGTGAGAATTTCGGACAAGACGGAGGAAGGTACAAGGTTTATAGAGTGGCGGAGGTAAATGCCAACTCACAAAAGCGGAAATTGTCTTCTGCGGTTCGCTTACACCAGCTCTCCCCAGAATTCCTTCGGCAGATACACGTTGGGTAAGTTGATTGCTCTCACGAACAGCGGGGCGATTTCCTCATCGGAGAAACCGGCGATGCCGCAGCCGATGCGCGTCACCAGGAAGGTCAGCTCGGGGTGACAGTCAGCGAACTTGATGAACTCATTGATGTAGGGCACGATGGTTTCCACGCCGCCCTGCATCGTGGGGATGGCATAACTCTGTCCTTGCAAACCGACTCCTTGTCCCATGACCGCGCCGAATTTTTCGACCGCGATTCTCGCCGCGCCGCCTGCGTGCATCCCCGCTAAATTGCTTCCGAACACAAAAATCTCGTTGTCTTTCAGCGTGGTTATGTTGTTGGGAGTGATGCGGTTGCGGAACTCGTCCATGGAGCGGTAGTTCTTCTCCTCGCGGTTACGTTTCGCACGGAACAGCTTCATAACCTTTGCACTCATCGGTTCGGGTGCGGCGCTGCAACAGACATAATCCTCCTGCATCCGGTCGTACATCCGCATTTTAGCTTTACGTTCGTTCGCCCACGCGGTCTTCATGCCTGCCGAATCATCCTCAAAGTACATAGTGTTGGTGATGGAAATTTGGGCGGCTACCGCATCCACGTCTTGGTTGGTGCCGATGTAGGCGAAATTCCAGCCCTCCTCATCCTTCAGCTTGTCCACCAAGGCTTTGATGGCCGAACCAGAGTATTCTTTGGAGGCGTTTTCCAAACCGTCGGTGATGACCGTGACGGCAGCAGTGGCGTTCTTGTCCGATTGGATTTTGTTCAGCAGCTGGTTCAGGGAGACTCCCATGGCATCGAAGAGCGGGGTGCAGCAGCAAGGATGGTAC
>Ga0310694_10007021_pt1 | contig 10608 bp, 2 predicted proteins | sample 174DNAGHGhighgp2_FD_203884 | JGI IMG/M metagenome (GOLD analysis project Ga0310694, IMG submission 203884) | Sheep rumen microbial communities from Palmerston North, Manawatu-Wanganui, New Zealand - 1742 DNA GHGhigh gp2 (v2) (version 2) | ecosystem: Host-associated > Mammals > Digestive system >... | reverse complement strand
TGTCAGTAAAAGAAGCTAAAAAAGCATCAGGAATTGGACTGTCTGTGACTGGTCTGCTGGACTACATGCGAAACGGCACCTACGCAGGCACAGACTACTACCCGCCGATTGTACCAAAGGAGATACAAGCACGCATACAGGCAGAACTCGCAGCGCGGACACACCCAGGCTTTTCAGATCTTAATCCTCCGATCCCGGTGTACACACAATTCAGACTGAGACAGGAAGTGGCAGAAGAAATGCCTCCGGAGGAGAAGGCCGCATGGCTGTACAGCCTGATTGAACCGGCATAATCTTCATAGAAAGGAAAGAGAGCATGGCAGTAAGAATCATCCCGGCACAGCAGACAATGCCTAAGGCAGCGCAGCAGCAGAAGACCCTGCGCGTTGCGGCTTACGCCCGCGTCAGCACGGACAATGAGGAACAGGAGACTTCCTATGAAGCTCAGGTTTCGCATTACACAGATTACATCAACAATCATGACGGATGGACGCTGGCAGGTATCTTTGCCGACGAGGGTATCAGCGGTACGTCCACAGCAAAGCGTGAGCAGTTCAACAAGATGATCGAAGCGTGTGAAGCAGGACTTGTGGACATGGTGATCACCAAGTCGATCTCCCGCTGGGCGAGGAACACGGTCGACAGCCTCAACTACATCCGCAAACTGAAAGCACTTGGTATCAGGGTCATCTTTGAAAAAGAGAACATCGACACTATGGGGGCATCCGGGGAATTGTTGATCACTATCATGAGCAGCCTTGCTCAACAGGAATCACAGAGCATCTCCCAGAATGTGCGCATCGGCCTCCAGTACGGATTCCAACAGGGGAAGCCAATGCTGAACCACAGCAGATTCATGGGTTATACAAAGAATCGCGGGGACAAAGCTTTGAGCATCGTACCGGAAGAGGCGGAGATCGTGCGGCTCATCTATCGCATGTTCCTTGAAGGCTACAGCGTAGGTGAGATCGCCATGGAGTTGCAAGAGCAGGGCATCAAGGCACCCTGCGGCGGTGTCAAATGGCAGCACGCAACGGTTAAGAGCATGCTTAAAAATGAGAAATTCATGGGCGATTTGCTCCTCCAGAAATTCTACATCAAAGACTTTCTGACGAAGAAGAGCGTGAAGAACGAAGGCCAGTTTCCTCAATATTACGTTGAAAATGCGCATCCCCCGATTGTGCCAAAAGAGGTCTTTATGCGGGTACAGGGTGAACTGCTGCGGCAGGAGGAAAACACCACCAGGCAAAGATGCCACAACGCATTGTTTGGCCTGATTTTCTGCGGCGAATGCGGTGAACGCTACCGGCGTTACAAGGATAAAGGAACAGTCAAATGGCGCTGCGGCAAGCGCGTAACTGAACGGCACTCATGCAACGGACGGGCGGTTGAGGAATCCGAAATTTACGATGCCGTTATCGAGGCATTCAACAGCCTGCCAGAAAAGAGGGATGAAATCATCCGTATGCAGGAACGCATCCTCTGGGGGCCCTTGGGGCAGACCAGCCGTGAGATCGACGCAATCGACGGCAGAAAGAATGAGTTAGAGGATATCATCAGCAATTACGCTGCAACCGGGCATCTCGACCGCAGAACATTATTTTTATACAGTGATGAGGACGAGGATATCAGTGAGGAAACCGCCATCGAACGGATTAGCACGGAGTTGGATGCTCTGGAGGAGAAGCGGTGTACACTGCTGATCCGTAAAGGGGATCTTGGAATTCAGGAAACCAGTTTGCATACACTGCTAAAGCTGGTGAACGGAATTATGGCAACAGAAGAGCAACAGACCGTGATGTTAAAGACCGGGACGGATGATGTGACAATTGCCAAAGACCCTGCCTGCTATGAGCTTGCGGATTTCTACGAGAGAACCGATAGGATCACCCAATGGGGACTGGTTCAAGACTACGATAACGATCTGGTCAGACGATTTGTAGAGAAAATCCTGGTGAAGCAAAACTGCATCGAGGTGAAATTCAAAGGCGGGATAAACGTAGAGGTGTAAAAGACAGCCCACTGTGCTGCAATCTAAGCGTGTAGGGAGATACACAGCTGGACAGCGGCATGGTGGGCTGCTTTTTTTGTTGGCCCGGCAAGCTATAATACTACGTTCTTTCGCTTGAATAAGGCTGCGGTTTGTGGTAACATTGTAATAGAGGATTTGTGCCCTTTTACAGGGATTCCCTCAATGAAACGCATGAAAAGGATGGTGATCCGGCTGTGAAAGCGTTCAACACAACAGGAATCTGCAATCCTGATAAACATTATATGGTAGATATCAGTAAAAGACTGGAACAGATCAAGGCACTGGTCGATACAGGAAAATACTTCTGCATCAATAGGGCGCGTCAATATGGAAAAACAACGACGCTCAGCGCATTGAAAAAAGTGCTGACCGGCAGCTACAATGTATTTTATCTTGATTTTCAGGGAATTGGACAGTCAGGATTTGAGACAGAAGAAAAATTTGTTCAAGAGTTCAGCCGATTGCTCTGGAATAGGAGAAGAGTTGATAAAGGACTCTCTGCGCAACTGTTAGACCAGCTGAGTAAATGGAAAAGAGCAAAGAATCCTACTGTACGATTGGGGGAACTGTTCGACCTGCTTTCCGATTGGTGCGAGCAAAGCGAAAAAGGTATCGTTCTTATCATCGACGAAGTGGACAGCGCGACGAACAATCAAGTGTTTTTGGATTTCTTGGCCCAATTGAGAGATGGGTATTTGAGTCGTGAAAGAGATGGTATGAAGACATTCCAGTCCGTCATCCTTGCAGGGGTTACGGATGTCAAGCATCTGAAGGCAAAGATTCGCCCGGAGGATGCTCACAAGGAAAACAGCCCGTGGAATATCGCAGCAGACTTCACCATCGACATGAGCCTTTCCGAAGACGGCATCAAGGGTATGCTGGATGAGTATGAAGCTGACCATCACACCGGGATGGACACAGCGATGATGGCTAAAAGCCTCCGCGAATATACCAGCGGTTATCCCTATCTGGTTTCCCGGCTTTGTCAGTTGATCGACGGCCCTGTGAGTGAGAAATTGGGATTATCCGGAGCGTGGTCACAGCAAGGAATGGATGAGGCAATTAAACTCATACTTGCTGATGGCGAAGACACGTTGTTTAGCTCCTTGATGAGCAAGCTAACGAACTTGCCTCAGTTGAAAGGTCAACTGCGTGATGTTCTGATGAAGGGCGATGTGATTCCATGGCTGCCGTATGATCCTGAACAGAGCCTATTGCGGATGTATGGTTTTACAAAAAATAATCATAATACAGTAGCGTTGGCTAACCGTATTTTTGAAATGCTCCTGTACCCATATTTTCTTAGTGAATCACAGAAGAACGATGCTTTCCGTAGCGATGCGTTACTCAACAAATCCATTTTCATCAACGACGATCACAGCTTGAACATGCCACTGATCCTGGAGCACTTCATTGATACGCAGAAGCGTGTACATGGCGATGCGGATGATAAATTCCTGGAGGAAGAGGGAAGAGAACGATTCCTGACCTATATCGCGCCGATCATTAACGGCACGGGAACCTACAGCATCGAAGAGCAGACAAGAAACAAGCTGCGGATGGATGTTGTGATTCATTATCTTGGCAAACGCTATGTTGTTGAGCTAAAGATATGGCGCGGCCCGCGGTATAATGAGGATGGCGAGAAGCAGATCATGGAGTACCTGGACTACTTCGGTCTCTCCACTGGCTACATGGTCAGCTTCAATTTTAACCAGAATAAAAAGCGCGGTGTGGAGCGCGTAAATATCGGAGACAAAGTTTTATTTGAAGCGACGGTTTAAATAACGGATTGCCCACTATGCATCTTTCCAACTGCGTATGAATTATTACGCGCTTGGAAAGCGGCATAGTGGGCTTCTTTTTTGTTCTGATCAGTTTTTCACCTCAGAATCCCCATTCTGTTTGGATGCTGCTTCAACCCAACTTTTCAACAAACCTAAACAACTCCTGCAATCAAATCGGCCAAAAGGCCTCTGAAAAGTTGCGAATAGGCCAAGAATTGACTGAAAAATGCTCTGTAATTTGATGCTATTGTTACTTTGGCTCCAGTGAGAGTCGAGGGTGCTCTGCACCACCCTCAGACAGACCCTGACTGCCAGCGACGGGAATGAATATTTGGTCACCGTAATGTATGATAATGCATCCGGTATCCCCTCCGATGCCGAGCTTCATGTATCGGAGATCAAAGAGGGCGACGCGGGCTATGACGAGTATGTGGAGAAAACGGCCTCAGCGCTGGGCCAAAAGCCCGAAAACCTGGCGTTTGCGAGACCTTTTGACATCACTCTGAAGAATCCTGAGACAGGCGAGGAATACCAGCCGAACGAGGCTGTTCAGGTCAGCATTCAGCTGCTGAAAGATGACCTGAATAGTTATGCGTCGGTGGATGTTGTCCATATCCCTGGCGGAGCCGGAGAAGGTGCCCAGGTCATGGATACAACCGTACACGGAGAAGCCGTTGAGTTTAGTACAGATGGATTCTCGGTGTATGTTTTGACGGGTATTAATAACGAAACGGTGACACCGCAGTGTACGTATACCTTCTATGTGCCGGATGATGCAAATGGATATACGGAGTATTCATTTAAGGATGATAAAGGCGATACATTATTTCATCAGACAATTACCAGAGGAGAGGAACTGATCGTTCCGCAATTAACTTCATCCGACACTGAGGTTTTTGCTGGCTGGTATGAAGGGAATAGGGTTGGAGGTGAGCTGAAATTAGCAGATGCTCCTTATGACTTCGATAACATAACAATCACAGAAAACAACGCAATTGAGTTGTATGCGGTCTATCGGAAATACGCTGTGGTCATTTTCCATGACCAGTATGATAGTAGCTCCAAAACGTTCCCGGTTGCTTATACCCGCAGAGCTGAACTCGTGACCGCAGGGGAAGGCGAATCCGCCACCACTTCTGCTACGGTAAAGATCAGCGATCTAAGTACAACTTATACCAGTACCGGCGAAGCCAACATGGCCTTCTTTGGATGGTCGGAGACACCGATCAAAATACCGGGCGCGGCCAAGGATGACAATGGTGATGGTGTATCCGTTGTACCTACAGATGAAGAAGGCTGCATCTCCGTCACAGGTGAAAAGCATCTTTATCCAATTTATAAAGAAACTCATAGGCTGACCTATTATGCGGCGCAGTCTGGACTCAGTGCGGCATATGTGCCTCCTACACAATTTTTTGCGGGAGAACCCGTGTCATATAATGACAATGGCACGACAGTTTATTCTCTGCCAACCACATCCCGTGACGGCTACACTTTCCTCGGTTGGTGGACAGGTACGACGACCACCAATGACGGTGTGGAAACTGTCAACTATGGCACACAGATAACGGAAGCTGATGGAAGCCTTGTAGCCACTGCGGATGATGGCGGTGTGTATATCAGCGAAGATAAAAATGTGCAAAAACTGTATCTTCACTCTGACGCTGTCCTTTACGCAAAATGGGAGGCATCCTATAGCATTGTCTACTGGAAACAGGTAACGACAGAAACGCCTGATACTGCTGAAAAACATTATGAGTATGCGGAAACAGTAACAAGAACTGCACAGATCGGCGATACTGTTTCGATAGCGGAGGCAGATCGTGCCAATGACCGGTATGATGGGTACAAGTATAGTTACTGTGATCCGGTTTCTGCAACGATTGGGAATACCAAGGAACTGACAGTCCTGAATGTGTATTATGATCTCGGTGCCGAGCATGAGGTTTCCGGTCAGACTCATACATTAACATTTGCTGACTCAGTGACCGGAGAAGGCGCGGCGACTATGCCGAGCGCTGTGGAGAACCTGGCATATCAAGCTGAACTGGAAGACTATATCCCGGACAATCCGACCTCCGGTCAAATATCCGGTTCCGGAAAAGCTATCTATAGTTTTGACTCATGGTACATGGATCAGGCCTGCACGATCAAGGCCAATCTTGATACCATGAAAATGCCCGACCATGATCTGACAGTATACGCTGGTTGGACGGCTATTAAATTCAGAGTCGATATCGATCCGAATTATGGTGCGCTGTACGCGGAGGAAAACGGAACAGGTACCGGTGCGACCTACTTTAACAACACCTATGACGCAGAACCGATCGGAGAATACACCCATGTGACCCGTGATTATGTAGAATCGAGTTCCGGTACCTGGTACTACGTCAATCATGATCGCGCCTATGGCGGAGACCGCCATACCTATTACACGCAGAATCCGGCTCTGGCTACGGAAGATACCGCCTTTGAATATGCTCCGGGCGTCTATACCTATGTGGGGTGGTTTGAGGTGTATTTGGATGCTGAAGGCAACGAGATCGGAGAATCTTCTGAGCCCTACGATTTCAGCCAGCACACTGACCACAACACCAAGCTCCGCCTCCACTGGAAGAAGGAGGGAACCTATTACCTCGCCTATGACGCAGGCGATGGGACGCTTGAAGACGGAACAACAAAGAGCGTTGTCCTGCCAAGCGGTTATGCCGACTATGCGGAAGTTGTTCTGACTCAGTCTGCCATTGCGCCAACGGGATACACGTTCATTGGCTGGCAGGTGCGTGGCGGAGACAGTACTACAATCTATAAGCCGGGCCAAACCTTTACTCTCCATGCGGATAACGCAAAGCGTGTCAGCGGCAAGGATGTCGTCTATTTGGACGCCGTCTATGCGAAAGTCGGAACTGCCTCCATCATTTATGATGCCAATGGTGGTACGGTTGCAGAAGACAGTCTGAGCTTCGGCCAGATTCCGGGAAATTCTGGAGCTGAATGGACTGCCGCATCCGGCACGGTTGATACGACTGCGGGAACTGCAACTGTTTCGGGTCTGGCAGATAATTCCAAAATCAAGCTGAGTGATGGTACCGGCTTCACCGCACCGGCGGGCTCCAATGCCGCGTTCCTGGGCTGGAGCGACAAGGCCGTCTGTGACGCTTCCGCGACCTTCTATCACAAGGACAGCAATGTCGTCTATGGTGTCTCGGAATCCACGACCCTCTATGCCGTCTGGGGCGCTCAGGTGACCTATAATCTGGGCAGCACGGATGCTGGTTGGGGGAGCGAAGCCTGGGATACAGCGGTTTATACACTGGATGCCGGAACCAACAGCTATTCCCAGACCGCGAATCTCGGAACGGTCGTTTCTGAGCCGGCAAAGGTTCCGGTCTATAATGGAGCGGACGAGCACCTGTTCCGTTACTGGGCAACACGGACTGCCACTGGGGACGAAACGAATCCATATGTTTATACAGAATATGACTTTTCGCAGCCGATAATGGGTGCGTTGGATTTGTACGCCTATTGGGAGGAAGCAAACACAATAACCGTACATGCGGTGGATGCGTCCGGAGCGGCTTTGGTGGATAAAACCGAGGATACCGCTTGGACAGTCGTCACAGACGTCACAGTATCCGCCACGGAAACGCAGCTGAACGGCACAAGCCATGTGACGGCGACACCTGACAACTATGAGTTTGCTTTCGTTGCCGTGGCGAGTGACCTGGATTCCGTTTCTAAGAGTAATGCGGTCACGGCCATCAAATATGAGGACAAAAAGGTCAAAGTAAAATATGCGGGAGAGTCGTCGTTCAGGGTCCTCGGCGAAGGCAAAGAGCTATATTTCGTCTATTATCAGAATAAAGCGTTGAATATCGGCTATAAGAGTATGGAAGCGAACGGCGTGCTTACGGATGTGTCAGCGTCTGGGGCTCCCACAGTGACAGCCACGCTTCTCGGCACTTACGATGTGTCGAGCCAGCTTACTGCTCCGCTGAGCCTTGCAACGGGCTTCACGAACTACGCCTTTGCCATCGGCAGCGAAGACCCGGGCAGCGGAATGCAGATGAACGCCTCCAACCTGAGTCTGATTACGAATACCGCGGGTTCGGGCGACCCGGTTCCAACGTTGCGAGTCAGGAATACCTGGCGCGGATTTGAATATGCGACGGAGACCGGGGAGAGCGCGGTCTGGACGAGTTGCGGCTACGCGCCTCAGCTCTATGTGATCTATTATACCCAGAAGCCCACGGTTATCATGTTCGAGGAGAAGACCGTCGGCACCAATGCGGTCATGGATACGGCGTTTACCTTCGATCTGCTTGTGACGGAGGCTACAACGACCAAGACGTCCGTGCAGACGCAGACGAAGGAAGGTGACAACTGGGTCGATTCTGGTGAACCTGTCGTGACGACGGAAACCGGTGATCCGAAAACCGTCTTTGATACGACCGATTCTGACAACCAGCCCTATATCCTCAAAAGCGGCGAGGCCAATTCGGCGATCCTGTTCTACAGTTCCTCTGTACAGACAGGAGAGCCTGTCGAGAACGGAGATAATACCCGGACTATAACCACTACAACCACGGTGACTGCTCAAACTGCCAAGATTACGCAGACGGCAAACAGCGCCTTTGCAACTGCGATCGACGGTACGGCACAGGAGTCTGAACCCTACCAGTACACCTACACTGCGACCGGCTCTGGCGGCACCGTCAACGTTACGTTCACCAACACGCACAAGTCCCTCCCGGTGGAAGTACATGTGGCCATGGTGGAGAATGACGGCACCAGCGGCGGCATCATGCAGCGGGATGGCAGCTTCAGAAGCACCACGGAGACTGCCTACAAGTTTGATCTGGCGTTGGGAACAAACGAACCACTCCTGACAAAGCTGCCCTCCGCCACGCTTTTCACAGGTGATATAACGACCTATGCTTTTGGAGCCGTCATGTCCGGCACGGGAACGGAGAATTCCACCATCACTGTTGGCAACATGGGCATTGCGTCCGTTGCCTACGAGAAGATCAGCGACAATGACTATGAGCTTGTCCTGAAAGACAGCGACGGGAATACGATCAGCGAATTAGGTAGCAACCAGCTTTACTACCTCTATTATCCCATGCCCAAAATTCGTTACGTGAAGGAAACAGCTGACGGGACGCTGACGAATATTACGGGATGTCTTGAAGACACGACAACGGGCAGCATCGTGGAAAGAGATTCCGTTACCTATAGTCATGCCCTGCTCACCATGAACGGAAAAACCGTTGAACAGAACGAGAGCTTTGAGATTCCGCTCTCTGGCTTTGTCATCAGCCAGAGCGGGAACAACTTCCGTATGCCTCCCGTGCTGGACGATGGCCTGTATGAGCGATATCTGAGCTATGTGAAGCTTGGCGCGGGTAGTGGAGGAGCGACGAACAGCTCCGAATTGGATGTCAGCACCGGCCTTAACATGGAACTAAAGGTACAAAACAACACCTTACAATATAGCTTTGACGGCACGACATGGACGGATCTTCCTCTCTCTGGGACGCCGACTATCTATGCCATCTATACCGAGCGCGGCTACGATTTCCAAATCAGCAAGACGGTAAATACATCCGAGAGCGGTGAGAACGCGATTTTTAGTGACTCCAGCTTTACTGTAACCATCAGCTCGGATGCGATCACGAAGAATAACTATCCGGCAGAGGGCGCGGAGAGCGCGACGGTCACAGCAACTCCTGCCGACGGAACTACACCGGGCACTATCACACTCACCGTGGTGGACGGTACGAAGGTGCGGATCAAGGGCCTTGGCCGGGGCGACTATTCCGTCACCGAGAGCGGGAACGAGAACTATGACCTCACGGCGAAAACCGGTTCTATCGTTGGGAGTTCCACCAGCGCGATGACGGTAACGGATAATACCACGGTCTCCTTCACACTGGATACGGAAAAGAAGGTTGACCTGATCAACAGTCCGAAGGCGATCTGCAAAATTGACGACCATTATTTCTATACCCTGCGGAGCATGGTCGAATATGTGGACAGTGAAATCGCCACGAAGACCGCCACCGCGGAGATGCTGACGGATTACCTGATGCCCGCAGCGGATACCGTGGAGATTCCGAATGGGTGCGATATCACATTAACCACAGCGGAGAGCGTTGGCCGAGTGGCTGTGATTACCAGAACGGATGACCTGGCGGATGTGTCGCTGTTCACCAACAACGGTACGCTGACAATTGCGAACCTGACCCTGGAAGGCAGTTCCGTAGTAGCTACCGCTCCGATGATTCAGAGCGCTGGCGATTTGACCGTCGGCTCCGGTGCGACGATTCAGAACGTCGTGGGCGGCGGTGCAATCAACGCAATAGCCGGGAATATCACCGTCAGCGGAACGATCCAAAAATGCAGCGCGGCTGAGGGCGGAGCCATTCACCACTCCGGGAACAGCACCATCACCTTGAACGGAACCGGCACGATTCAGAACAATACCGCAACCACCTATAACGGCGGCGCGATCTACCTCGCAGGCGGTACGGTCAAAGTTTCCGGTACGTCCAAAATAACCGGGAACAAGGCTGAATCTGGGAACGGCGGCGCGGTGTATTGCCCCGGCACCGTTGTGATCGAGCTCGACCAGGGCGGAAGCGTAACAAACAACACCGCGAAAGAGGGCGGCGCGATCTATGCCGAGACCGGCGCGATCAGCATTTCTAAAACAGCAGAGAATGTCAGTCCGGCGATAACCGGGAACACTGCCACCACCGGCAACGGCGGCGCGATCCATGTCGGAAC
>Ga0310694_10007020_pt1 | contig 10609 bp, 4 predicted proteins | sample 174DNAGHGhighgp2_FD_203884 | JGI IMG/M metagenome (GOLD analysis project Ga0310694, IMG submission 203884) | Sheep rumen microbial communities from Palmerston North, Manawatu-Wanganui, New Zealand - 1742 DNA GHGhigh gp2 (v2) (version 2) | ecosystem: Host-associated > Mammals > Digestive system >... | reverse complement strand
AGCCGCTTCAGGATATTCTTTTCATTGATGGACTGGTCCTCCCGGCCTACGAAATAACCGTACAGCGCTTTGGGGTGGTACATGATGCGTTTCGTTTTTGCCAGCGGCTGGTAGATATACAGGTTGTCCTCGTAGTACGTATGCTCCGGCAGCACAAATCCCAGTTCGCGCAGGAATGCCGTCCGGTAAACCAGGCTGTGGATCATGAACTGGTTCCAGATGTGGAACGGACGTGTCTGCTCCCAGGTCCCGATGGTATCCGGCTTCATCTTCCCGGCATAGGTAATCCGGAAGGTGTTGTCCTTTTCCGGCCTGTCGTATACGTAATCGTGGAAAACCATATCCGCTTCACTGCCCGGCTCCGCGTGCGCGCGCAGCAGGTCCAGCAGCCCCGGCAGGTTTCCCTTCACCAGCCGGTCGTCTGAATCCACCACCTTGAAATAAACGCCTTCCGCGTTGGCCATGCCGTAATTGACAGCGGATCCGTGCCCGCCGTTCGGCTGGTGGTGCACCCGGACAATTCCCGGATGCTCCTGTGCAAGCCTGTCTGCGATCTCCCCCGTCCTGTCCCTGGATCCGTCGTCCACGATCAGGATATCCATTTCTTCCCCGCCCGCGAGCATGGAATCCACCGCCCGCTCCATATAGGCTTCGGAATTATAGCAAGGCACCACGCATGTCAGCAGTTTGCGTGCAGCCATCAGTCCTTCAGCTCCTTTGCTTTCTCCAGGGCAGCCGTGATCACCTGGTCCATGTCATAATACCTGTAATCCGCCAGCCGTCCGCCCATGATGACGCGCCCTTCCCTTTCCGCCAGGGCGGCGTACCGGCTGTACAGTGCGGAATTCTTTTCATCGTTCACCGGATAGTACGGTTCGTCCCCCGGTTTCCATTCTGAACTGTATTCACGGCTGATCACCGTTTTGCTGTGCTGCGCGGCTGTCTCCGGTTCGAACCACTTATGCTCAATGATCCTTGTCCAGGGCGTCTCCGCATCTGTATAGTTTACGACGGCGTTGCCCTGGAAATTGGCTTCATCCAGCACCTCCGTCTCGAAGCGCACGGATCTGTATGCCAGCGGGCCGAAGCAGTACCGGTAATACGCGTCGATCGGCCCGGTATAAACCACGCGTTCTGCCAGGGCGTCCAGCTCCGCCTGCTGCTCCAGGTAATCGCAGTTCAGGCGGACTTCGATACCTTCCAGCATACGGCCAACGAGCGCGGTATACCCGCCCTCCGGGATGCCCTGGTAGCGCGCGTTGAAATAATTGTTGTCATAGGTAAAGCGCACCGGCAGCCGTCGGATGATGAACGCGGGCAACTGGCTGCAAGGCCTGCCCCACTGCTTCTCCGTGTATCCTTTGACAAGCTTTTCATAGATGTCCCGGCCGACAAGGCTGATCGCCTGTTCCTCCAGGTTTCGCGGTTCCCCGATGATTTCCCCGCGCTGCTGTGCGATTTTCGCTTCCGCCTCCTGCGGGGTCACGACACCCCACATGCGGTTGAATGTGTACATACTGAACGGCAGGGAATACAGTTCGCCCTTGTAATTTGCCACCGGGCTGTTCGTAAAGCGGTTGAACGATGCGAAGCGGTTCACATAGCTCCACGCTTCCGCACTGTTCGTATGGAAAATATGGGCGCCGTACCGGTGAACCTGGATACCCTCCAGGCATTCCGTATGGGCGTTTCCGCCGATCCAGGGACGCCTTTCAGCCACCAGGACCCTCTTTCCCGCATCCGCCAGTTCCCGGGCCATCGTCGCGCCGTACAGTCCGGCGCCGACGATCAGAAAATCATACAACGTTTACACTCCCTGCCTGCTGTCTTGGTATACCCCGCGCAATGCTGCGCTAAATTTTATTATATCATATAATGGGGAAAAACACTAACCCAAGTTCGCCGATCGGACCGGATTGCCGGCCCGATGATAAAACAGGTGTTATTTTGTCCTTTCTGGTGCCGTTTTGCCAGCGGCCATTGCTTGCCCGCCTGTTCGTTTCATGGTAGAATTGTGTGTATCGCGGTTTTAGCAAAACAAGGAGGAACGCTCCATGTCTGTCAGCCAGTCTGTCCTCTCCGCCATTTTCAGCGATGAGTCTCCCCTCTTCAGGTTCCCCTCCGAGCCCGATCCCGGGGATACTGTCACGATCCGCCTTCGCGTCGCGAAGGACAGTGCTTCCCGTGTCATTCTTCTCCACGATGTGCTGACCTTCGGAACGCTGATGGTCAAAGAGCGTTCAGACGCGTATTTTGATTATTATACAACATCCCTGGTCTGCAACCGGACGGAAGTAACCTACCGGTTTATCATCCAATGCACCGACGGGGTCATGATTGTTTACGACAAGGTCGGTGCCCGCGTTGTGGACAATAACATGCCGGATATCCATCCGGTCTATGCCTTTCGCTTCATCCCCGGCTTCCACGTTCCCGCCTGGGCCCGCGGCGCCGTACAGTACCAGATCTTCACGGACCGCTTCTTCAACGGCGATCCGTCCAACGATGTGGTGGACAACGAGTATTACTATACCGTCGGCCACTCCAAGCATGTGGAGGACTGGGATGCCCCGCCGTCCGATACCGATATCCGCTGCTTCTACGGCGGGGACCTGAAGGGCATCATGGATAAGCTTGATTACCTGCAGGACCTGGGGATCCGGGTGCTGTACCTCAACCCGATCTTCGTCTCCCCCTCCAGCCACAAATATGACTGCCAGGATTATGAGCATATCGATCCCCATTTCGGCGTCATCACAGACGACATGGACCATGTCATGCAGTCCTGGGAAAAGCATAACGGCTATGCCCCGAAATATATCCGCCGCGTCACTTCCATGGAAAACCTGGAAAAGAGCGACGAGCTTTTCGCTGCCCTCTGCACGGAGCTCCACGCCCGCGGTATGCGGATCATCCTGGACGGCGTTTTCAACCACTGCGGCTCCTTCAACAAATGGATGGACCATGAGGGCATCTACCTCGGAAAAGCCGGTTTCCAGCCCGGCGCATTCCAGAGTATCCACAGTCCTTACCGTTCTTTCTTCCATTTCAATGATTCAGGAAACGGCCGATCCCCTGTCTATGAAGGCTGGTGGGGATATTCAACGCTGCCGAAGCTGAATTATGAGAATTCCCCCGAATTGCAGGAAGAGATCTTCCGTATTGCCGAGAAATGGCTGTCCCCGCCCTACTCCATCGACGGATGGCGCCTGGACGTAGCGGCGGACCTCGGCCACAGCCCTGAATTCAACCACCGTTTCTGGCAGGAATTCCGCGCCAGGGTCAAGTCCATCAATCCGGATGCGCTGATCATCGCGGAGCATTACGGTGATCCCATGCCCTGGTTCAACGGCCTGGAGTGGGACAGCATCATGAACTACGATGCCTTTATGGAGCCTGTCACCTGGTTCCTCACCGGCATGGAAAAGCATTCCGATTCCTACCGGGATGACCTCTACCAGAACGGTTCTGCCTTCTTCGGCATCATGAAGGATAAGATGGCCCGTTTTTCCTGGCCGTCCCTCATGTGCGCCATGAATGAGCTGAGCAACCACGACCATTCCCGCTTCCTGACCAGGACAAACCGGATGATCGGCCGTACGACGACCCTCGGGCCCGGTGCTGCAGGCGCCGGCACCAACAAGGGTGTTTTCCGCGAGGCAGTCACCATCCAGATGTCCTGGCCCGGCGCGCCGACCGTCTATTATGCAGATGAAGCCGGCCAGGTTGGCTGGACCGATCCGGACGACCGGCGCACATACCCCTGGGGCCATGAGGATACCTCCCTGATTGCCCTGCACCGCGACCTGATTGCCCTGCGCGGTGAGCTCTCCGTACTCTCCGGCGGTTCGCTGAAGCAGCTCCTTGCTGATTACGGACGTATCGCCTACGCGCGGTTTGACGAAAACTGCCGCTGCATCGTGGCCGTCAACAACACCGGTTCCCGTTCCGATTTCCGTATATTTGTCCGGGATGCCGGCGCCATGGACGGCGAAGTATACTACCGCCGCATCCGGACCACCCAGGAGGGCCACAGCACCGGGCACGAGGAAGAAGGCGCTGTGGATGAGGGCTATCTTGCCTTCGAGCTCCCGTCCTTCTCCTCCGTCATCCTCTGCAATCAATAACGGAAACGTGCGCCGCAGGCGCACCACTGCAAAAGCGGCCAGGGCCCCATTGCCCCGGCCGCTTTTCAATTCCGCCGTCAAGCTTATATTTCCGCGTTTTCCCCGCGTGCTGCATGCCTTTCTTCCTTCACCTTGTACATGGCTTCGTCGCTCATCCGCATGCACTGATCCAGCGTGATCGTTTCATCAAGCCGGGTCACGTAAACGCCGCAGCTTGCCTCCACCGGGAAACTCCTGTTTTCCCGCTTGTTGGTTGCTTCCAGTTCCTTTCTGAACCTCCGGACGAACTCCTGCGCCGCGTGTTTTTCCGCCCCCGGCAGCACCGTCAGGAACTCATCCCCGCCCATCCGGACGGTAATCCCATCCTTCGGCGTAGCGGTGCGGATGGCTTTTGCCAGGGAACGGATCGCGTAATCCCCAGCCTGGTGGCCGTAAGTATCGTTGATATCCTTCAGGTGGTCCATGTCAAACGTAATAAACGCCATGCTTTCCCGCCGGGCGCAAAGGCTGGTCCATTCCTGCAGCAGCCTTTCCTCCAGGCCGCGCCGGTTCAGCACCCGCGTCATCACGTCGGTGATGCTGCTCAGCCGCCGTTCCTCGTACAGGGTAAGGATCTCGTTCCGTTTATGGATATTGCTCAGCGCCCCGGACAATACGACGTTGAAGTGCTGGAAAAAAGCGGAAGGGATGCAGTCCGGATAATAATGGTAGACCGCGTATCCGTAAGCGAATTCATTCTGGTGCAGTCCCATCAGGTACAGTACCTGGGGTTCCTCCCGCTCCGCAAGGGCCGGCAGCAGCTGGCTCCTCTGGAAGGAAACCATGGGCATGCCGCAGTCTTCTTTGTCCCGCATCACGTGGACAAGGCAGACCCCATCTGTGATTTCCTTGCTGAACACCGGTTCCCCGTCGGCTGTCCTGCCGTTCTCAAACAGGCATATATACAGGTCCTGCAGCTGCGGTGTATCGCCCTTTTTGCTGATCAGCACCCGATGCATCTGCTTCAGGTCGTCGCACCCGCCCATTTCAATGGTCAGGTATGTCATACCGACTTCCCTGTTGTTCAGTTGTTCGATGGTATGTGCGTTTTCCCGGTTGGATATTGCAAAATACGTGCTGTCCCGCCTGCCGCATCCGCAGCTTTCGCTCAGCACAAGCCTGCCCGGTACGCCGATGCGGATATTGTGCTCCCGCTGTTTGCGCGTATCCCCGGATCGGATCTGCCGGTCCAGCTCTTCCATCGCCGCAGCAACCATCCCGGCAAAGTCCTGTTCCACGGATGTCAGCTTCAGTTCTTCCAGGTTCAGGTTGGGTACGTTGTCAAACCCGGTGATGATCACATCCTCCGGCACCCGCAGTCCATGGTTCATCAGCTGCCGCACGAGCCCGGCCGCCATATAGTCGTTGGCGCAGACCACAGCCTCCGGCCGGTCGTCCGGATCGCTGAAAAAAGCTTCGTATGCTTCGGGACCGCAGGTATACCACATGTTTCCGTGGTGGATGTCCTTTTTCTCATCGACGGCGAGCCCATGTTCTGCCATTGCTTTCCGGTAAGCGTCCAGGCGGCTGTCACTGTCCGCATGCCCCTCATACCCGGCCAGGAAACGGATTTTTTTCAGCCCATGGCAGTCCAGCAGGTGCCGCAGCAGCGGCGCAATGGCTTCTTTCTCGTCTGTATGCACACAGTCGAACTCTTGGCTTACATGGCGGAGCGCTACCACAGGGCAGTGTGCGCGTTCACGCACGGTATCCAGTAATTCATCCTTGAAGCCGTCAATCTCGTAGGTGTCCGGCGCAAAAATGATGCCGTCCAGTTCCTCGATCGGCGCAAAGGAAAACATCCGCTTTTCCTGCACGTCATAGTAATTATGGCTTGCAAAATACCCGACCGTCGTAAAGATGATGATGTTGTAGTCCAGGCGTTTTGCTTCCTTTTCCAGCGCGTGGTAAACCGCGCTGTCAAACAGCGAATACGCTTTGCAGAGAAATGCGCCGATGGTTTTCCGCCGGCCGGAAAGCATGGAAAGGCACCTCCTTATGCCCAGGCAAGTCGCCGGATCCCGGGCTCCGGTTACTCAAACAGTTCTTCTCCTTCTTCCAGCTCGGGAGCTTCTTCCTCTTCCCCGACATAGTCGCCGAGATAGGCAAACAGCAGTGCTTCGGACCAGGAGGAATAATTGCCCGGATAATAGTTCTGCAGGGTGGAAGTAAAGAAATCGATATATGCGTTGCTGTACAGCGGAACTTCCGGTACAACCTCCGTCCGGAATGCCAGGTATTTAATCCATTTCCGCACATATGTCGGCGCGTCGTCCGGTTCCGTCCTGCGCATGCTCCTGGCCAGTTCCGCCAGCGTTGTATGGGTAATGCCGTTCAGCCGGTCTTTTCCGTCTCCGTCATAATACACGGAAGGATCAAATACATCCTGCAGATTCGTCCCCATCAGGATCATGTCGCAGTCGCGCTCGCTCTTTGCATAATACTCTTGCAGCAGCTTCGGCATCCTGACGGACACCAGTTCGATGTCGATACCCGCCTCGTTCAGGTTGGGTACGAAGTATTCTTCCAGCAGCGGGACAGACAGGTTCTCGCTCGGATAGTCAAGCACCAGCTTTAGCGGTTCAAGCCCGCTGTCCGTCCTCCTGTATCGGACGCCGCCGGTCCAGGCACCGCCCTCCGCGTCCAGGTTCCATCCCGCCTCATCCAGCAGCCGCTTGGCTTCGTGGATATCCAGCCGGTAATCGACGAGGCCGTCCAGGTTCATGTCGCTCCAGTCGGCGTCCTCGCCGGCGTCTTCTTTCCATTCGTCCGGAATCCGACCCATCGTTATCGGGTACATCCACTGCCCGATTCCGTAGTATCCTTTCACGGGCGTTCCCATGTTCCCCAGGTACTCGGCGGTAAGCGCTTCCTTATCCATGCACATGGCTATCGCCTTGCGCACATTTACATCCGCTGTCGGTCCCTTCTCGCCGCAGAAACTGATGAACGCGAGCCCCGGCCGGCTGTAGCTGCGCATGGAGTAATCGCTGCTGACTGCCAGTGCCTGTCCGGTTCTGATATGGTCTGTCCGCGTGCAGCGCACCGCCAGGCCGATATCCCCGACGATCAGGCTGGCCATCAGGTCGCGGGACGGAATGTACCGCACGACAATCCTCTCGATGGCGTTGTCCCCGATGTCGCCGTGGTAGAAGGGGTTCCTCTCCAGCCAGACTGTCTTTCCGTCATAATCGTTGATCATATACGGCCCGGAAACGACGGACGGATGGGAGGCGTATCCCGTATCGCTGTCCAGTACGTTCCTTTTGATCGTCTCCGCGGAATAATCGCCGCTGAGATAGATGCCGTTTCCGTCGTCCCGGACCTCGCACCCGGGCAGGATCTCGCTGATGGGCAGCGGGTAAAGGTCCAGGGATTTCAATTCAAAAAAATATGGGTCGTATTCGTGGGATATGGTAACAGCAATTCCATAGTCCCCGATCATCCGGAACCCGCTGATGGCTGAAGCAGCCCCTTCGTCGTATTCCTTCCAGCCTGCGATCCGGCTGCCTTCCTCACGCATGCCTGAAGCCTCGAGCATCGCCCGGGATGTCATCAGCAGGAAAGCAAACGCATAATCTTTTGCCGTGATCGGCGTTCCGTCGCTGTACTGCAGGTTATGTGCAATCATAAATGCGTAGACGTTTTCCTCGCCTTTTTTCAGGACGTCTGTGACCACGTCGTCATTGAACTGGTAAGCGCCTGTCCCTCTGTCCCATTTGACGAACCTGTACGAATGGACAAGCTTCCGGACATCCTGGTCACTGATATTGCTTCCCAGCGCGTCGGCGAGGAAATTCCCGTTGAACGCAGTGGTAACGCCGACTGTCAGCTGGCCGTATACGCTTTCAGCTGCCTCTTCTGCCCCCGCCGTACAGCAGCCGAGGAGCAGGATCAGCGCCAGGATTACGGATAAGGTTTTTTTCATAAATGAACGACTCCTTCCGTTCAGATCCGGATTTCCAAAGAACTCCTGTGAATATGTCAGCAAACCTGTATCTGTTATATTTCTGCAAAAAACCTTTATTTTCCTGCAAAAGGCCGGGCACATTTTCATATGCCCGGCCGTGCCTTTGTGCTTCAGGCCTTTCGGCCGTCCCTTATGTTCTGGTTACTCGATGATTTCACCGCTGCCCAGGGCCGCGTTGGAGATACCCAACGGCGTGGGCGGTTCGGGGAAGGGCTCGTAATCGCCGTCCTCATTGCCGGTCATGATGACGCTGATTTCCTTATCCTTTGCCTCCATCTTGCCTTCCACGACGGGCTTGCTCGGCTTGTGGCCTGCGATTTCGGGCACCTCGATACGGTATTCGTCGCCGGCATGCAGCTTCTCCGTCGTCGGGTCGCGAAGCTCTTCGCCGGTATCGAAATCCACGTACCTGATCGTCAGCGTGTACTCTACCTGGGAATAGGTCACTGTCACCCTGACGTTGCCTTCCATGGTACCGGAGACAACATCCCTGTCAGGCTTGTACCCGGTAATCTGCTCACTTACGATTTCGTAATGCTGTCCGGGTGCATAGGTCTTTTCGACCGTCTTGATCACGGTTCCGTCTTCATACTGGTAGATGACCGTGACGGTGTTCGTCAGGCCGGGCAGTACCGTCAGCGTACCGGTCGTCTTGGTGATGGTGTAGTTCGCTTCCAGCGTGTTGCCGGCGAAGGTCCAGTCAAAGGTGTTCTCTGCCTTGCCGGGTTCGGTAATCTGGCCGGTCACGTTGATCGCCAGGCCTTCATTCAGGGCGAATCCGTCGCCGCCGACGGTGATCGTATCATTCCGCAGCGGTGTGCCGTCATAACGTTTCTCGGCATTTGCGCTGGCCAGGGTCACCTGGCGTTTCGTGATGACCATCTCACCGTTTGTGACCTGGAACACCACATTCCCGAAGTTCGGATCGTTGTTGATGAAGTCTTCAGGCCTGATCGCGGTCCTGTAGGTGCCCGCGTTCACAGCCTTCAGGTCACTGCTGCCGGTGAAGGTGAAGGATTCCTCGCTGTACAGCGGGTTACTGATCTCCACGTCATATCCGCTCAGGTCATGTGCCGTTCCGTCGTAGAGGAAGCTTCCGTTCCGCGCGGTAATCCGTACAATCACGGCGTCTTCCGGTTCCACGGTCATCTCGCCGGATACATAGGTCACAGTGTAATTGCCCTGGACCTCGTCGCCGGTAACGCTGATCGTGTAAGTGCCGGTGTCCTCGCCTTCCTCGCGGCTGACCGTGTAGGTGATCAGTTCAGCGCTGTCGCCGGGTACCAGTCCGGTGATCACGGCGGTCAGTTCCGGGTCTTCCCCGCCGAACGTCTTCACCTTGTTGTCCGCCGTGACCGTAACCGCCTTCGGTGTAACGGTCAGCGTGCCGGGTACAACGGTGAAGGTGTAGTTCGGGTCAGCCGCCGGTTTCGCGTCGATCGTGTAGCTGCCGACGTTCTCGCCTTCGGTGCGGCTCATCGTCAGGACCACGGTATCCGTGCCTTCTGTTCCGTCAGTCTTCGCAGTCAGGGCCGGATCCTTGTCGCCGTACACCTTGGTCTTGTTGTCCACGGTGATGGTCACCGGCTTCGGTGTGATCACCAGGGGCTCGTTCACCACTTCGAAGTTCACCTTTGCAAAGTTCCCGTTGTTGTTCGTGAAATCCTTCCCGTCCAGGCCCATGGTATAGGTGCCTGCGTTCATGGCTGTCACGGACGCGTCGCCGCTGAAGGTGAAGTCGCTTCCTGTGTAGAGCGGGTTGTCGATCTCGGCGTCATAACCCGTTACGGTGTGGTTCGCGGCGTCGTAGGTGAAGGATCCGCTGTGGGTTGTGATCTTCACGTGGACTTCTTCAACCGGTGTGATGGTGAAGGCGCCGTCCTCAACCGTTACGGTGTAGTTCGGGTTCTCACCCGCCGTAACCGTGATCGGGTACTCGCCCGCGGCCTGGTCAGGCTCGCAGTTCAGCGTGTAGCTGATGGTTTCTCCTTCCACCGCGCCTTCCACTGTCGCTGTCAGTTCGGGATCGGTGGTGCCGTCGTTGTCGTAAACCTTTGTCTTGTCGTCTGCCTTCACGGTGACAGGCCTCGGCGTCACTTCCAGCGTACCGTTCACGTAAGTGATCGTGTAGTTTGCGGTGACATCCTCGCCGGCCGCGTTCTTCAGGGTTGCCGCGCTCGGCACGTTGTCACTCGTTCCCTTCACGGTCTGGCTGCCGGTCACGGTCACGCTGTCGATCGCGTCGCCTTCCGCCGCGGCGGTGCTGGTATAGCTGTTCTTCGTCAGGGCCGTGCCGTCATAGACCTTCGTGTCACTGTCAGCGGTGATCGTCAGGGGCTTTGCGGTCACTTCCAGTGTACCTGCCGCGTAGGTGATGTCGTAGTTTGCGGTCACATCCTCGCCGGCTGCGTTCTTCATCGCTGCTGCGCTCGGTGTGTTCGCGCTGCTGCCTGCTGCGGTCTGGCTGCCGGTG
>Ga0310694_10007019_pt1 | contig 10609 bp, 7 predicted proteins | sample 174DNAGHGhighgp2_FD_203884 | JGI IMG/M metagenome (GOLD analysis project Ga0310694, IMG submission 203884) | Sheep rumen microbial communities from Palmerston North, Manawatu-Wanganui, New Zealand - 1742 DNA GHGhigh gp2 (v2) (version 2) | ecosystem: Host-associated > Mammals > Digestive system >... | reverse complement strand
AGGCACGAAGCTGCGTGCTCAGTATGAAGAGGTGGCAAAACAGGCATGACCGGCAGCAAGGTAAACCTGAGACCACATTGTTTCCTAAATAAAAAAGCATGATGGAAACAAATCTTTTACAACATGTCTACGACCAGACGAACGATGGTCTTGACATCATTGTCGGCGTATGTCCCGAAGCGGGCGACGCAGTAGCTAACAAGCGTAACTTCAGGCTCCGTCCTGACGAGCGCACCCCGTCGGCGAAGATCTATCCGCCCGACCAGAAGCGGCCTTATTGGCATGTGAAGGACTTCGGCATGGGCGAAGGTGGCGGTTTCTTCAGTCCCATCGACCTCTACATGTGGTCGAAGGGTTACACGCAGAGTCAGTTCGCCATGGCCGTGCAGGAACTGGCTGAGCAGTACGGCGTACAAGAGGAACTAAAACAAAGTATCAACAAACCCGAGGTTACCAAGCGCCAAGCTCTGCCCTGTGAAATCGGCAAGCCAGTAAAGATCACCTATCGCGACAATTTCACCGCCGACGACCTGAAGACCTGGGGTCCACGGGTTAAACCGGAGCATCTGAAAGAACTCGGTTGGCGTGCCGTGGCATCCATTACCCGTACCGACAACGGCACCACTACCATTAAGAAAGCCACCGACACCTATCCCATCTTCATCGAAGACTGTCCCTATCTGGATGCACAAGGTAACACTCAGCTGTTCCAGAAAGTCTACGAGCCGAAGAACTTCAACAAGGCCTACCGCTTCAGTATTCTCGGCGACAAACCGCAGCACTACATCTTCGGACTCTCGGCCCTGCGTCGCCAATTTGAGGAGCGTGGCGAGGAAAAGCTCGACCAAGTGGTGCTCGTCTCCGGTGGCAGCGATGCCGTCAACTGTCTTAGCATGGGTTTCCAACCCGTATGGCTCGGCAGTGAGACCGAAGACCTCTTAGAATCCGACTACTGGCTGCTGATGAAGTATGCCAAGCGTGTGATCAACATCCCCGACATCGACGACACAGGCCGTAAGGCAGGCCGACGGCTGGCCCTGCGACTGCCAGGCATCCATACCGCCTGGATGACCGACCGTGACATGCACCAGCTGCACGACAACCGGGGCCGACGGCGTAAGGACCTGAAGGACTTCATCCAACTGAATCCGCATAAGGAAGATATGCAACGGCTCATCGACCGCGCCCAGTGTGCCCTCTTCTGGTCGAAGCGCGATGACAAGGATGGCAATGCATCCTATACGATCTCTGCAGCACGTCTGAACTACTACCTAGCCATGAACGGCTACTATACCCTGAAGGACGACTCGGTGAAGGAGCCCGTCTACATCCATATTGACGGCATCCGCGTGAGTCGTATCGTGGCCAAAAGCATCAGCAGCTTCCTCATCAGTCAGGCACAACGAGAGGGTCTCGACGAGGGACTCCAGAACAAACTGCTGCGTTGCCGCGACCTGCCCTCGAACCAGGTGAGCCATCTTGAAGAGCGCGATGACCTCGACTTCACCCGCGCCACAGCCACTTCGCAACGGTTCTTCTTCCGCAACGGCTTTGTAGAGGTCACAGCCAACGGCATCACCCGACGTCCCTACTCCAGTCTCTGCGACAGCTATGTCTGGGAACATACCATCGTGGATCACGATTACCGCGACATGGCACCGATGTTCGAGGTCAGTAGGTCTGATGAAGGTGAGCTGAGTCTTCAGATTGCCGACCAGCAGCCCAGCAAGCTCTTCCAGTTTGTCATCAATGCCTCACGTCTCTATTGGCGCAAGGCCGACGAACAGGGCCTGCCGCTTACCGACCAGGAGCGCTTTGAGGAAAACCGCTGTCTGTTGGCCAAGCTGCTCAACATCGGTTATCTGCTCCACGGTTATAAGTCAGAGTCGGCTGCCTGGGCTACGTTCTGCATGGACTCCACCATGGGTGAGACCGAGGATGAGTGTAACGGCCGTAGCGGAAAGTCGTTCTATCTGAAGGCCTTGGGCCAGCTGTTGAACACCTTCTCCATCGAGGCCCGCGTGCAGTCGATCGTCGACAACCGGTTCCTGTTTGATGGTGTGACGGAAGAAACCGACCTGATTATTATCGACGAGTGTCACAAGGCGCTCAACTTCGACTTCTTCTTCGGACGCATCACCGGCAGCTTCCGTGGCGAGGCCAAGGGCGACCATCCCTTCGAGATTCCCTTCAAGCAGAGTCCGAAGTTCGCCTTCGGCACCAACTACACCCTCCGCAAGAGCGACCCGAGCACGATGGGTCGCGTGTGGCCGCAGATCTTCTCCGACTACTATCACGAGAAGACCAAGCAGAACGACTACCGCGAAACGCGCAAGATCAGCGACGACTTCGGCTGCAACCTCATGGGATCGGAATATCCCGAATACGACTGGCAGGCGGATATCGCCTTCCTGTTGCAGTGTGTCAGGCTTTACCTGTCGCTACCCGCAGCAGAACGTAAGGTCATGCCGCCGATGGCACAGGTGGAGCGACGTGCCGAGCGTGCCGCCGTAGGTAAGGACTTTGAGGAATGGGCCGACATCTATTTTGCTCCGGAGAGCGGCAACCTCGACCGTGAGATCAAACAGGACGAGCTCTTCACGAATTTCAGCCGCGAGGTCAGCTATCGTGTCTCGAAGAACATCCTCACCAAGCGCCTCAAGGCCTACTGCGACTATGCCTCGCACATCCATTGTCTGAACCCTGCCTTCATCACCGGCAAGGAGAAAGATGGCGAGCGCATCATGCGCCGCGCTGAAGGGGTGATGACTTGCTTCTATTATATTCAGTCGGAGGAAGACCATCAGAAAAGGCTGACAGAAGACGCATCAGCCAGGCCAGAGCCAGAAGAACAGGTCATCATCTTCTGAATTATCACGCCCCCCTCTTTCCAAGGTCTGCCCCCAACGAGGCAGACCTTTATTTTGGGCGCTGATACAAATGCAACAGATACAAACCGCTATATTAATATTCTATAAGATTCTTCCCTTTATTTGATACCCTCAATTTTTCCAAAATAAATTGTATCTTTGTATCAATCAAAAATCGACATTATTGATGATTCTGATTCTCAGATAGTTAATCATCATCGCACCTGCTACAAACCGATGCTACAAAACTGCTACAAATCTGTTTCGACCTCATATTTGTAGCAGACAACCTCATGCCCTCTACCCTTACACTAAACACCCTCTAGTGTCATACTAAAGCCCCTATAGTGCCGGGGTAAAATTACACAGTAGGGACGGTTCCTACTGTGTATTTCAACGTGACGTTGACAGCTTCTTTTTTATACACTCCACAAACCCTTGCTCAGTAGCTTCACCATCGAATAGACCAAAGTTGAGATGCGATAAACTGCTGCTCACGCCACAGAACATCCATTGTTTTTTGTCACTAACCTTACCCTTTATACCAGTGGTAAGTTCGAGTGTAAAGTAGCGCACTGTGTGCTGGTTGCGATCTATGACTGCAGCCACATATCTGCAAAGTGGAAAAATCTTGGGTTCGGGCATTCTGTAGACGATGATATCGATATTGTTGGGCTGAGAATATACCTGCGCAGAAATTGCAGACCAATCCCACTCATAGTGGCTGATAAAAATACTACCTAAATTCAACTGCCATGTGGTAATATCGGTAAGTTGAGCATCTCTCACGTTACCCTTTTCCCACTCAAAAAGCATGCTGGGTATCCATCGGAATTGGAATTCATAGGACGTCATGGTATCGCCACGCTCTATGATATCACAATAACGAGAGACCTCTTCACCCAGTTCTTCATCAACTTTAAGACTGTCTAGGATTAGTTTGGCCTTAGTCCTTTCGGGCTCTGTGCCCCATCCGTTGAAATAATATCTGGCCAGTGATAACTTTGCAACAGGATAATCACTTTGTGCTGATTGTGATGTCCATTCAAAGGCTTTTTTCAGGTCGCGTTCAACCACAATGCCTTCCTCATAAAACTGTCCCATTTTTAATTGCGCCATCACGTTGCCCTGCTCTGCCGAGCGTTCAAACCAGCGAAAGGATTCGGCAGAATTCTTCTCAACACCTATGCCTTCTTCATAGCATGCACCGAGCATCAACTGACCGTAGCGGTTGCCCTTCTCGGCAGCATCACGAATCAACGAGTAAGCCTTTGCCAGATCTTGCTCCACCCTTTCTCCCCTAACGTATTCTTTAGCCAGATCTACCTGTATGTACAGATTGCCATGTGCCATAGAGTCCTCCATTTCTTTAATTGAAAGTTCATTTTGGCCATAGGAGAACTGCGCGATCACGCATGCCAGAAGAAAAACAATTAGTCTATTCATATTGTTATAGGTATATTCTAAATTGATTGATGACAAATTTGTTATTTTTTCTTGAATAGTTGGAGACCATAGTACCTGACATCTGTAATGACGGTGTCTTCAATGCAGATACCTCCAAGTACTATCATCAGCGAATCGTTGCGATAGGTAAGCAGTTGTTCAGGATGATGCAGGAGCATCGTGTCCTGACGGATGATCTTTTGAATAGGATATTCGAGAACGGTATCCTTATCCTGTGTGATAATTACCTTCTGGTTATTGAAGTTGTATTCGTATGCTTTTGAGGGTAGCAAGATGGTGTATTCTCCCAACTCGACAGGCTTCCTTCTTGTATACGTGATGTCACCACTATTGCGAGGCACTATGGATTTGCCGTTAGCTTTGTCGTAGCTGAAACTATACTCCGAATGCGCCCATTTACCGTATTTTGCGTCAAACTCCTTGTCGCCAATTTCGTTTCGAACATAGCTAATAACGCTGGTGACATCCTTATATCGTTCGCACATCAGACTGTCCTGCCTGATGCTCCTCATATCGAGGTCATCGTTCAGTTTGCCCGTCTTGGCATCGGTCAGTCTCAGTTCGTTGATGAGTTCTGTGAGCCGCTGCTTCTGGCAGGTTAATCCTATGCTCTTGGCAGAGATGCCGGGGATATAGGTAAAGAGGATAATGGCTGCACCGAAGATTAGTGCCATGAGCTGATAGCGACGGGTACGCTCGCGGAAGAGCATCAGCACGAAAAGCGTCATCAGCACACCTGCCACCATCAGGTAGAAACGGCTCTCGGTGAAACTGTAGAGACGGATGCGATAGATGGAACCGATCCAGTACATGATGAGCGGAGGAATGGCTATCAGCGTGAACCGTTTGTAGAACCAGTCATAATATCGCTGGCTGAGTATCGACTGGGCCACACGACCGACTAATGCAACGGTGATGAATCCCATGACCAACCAAGCCACGCCTCCCTTGGGCAGATTCCATTCGATGGCTATCTTTATGAAATAGGTATAGAGGATGACGGTGTAGATGATGACAGCTGGGGAGAGGATGAAGTTAAGGATAAGCCTAAGTATCTTGAAAGGCTCGGCCACCTCATCTTCGTTCTGACGGACAAGGGTGCAGCAAACCTGCGGTGCCAGCACAAAAAATATGAACTGCGCGATATGCTCGTAGAAATGCCTGGGTTCGTCGATGCCGAAGATATAGAAGAAGGAGGACATGATGGCCAATACTGCTATATAGAGGATGCCGGAAATAAGCAGTCCGAAAAACATCTGTGTGACCACGTGCAGGGCATGGGCTGCAAACGATCGGTTGTCCAACCGTCTGTTGCCGATGATGAGCAGAATCGCCGCTAGGACGTAGGTGAAAACGAAACCGTAAGTCCAAAGGAAGGGCTTCAGATTGAGTGCCATCAGTGGCAGGAAGAGGAAAAACGAGGCATAATAAGCCCAACGGTTGACCCGATGGAGCCAGAAGGTCAGGGCCATCAGCGGTACGAAGAACCATAAGATGTCACCATTGACTGCACTTACATACTCTGCCGTCTTCTCATTCCATACGTGAGTCTCACTATCCCAAACGGCAATAATAAAGAACACCACTCCCAAGGCCAGTTCAACAGGGAACCGCCGTGGACTCTGCAGCAACTGCAGCAATATCGTTTTCAGTTTATTATTCATTTCTTCCGAAGGGACACAAGAACCGTCCCTACTGTGTATGTTTTTAACAAACTTTGTGCAAAGATACGAACTATCTCTGACTCTCCCAAATTTTTCTAGATTATTTTTACACAGTAGGGACGGTTCCTACTGTGTACTCAGTTGGAACCACCCCTACTGTAATGATGTTAGTCCCAGCGGTTAGGAAAAGGACTCCCTCCCCAATATTGACGGTGGTGAAGCAATTGTCCCGTCTGGGCATCAACAAAGACGAATTCACCTTCCATATTACCCATACGCAGATAAACGTAAGCCAATCGGGGTTTCAGTTTGCCGTTTTCGGGGAAAGACATAATAGTAAGTAAAGTACGCTTTCCTTCACCATCAACAGATTGATTGATATAGTTCTCTATGATTTTCTTGGCGGTGGCTAAGTTGACGGCAGGATTCACATCGAGTTCTCTGATGGGAACAAAGTTGCCGTAAGCGCCCGCTATGACGTTATTCAGATAGTTGATGTGCCACCAGCCTTCCAACACGGGGATTCCCTTATAGTATTGAAAGTAATGGGGATCATTTCGATAATCCCTATCATAGAATACCATTTGATTGTCGGACGTCACAGGCAGAAACTCGTTGAAGAATTCCTCCGTTGTCTTTGGTGATTCGGGGGATGGCGCCAGATCGGTGCCTTCTGAAAAGAAAATGATTTGAAAAATAACACCATTTACCTTTCTTACTGTCCATGTTCCGTTCGTAGTCTCTTCTAAATCCGACGAAACAACTTCGAAGTCATTATACGTGAATGCAGGCTCGGTATTCGCCCATTTACGAACCAGGTCTTTGTCATACCCATTATCCTCTTCACTACTGCAGCTACTCATGCCGATAACCATCATCAGCACAACGCCCATCCATAATATAAAGCTCTTTTTCATATGCGATTCTATTTAATCATATGGCTTGGCACCATGATTGCGTATTTCGTATAGTAAATAGCCAGTCTTGGCATCGACATATACATAGTTGTGCTCACCCCAAGGATCGTATTTATAAACATACACTAAATAGGGCACCAATGTTTGCTCTCCAGGGAACTCCATGATAGCCAGATAGAAATACTTGTCTTTTCCCTCAACAGATTCCTTAATATAGTTCTCTACAATCTTTTTGGCATTTTCCTCGCTAATAAGAGGAACGATGTCGAGGTAATTGATTGGAACAAAATGGCCATAGGCCCTATGTATCTCATCACCAACAAAATAGAGATCCCACATACCCTGCTCTACAGGGAGCCCTTTGTAAAATTGCCTGTATCTAATATTACCGCTATGCCACCCATCCATTATCATCTCGATATCAGCAGTCAATGGCAGATTGTCCTTGAAGAAATCCTCAGCACTATGAGGGGGCTCAGGAGAGGGCGACGAGCCATATCTAATATTGCTAACAATACCATTCAACTTTGTGATTTCCCAAGTGCCATTTGTACTCGTTGTCCATTCATATAGGGCTTCTATATCTCTTTGAGAATAAACAGTTGTCGTCTGCTGCAGTAAATCAGGATCAATTTCATCCTGAGATGGAACGATGACTTGTGAGAAAGTTGGTGAATAGACGAAGCTGAATACGACCTCATTAGTAACTGGCATAAAGTCTGGATCTACTTGGCCAGCTCCAGAAACGACTTTAACAGAGTAAGTTTCCCCATCCTTCAACGGTCCAATCTCATAGCCCAGATCAAAGGGGCATTGACAACTCATCATAATTTCAAGATCCGTCAAATCATATTCCCTGATGGTTATGGAATTACCATCCGCCTCTACTTTTGCATCAAACTTATTAGATGCGCAATTAAACACGGCATTCACATGTTTTACATACAGCATGTTGCCCTCTGTGGCTTTCAACTCAAAATACGAATCATCAGATCCAGAAGATCTTGTATGTGGTTTACATCCCGTGTTCGAGAAGTTTTTCAGCCCGATGTTTGACACAGGATAATCATTGCCATCACAACAAATAATAGCCACTATAAACATCGTCGTTAATAATGAAAATACAACCTTTTTCATATGCCTATTTCTTTTAGTCTTTTTATATATAACATCCCAGCATCGCAAATCTTGCACGCAAGGGTGCTATTTTTAACAAACTTTGTGCAAAGATACGAACTATCTCTGACTCTCCCAAATTTTTCTAGATTATTTTTACACAGTAGGAACCGTCCCTACTGTGTACTTGAGAGAAAAAAGATGCCCGAAAATTTGGAACTTTCAGAAATAGTTCGTATCTTTGCAGCAGAATATCCCCCTTAGATGAAAAACGCTAAGGCCCGCCACCTCGTAAGAGGTGGCTTAACTTTAAAAACAATAGTATGAATAAACAAAAAGTTATCGTTTATGTAGATGGATTCAATTTCTACTATGGACTGAAGGGCGATCCTAAATGGAAGCGCTATTATTGGCTCGACATTGTTAAGTTCTTCGAGAAGTTTATGAAACCAGATCAGGAACTTATCAAAGTCAAATATTTCTCTGCTCGTCCTGACAATCAGGAAAAGAATGCTCGTCAGTATGCTTTTTTCCAGGCAAACATGGAGAATTCAAGATTCCAGCTGATTTTGGGCAAGTATCTGAAAAAGAAGATTACTTGTTTTAATTGTGGTAACATTATCAATACTTATGAAGAAAAGGAGTCTGATGTTAGGATAGCAACTCAAATCGTGTCAGACTCATACGAGAAGAACTGCGATATCGCCATTGTGGTCTCTGCAGACAGTGATATGATTCCTTCTGTTGAATTGGCAAAGCAGGCTGGACAAAAGGTGTTCATCTACTTTCCGCCCAACCATTATTCAAGCAACTTAGCTGCCTTGGCCAATGGACACCCTATTCAATTGTCAAAATACGAATCCAGATTTCGTCAGAGTCTTCTGCCGGATGTCGTTCACTTAAAAGAGAAAAATTACGATCTTTCTATACCGGAGAAGTGGGAAAAACTTAGATAACTTCACAATTTTATCACGCAAGAAACATATTATTGTGTTCTAATTGTTATCTGTTGAATCAAACGGCCCAAAAGGTGCTGAAACATTTGCATCCCTTCGGGCCTTACGGATCATGATATAATTAACAAAAACAGAGTAGATTATGGATTACTCTCCCTGATAGGTGCCGATGAAGAACACGGCACCGCTGCTGGCCTCCTGAATCAGATAGACAAATGGATGATCAGCATGGAATGTTGGAACGGAACCTGTATGTATGCCATCAGACGTAAGCATCGTAACTATTGTAGCTGCAGCAGCCTCAGTACCGGCCTCGCTCACCTCAATGGCGGCATTCTGCTTGATAAGACCCACAAAGAGGTCTTTTGCCTGTGGGCTCATACCTGTGAACTCGTTCATCGGCTTGAACATCGACGGAGCACCCATGCCGGCAATCATTTCATTCAACAGATTGCTGCTCTCAGATTTGAATCGTGGCAAAAGAACATCAACAGCGGTAGATTTTCCGTTTTCTACAAATTTCGATGTAGATTCTGCAAATCTTTCCAGTCTTTTGGCCGAGAGACCATCAAGGACATCATTAACGGTTTTACCTTCGTGCGGCAGCAGGATATACATCGTCCATCTCTGACCCTCACCATAGCTCAAGCCAAGAACTTGGCACGCTTCTTCATACCCCAAGTATACAGCGTCCTCACGATGCATCATCGGAAGAGTCACCTTCACCCCGTCCTCTCGGGTAAAATTCATTTCTATTGTCTCTGCCTCATCGAACGGGTGAGTCCACGGAGCATTGAAATAGACGGTATTAAGCAGAACCAGCAGAGAAGCTGCGAGATTGTCCTTGCTGACGATGGAAGGAATCATGCCCTCAGTCTTTTCACTGCACCAGCCGTTGATGAAGTCCACAGCAGCCTGCGAGGTGAAATCGAGTGATACAGCCTCACCGTCATAGTAGTCCTTGACGGTCTTACTGTAATCGTCGGCCAGTGTAATAGACTGGTTTGAAGCTGTTGCAACAAGGTCTGCCAGTCGCAGTTTTACAGACTCGTCCACAATCGGAGCATTGTCAATCAGTTCCTTACACAGGTCGTTGAGAGCCTGGCTGTCGTTATCTCCATATCCCAGCAGATTCAGAATCTCACTGCTCGTCTGTCCCGTCGCACCTGCGTTGAGCATGCCAAGCACATAGGTAAGGCTCAGCGGCGACACCACATTGCTCTTGCCCTTCAGTCCATCTGTCTTACTCAAGGCGCGGTAGAAGTTGAAGGTAAAATCATTGTTTCTAGTGACGGCTTCCTTCTGGCTGTCCGTCAGACTGATAGAGCGCACAACGACGCTGCCCGTATTCGGATCTGACATATCTCCATTGGACTCCCCTTCGTCCTGTGCATTCTTGTTATCATCAGGACGTACAACTTCCGCCTCCTCTACGGTTACCTCGTCACTGCTGCAGCCTGAGAATGACATTGTCATAAATGCTGCTAACACTACATAATAATAACTCTTTCTCATAATCATTCGTTTTAATTAGTTTTGTTTAATCTGACTCTCTTGTTTTCCTATTATTTTTGAGAACGTTGTTGAATAGACTATATTAAAAGCAGCTTTCTGCCATC
>Ga0310694_10007016_pt1 | contig 10613 bp, 4 predicted proteins | sample 174DNAGHGhighgp2_FD_203884 | JGI IMG/M metagenome (GOLD analysis project Ga0310694, IMG submission 203884) | Sheep rumen microbial communities from Palmerston North, Manawatu-Wanganui, New Zealand - 1742 DNA GHGhigh gp2 (v2) (version 2) | ecosystem: Host-associated > Mammals > Digestive system >... | reverse complement strand
GGGTTGTCGGTGGCTTCCACGGCGAGGGATGTGCGGCCGTGGAAGGCTTTCTGTGCAGCAAGGACCCTTGTGCGTCCGTTGTGGAACGATGCGAGTTTCAGCGCGTTCTCATTGGCTTCCGCGCCGCTGTTCACCAGGAACAGTTGGTAATCGTCGTAGCCGCTGGCCTTGCCCAGGCGTTCGGCCAACTCTTGCTGCAGGGTGTTGATGACGGAGTTGGAGTAGAAGCCGATGTTGGCCAGTTGCTGGTGGATGGCTTTCACGTAGTCGGGATGGCCGTGTCCTACGCTGATGACGGCATGGCCGCCGTAGAAGTCGAGATAGGGTGTGCCTTTCTCGTCCCACACCGTGCATCCCTCGCCGCGCACGATGTTGACATTCAAGAGGGGGTAAACGTCGTATAATTTCATTATTTCTTCTAAAGTCTGAAAACAAAAGTCTTATAATATAATCCCATTAGACCCATTAAGCCCATCAGGCCCATTAAGCCCATTAAGCCCATCAGGCCCATCAGCCCCATCAAAACCCATCAGTCTCAGAATGCGGAGGGCTTGAGTCGCAGTCCTGCCGTCTCGTCGATGCCGCGCATGATGTTCATATTCTGCACGGCCTGTCCCACGGCGCCTTTGAGCAGGTTGTCGATGCAGGAGGTGATGAGGAGTTTGTCGCCGTATTTCTCGCAGTGCACGAGGGCTTTGTTGGTGTTCACCACCTGTTTCAGGTCGATGGGCTTGTCCACGTAATGGGTGAAGGGGGCTTCGGCATAGTAGGCCTTGTAGGCCTCCACCACGTCGTCGATGGCGGCGTCGGTCTTCACCACCTCGGTGGCGAAGATGCCTCGGGCGAAGTCGCCTCGGTAGGGGATGAAATCGATGCTGGCGTCGAAATGTCCCTGCTCCTGCAACAGGCTCTGCCTGATTTCAGGCACGTGCTGGTGCTGGAAGGGTTTGTAGATGCTGATGTTGTTGTTGCGCCAGGAGAAATGGGTGGTGGCGGTGGGTTTCTGGCCGGCACCGGTGCTTCCCGTGATGGCGTTGACAGCGATGTCGCCGCTGAGGATGCCCATGTGTGCTGCGGGCAGCAGGCCCAGTTGTATGCAGGTGGCGAAGCAGCCGGGGTTGGCGATGTGCCGCGCCCGGGCGATGAGTTCGCGGTTGAGTTCGGGCAACCCGTAGACGAAGTCGTTGCCGGGGGCTGCCAGGCGGAAGTCTTGTGCGAGGTCGATGACGGCCACGTCCTCGGGCACGGGGTGCTCCTTGAGGAAGGCCTCGCTCTTGCCGTGTCCGAAGCAGAGGAAGATGACGTCGACCTCGTTGAAGGGCATGGCGTCGGTGAACCTTATGTCGGTGTCGCCGATGAGTCCCTCATGCACGTCGGAGAGGGGGTTCCCGGCGTTGCTCTCGCTGTTGGCGAAGACGATTTCCGCATCGGGATGGTTGAGTAAAAGTCTGATGAGCTCTCCACCGGTGAAACCGGCGGCTCCTAATATACCTATCTTTGTCATATCCTGTTGTCTAATAGGGCCAGCAACCATAGCACGATGTAAAGCACCAAGCCGGTGCCGTAGCCAATCAAGAGCACCAGGAATCCTGCTCTCACCAGGAGGGAGTCGATGCCGAATTGCTCGGCAAGTCCTCCGCAGACGCCGGCTAGCTTCTTGTCGGTGCTGGACAAATGAAAGCGCTTTTGTGCCATGTGTTATCTCTTCTCTTCGGGATGGATGCCGTAATAGACGCGCAGCGGGGTGCTGAGCACCTTGATGAAGCCTTTTGCATCGTCGGCGGTCCAGCCGCGCTGCATCTCTCCATATTCGCCGAGCTTCGACTTGAGCAGGTCGTCGGGGGAGTCCACGCCGACGGTCTCGAAGCCTAGAGGCCTCAGGCGCAGGATGACGGTGCCGTTGACATTGCGTTGCGAGCTGTCGAGCATGGCTTCGATGTCGGGCATGACGGGCTCAAGGTACTGGCTCTCGTGGAGGAACATGCCATACCAGTTGGCCACCTGGTCCTTCCAATACTGCTGCCATTTGCTCAAGGTGTATTTCTCCAACAGACGGTGGGCCTCGATGATGAGTTTGGGGGCTGCGGCCTCGAAGCCCACGCGCCCTTTGATGCCGATGATGGTGTCGCCGACGTTGCAGTCGCGGCCGATGCCGTAGGCGGCTCCGCGCTCCTCGATTTTCTGGATGGCGGCGATTTTGTCGGTGAAGGCCTCTCCATCCACGGCGACAATCTCTCCCTTCTCGAAGGTGATGCGCAACTCGCTTTCCTCTTCCTTGGTGACATGCTTGAGGTAGGCTTCCTCGGGCAGTCCCTGGGTGGAGTCGAGGATTTCGCCTCCGCAGATGCTGGTGCCCCAGATGCCTACGTTGTAGGAGTATTTCAGGCGGGCGAAGTCGGCGGTGAACCCATGGGCGTTGAGGTAGTCCACTTCCTCTTGTCGTGTGAGTGCTTGGTCGCGGGTGAGGGTGATGATTTCCACACCGGGGGCCATGACGAGGAAGGTCATGTCGAAACGTATTTGGTCGTTGCCGGCACCGGTGGAGCCGTGGGCGATGGCGTCGGCACCGATTTCGCGGGCATAGCGTGCGATGGCGATGGCTTGGAAGATGCGCTCCGACGACACGGAGATGGGGTAGCAGTTGTTGCGCAGCACGTTGCCGAATATCATGTATTTGAGCGACTTCTCATAATACTCTTGTGTCACGTCGAGGGTGACATACGCCTTGGCACCCAAGCGGTAGGCGTTTTCTTCGTTCTTCTTCAGTTGCTCGGGACTGAAACCGCCGGTGTTGGCGCAGGCGGCATACACTTCGTTTCCTTCGTTGGCCAGTCTCATCACCGTGTAGCTGGTGTCGAGACCGCCGGAAAATGCGACTACTATTTTCTTCTTTGACATATTTTGATGTGGTTTTGTTGTCTTGTGGATGGGATGTGTTGTTTGGTTGATGTATTGTAGCAACAAGCGAAATGCATGGCCTATTGCTCCAACTGCTTGATGCGGTCGATGACCTCCTGCGGAATCTTGGCGGGAAGGTGCTCCTCGGGGTCGTAGAGCATCGCGGTGCAGATGCAGTATTTGCGCTCAGTGCGCTTGAGGATGTCCACGTTGACGCATCCTTCGCAGCCGCGCCAGAAGGCTTCGTCGTCGGTGAGGTCGTCGAAGGTCACAGGCTGGTAGCCCAATTGGGTGTTCATGGCCATGACGGCAGCTCCGCTGGTGAGGCTGAAGATCTTGGCGTGTGGCCAGCGTGTGCGGGCGAGAGAGAAGGTCATCTCCTTGATGCGCCTGGCCACTCCCCGGCCGCGGTAGTTGGGGTGGACGATGAGGCCGGAGGTGGTGACGTAGTGCTTGTTGCCCCATGTCTCGATGTAGCTGAACCCTGCGAAGATGTCGCCGTCGAGGGCGATGACGGCCTTCGCTTCCCTGATTTTCGTCACCAGGTAGTCGTGGGTGCGCTTGGCGATGCCGGTGCCGCGCACCTTGGCGGCCTCGGCGATGGTTTCCAGTATGGTGTCGACATATTTCTCGTGAGAACTGTCTGCCACCAATACGATGATATCTTCCATTTTTTCGGTTATAACTTGTCTGTTCGTTTTTGTTCTGTTATCCTATTTGATGTGCCCCAGGATGGGGGTGAGGTCGTCGAGGACATATTCCTTCGACATCCCTTCCTTGATGACGATGAAGATGGTGTCGTCGCCGGCAATCGTACCTATGATGCTGGGAACGTTGCTGTTGTCTATGTTGTAGGCGATGCTGCTGGCATAGCCGGGGCGGGTCTTGATGACGCCCATGTTGCCGGAGAAACTGATGGAGATGAAGCCGGAGGTTTGAAGCATTTCCGTGGCCATGCGGGGAGTGGTCACACGTTTGTACATCGTGTCGTTGGGAAGCACGTAGACGTATTTGCCGTTCATACTGGCGGCTTTGGCCACCTTCAATTGTTTCAGGTCGCGGCTGAGTGTGGCTTGAGTCAGCTTGAAGCCTTCCTTCTCCAATGCTTGGAGCACTTCTTCCTGACTGCCCAGCTCCATACTGGAAATGAGCATCTTCAGCGCTTCCATCCTGCTGTTTTTTACCTTCATAGATGTATAATTATTCTTTTGCGCTGCAAAATTATTGGTTTTTATGCAAACAACAAAACATTTTTGCGAATATTGTTGCAAAAAATGCTTGTTAAGTTATTTCCAATTCCTGCTTGTATCAAAATGACATGGGTTAAAGCCGTTTTTGTCGTATTATTGTGCCGACGAAAATCATTTTGGAAAATCAATAAACAAATTCTTTTTATCATGGCATCAGTAAAGGTTAAGTTCAGGGCTTCGACAGTGGAAGGGAGGCCTGGCTGCATTTATTTCCAAGTCATACAAAACAGGATGGCAAGGCAGATACACACCGACTACATGGTCCATGCCGACGAGTGGGATTCCGAGGCAGCGACTGTAGTCATCGGCGAAGGAGAACGCCGTAACGTGCTGGAAGACATCAAGGAACGTCTTGAATGGGATGTTGCAAGGATGACAAAGGTCATCCAAACCTTGGAAAACGAGTGTCGTCGCTTTTCGGCTGACGATGTGGTCGCGGCATTCCAAAAGGTGACCCGGGAGTCGTCGCTGTGTGGGTTCATGCACGGCATCATCGCACAGTTGAAGCGGTTGGGGCGTGTGCGCACCTCGGAGACTTACCATGTTACGCTCCGTAGCTTCATGGCTTTCCGCGAGGGTGAGGACATGCCGCTCGACGGCATCACCTCTGACCTCATGCTCCTCTATGAGGCGTGGCTGAAAGCCCGTGATGTGAGGATGAACACCATCTCGTTCTACATGCGCATCCTCCGCGCCGTCTATAACCGCGCCGTGGAGAAACGTCTTGCACCGCAGCGCAACCCCTTCCGCCATGTATATACGGGAATCGACAAGACGGTGAAACGTGCCGTACCCATCAAAGTCGTCAGGGCGTTGAAGGGCATGGACCTCTCGCTGAAACCATCGTTGGAATACGCACGCGACCTCTTCCTCTTCAGTTTCTACACCCGCGGCATGTCGTTCGTGGATATTGCATACTTGAGAAAGACCGACCTGAAACACGGTGTCCTCACCTACCGGCGGAGAAAGACCGGCCAACAGCTGACCATCCGCTGGGAGAGGTGCATGGAGGATATCGTGGAGAGATACAAGGTGGATGGGTCGGAATACCTTCTGCCCATCATCAATCGTCAAGATGACGAGCGGCGGCAATACACCAACGCCCTCCATCTGGTGAACAGCCGACTGAAAAAGCTCTCGGTGATGCTCGGACTGCAACGGCCGCTCACCATGTATGTGGCACGCCACTCCTGGGCCAGTGCCGCCAAGGCGAAGAACGTGCCGATAGCGGTCATCAGTGAAGGCATGGGGCACGACTCCGAAGCCACCACGCAGGTCTATCTCGCCTCTCTCGAAACTTCCGTGGTGGACAAGGCAAACAAGATGATTCTCTCACTCTTGTGACAAGAATTGGTCGTTGCTTGTTTTAATGCAAATGGGGCGGGTTTTTTACCCACCCCTTGTTGATGCTGATCTTTTGATGCAAAACACTTTTAGCCTCGACATTTTGGTAGAACATCAACCACCATCAATTGTCATAATGGGCTGCACTGAGCCGTCATTATTCATCAAGAAAAATGACGGCAACAGTGGCAGCCCTGAAGCTTATCCCATTATGGTCTTGGCGAGTGCCCGTGTGTAGGATAAACTCTTTTTCTCTTGTCTGAATAAACGATTTTCATAATCTCCTTGACTTCACTTTCAATTCATAATACCAATACAGCTTGTTTTGTAAACACAGAAGTCAAAGAACCCCTGATGTCATTCACTCTTTTTATCACGTATTAAAGAATTTTGTAGAAGAATGCCTAAACAATCTCGGGTGGAGGAACGATAGAAAAAGAAGAGGAGGTGTCCTAACCCCGAAGGGGTGACATAACATAGTCGGGGGTGTGAATCCCCGGTGACTTCCAAGATGCCAACAAAAATGCGATTTGCAAGACAATAAATTGTTGAGCAAATCGCTAACTCTCTTTCTAAGAGACAGATAATTGATGCAAAAATAGTGTTTTTTCGGCAAATTCCACCATAATTTATTTATAAAAAACGTGATTAAGGAGTTATTTTTTGACGATTGTTGGGCAAAAAGTGCCGTTCTAAAATCATAAGACCCTTGCTTATAGAGGGTTGCGTTTTCGTTCATTCTCTTAGAAAGAGATGTATCTCGGCGAAGACCACATCCCTATGCAAAATACCTAAATCTATTGTATTTCCTCACTGTGTAATAATGGTATGGTCGCCTGTCGAGGCACGATCAATTGAACAATGAAAAAGCCCAAAACAACCATATCATGGCACAGAATTACTATGAGAGTTTCAAAAAGAAACTGAAAGAGATTTTTATGATGGATCATGCCGAACTGGACTTTGGCATCTACCGCATCATGAATCAAAAGAGGCAAGACATAGAACACTTCCTCGAAAAGGAATTGCTACCACAAGTGAAACAGGTGTTGGAAAGCAATGGAACTGGAGACTCAGACAAGGCCAAACGGCGAATGGCTGAGATTGCAGCCAATGTGGGTGGCAACATAGAAGTGCTCCCCAAAGGCACACCCATGCGCGATGAATACGACAAATTGCAAGAGCAGTTGGCACAATCTGGAGATACCGAGTCTATGCAAGCACAGGTGTTCTCACATTTGGTCATGTTCTTCTCCCGTTATTATGATGGTGGCGACTTTATTTCAAAACGACGATATAAAGATAACACCTACGCCATACCTTACAATGGTGAGGAAGTGAAACTGCATTGGGCTAACAGCGACCAGTACTACATCAAGACCTCAGAGTATTTCCGCAATTATACTTTTGTGTTGCCTACATCAAGGAGAAAAGTGCATTTTGTGCTTCGTGATGCCACAACCGAACAAAACAACAACAAAGCTCAAAACAATATGGAGCGGCGGTTTGCCATTTGGCAGCAGAAAGGAGAATCCGACCCTGTTATTGATTTGAACGCTGACGGTGACCTCTGCATCTATTTTTCATACGAATTGATGCCGAAGGCAACGAAACAAAAAGATTTACTCTCGAAAGCTTTGGAAACCATCAAGCCATTGGTGCCAGTTGAATTTGAGGAGCTACTTTCAGTAAAGATGCCGACAAAGGAAAATGCTAACCGCACCTTGTTGGAGAAACACTTGTCAGATTATACTGCTAAAAACTCATTCGACTATTTCATCCATAAAGACCTTGGAGGCTTTTTGAATCGTGAATTGGACTTCTTTATCAAGAATGAAGTGCTGCACATCGACGATTTGGATTCACAGTATATCAACAATCAGTTGACCACTGTCAGAGCCATCAAGCAGGTGGGCGAGAAGATTATCCGTATGTTGGCTCAGCTTGAAAACTTCCAACGCCGATTGTGGCTGAAGAAGAAGTTCGTGGTGCAAAGTGACTATTGCATCACGCTTGACCGTGTCCCTGAGAAACTCTATCCTGAGATTATTGCTAACGAAGCACAACGTAAGGAATGGGTACGTCTATTTGCTATTGACGAGATTAAGGGAGACCTTACCACAGAAGGATATAGCGAACCACTTACCGTTGAGTTCTTAAAGCAGAATCCCTTCCTTGTTCTCGACACCGCTTTCTTCGATGTCAAGTTTAAGCATCTGTTAGTGAAGAGTATGGAGAATATTGATGAACAGACGAATGGATTGCTTATCAATAGCGAAAATTTCCAGGCGTTGGAGTTGTTGCAGGAGAAGTATAAAAAAGTCATAAAGAACATTTATGCAGACCCTCCATATAACACAAGTGCAAGTGAAATTGCTTACAAAAATAATTATAAAAATTCCTCATGGTTGAGCCTGATGGAAAGCCGTTTAGCATTAGGCAAGCAACTTCTGACCTCAGACGGAATACAATGTACTACTATTGATGATGTTGAGCAAAGCAAATTGAACTTTTTACTTGAAAGTGTTTTTGAGGAACAACCAGAAGTTGTGGCTATTCGAATAAAGCCTTCTGGCCGTCCAATACCCAATGGTTTTGCAATTTCACATGAATATGGTTTGTTTTCTAAGACAAATGAGAAAACATCTATAGCAAGGCTTGCTCGCACAGATGAACAATTGGCACGATATAGAGAACGTGATGAAAAAGGGCCATTCTTTTGGGAAATGTTAAGAAAAGCAGGCTCTAACTCTCATAGAGAAAATCGCCCTACTATGTATTATCCTTTTTACTGGAACAAGGCAGCTGGAACTTTCCGTTTGCCCGAAATGGATTATATTGAAGAAACAAAAACTTTTGAAATTAAAGAAGAACCTCAACCCAATGAAGTCGTTGTCTATCCTATTAAAGACGATGGAAGTGCAGGATGCTGGTATTTTGGTATTGACAACATCAAAGAACATGTTAGCTCTCTTAAGGCCGAAATACAAGAAAGTGGAATAACTTATGTTTATTATCGTCGTCGTCCCAACGAAGGCGTTCAACCCTTAACCACATGGGGAGACGCAAAGTATTCAGCGACAGAACACGGAACTGATTTGTTAAAAAAAATGGACATACCTTTTGATTATCCCAAATCCATTCATGCTGTAGAAGATTGCTTGCGTGTTTCAGGCTGTCATAGAGATGCTGTAGTCTTGGATTATTTTGGAGGAAGTGGGACTACAAGTCATGCTGTTCTTAATCTTAATAAAGAAGATAATGGGAACAGAAAATATATTCTCTGTGATATGGCAGAGTATTTTAATCCTGCTCTTCGCACAAGAACAGAACGTGCTATCTATTCTGAAACATGGGACAACGGCAAACCCATCTCTCGTAAAGGCATCTCTCACTGTTTCAAGTACATCCGTTTGGAACAGTATGAAGATACGCTGAATAACCTTGAAATCAAGAAGCAGCAGATAGATTGGCGCGATGACAAGTTCCATGAGAGTTATATGCTCAACTATATGCTCGACACTGAGACTCGTGAATCCCTGCTCAGTTTGAAATGGTTTGTCAACCCTTTCAATATGTCACTGAAAACCACCAAAGACAATGAATTGGTGGAAACGAAGGTAGATATGGTGGAAACATTCAACTATCTTATAGGACTGAATGTAGAAACAGAAGATTGGCATAAAGATGACCAAATCTGTGTGGTGCAAGGAAAGACTCACCGCGATGGCTTAAAAACCTTGGTCATTTGGCGCAACTGCGAGAAAATCAACAACGAAGCGTTATGTGATTTCTTCGACCGTATGGATTTCCGAACCCGCGACTCAGAGTTTGACATCATTTATGTGAATGGTGACAACACCCTGCCCAACCTGCGCCGTGACGAAGAGCATTGGAAAGTGGTGCTGATAGAAGAGGAGTTCCAAAAACGAATGTTTGAAGAGGATTAAGCTATGCCAAGAGTAAAACAACCAACAAAACGCCCGCCACGTCTGCAAGAGGCGTTGGTGTTGCATAAATACATCCTGCATCTGTTGGGATGCAAGGATTTGGAAGCGTTGAGCAATGACTTGAAAGACCCGGCGTTGGAGGGTGTCGATGATGAAGGTACATCGCACATTTTCTACGCTTTAAAAATGCACATGTATGATTACCATATCACTGAGGAACAGCTTTATGAGTATGACCGCAACATCGTCAGCCATACCCGTGAAATCAACGAGCGGCGTGAGGAAAAAATCACTTGGAAATATTATCAATACCTTGCGCTGTTGTTCACTGAGATATACCTCGACCGTTATTTCACCGACCGTCAGAAACTGCTCATCGACATCAACACCTTCTTGGTAGATGATTTTAATTTCCGTCAAGAAACTTGGCATGGCATGCCTCTTTTTACAGAGGATGATTTAAACAAGGTGGCATTTTGGTGTGCAACAGGAGCAGGTAAGACGCTGATGATGCACGTCAACATAAAGCAATATCTACATTATGCAAAGAAGTATAATGCCAAGAAACTCAACCGCATTTTGATTCTCACACCCAATGAGGGACTTTCGAAACAGCATTTGGATGAGCTGCGGTTATCCAACATGCCTGCCGAGATGTTCACCAAACAAACTGGAGGAGGACTGTTCAAGGGTGACACCATAGATGTCATCGACATCAACAAATTGGCAGACACAGATGGCGATAAGACTGTTGCTGTAGAGAGTTTTGAGGGCAACAACCTGGTGTTAGTAGATGAAGGACACAAGGGAAGTGGTGGCGAAGTATGGAAAGGCTATCGTAACACGCTGACAATGGAAGGCTTTTCCTTTGAATATTCTGCTACCTTTGGACAAGCCATTGCCGCACAAACGGGTAAAAACAGACAAGCCTTATTGGAGGAATATGGAAAAGCCACATTATTCGATTATAGTTACCGATATTTCTACAACGATGGTTATGGCAAGGACTACCGCATTATGAATATGGCTTCGTGGGATGACGAGGAGTTGTTGAATATGTATATGACAGCCTATTTACTCTGTCTGTATGAGCAAACATTGGCTTTCGACAGTGACATCCAAATCAAGAATCGATTTCTCATTGCCAAACCATTAGGCATCTTCGTTGGAG
>Ga0310694_10007015_pt1 | contig 10613 bp, 6 predicted proteins | sample 174DNAGHGhighgp2_FD_203884 | JGI IMG/M metagenome (GOLD analysis project Ga0310694, IMG submission 203884) | Sheep rumen microbial communities from Palmerston North, Manawatu-Wanganui, New Zealand - 1742 DNA GHGhigh gp2 (v2) (version 2) | ecosystem: Host-associated > Mammals > Digestive system >... | reverse complement strand
GCCTGCTAAGGCTCAGACGGACACGGACACACTGCGCGAAGTGGTGGTGACGGGTACGGGCACGGAGCGTCTGCTCCGCAATGCGCCTGTGCAGACCGAGGTCATCTCGCGCCGCATGTTGGAGGCCTACGGAGGTCGCAGCCTCGAGGAGATACTGAGCGGCCTGACGGCTTCGTTTGCCTTCAGCGAGGGCGACATGGGCAGCCAGATGCAGCTGGGCGGACTGGGCAACTCCTACGTGCTGATACTCATAGACGGCAAGCGCATACACGGAGACGTGGGCGGAGAGAACGACCTTGCGCTCATAGACGCGCAGGAGATAGAGCGCATTGAGGTGGTGAAGGGGGCGCAGTCGGCTCTCTATGGCAGCGATGCAATGGCCGGAGTGGTGAACATCATCACGCGCAGGGCGGCTCGCGAGGCACGCGGCGACGAGGGGCTCGACTACGAGGCCTCGCAGACTGTCTGGGCCAGCCACGGCGAGACACGCCACCACCAAGGCCTCGCTTGGCAGGCCGCACGCCTGAAAGGCTACACCCACCTGCAGCTGCGCCACGGCGACGGCTGGCAGAACACAACTCGCGAGGCGGCCGAGGGACGCGTGCTCACAGACAGCCGCAACAAGACGGTGAACGAGGCCACCAACTGGCAGCTGGCACAGCGCCTCAGCTATCAGCTGGCCACGGGACTGGAGGTCTATGCCGAAGGCCGGTACTACACCAAGGAGATTTGTCGCCCCACGGACGGCCGCCACCCCAGTTGCGATGTCTATACCTACGACCTGATGTACCGCAACGCCTCGGCCTCGGCCGGTGCCAAGTGGAAGACGAAGGGCGGAGGCGTCCTCACGCTGGATGCCGACTGGAACAAGCATGCCTACTACTACGAGTACACAGACATCACCCTGAGCGACGGCTACGACCCGCTGGGACGCTTCACCAACTACTATCCCTACTTCCCCGGCGAGAAGAACCTGCAGAGCGACCAGCAGCGGGCACTCGTGGCGCTGAAGGGCATCTTCAGCCTGCCCGCAGGCAATACGCTGAGCGCAGGTGCCGAGTATCGCTACGATTATCTCTCGGCGCCCATGCGCACGGCCACAGGCACGGCCGACGACTGGACGGGAGCCCTCTATGTGCAGGACGAGCTGGACCCCGTCCGATGGCTCAACCTGACGGCTGGACTGCGCCTCAACCAGAACGGCGCCTTCGGCTTCCGCGCCACACCCAAGCTGAGTGCCATGCTTTCGCTCGGCGACTTCCGCCTGAGAGCCGGATGGAGCCAGGGCTTCAAGACGCCTACCACCAAGGAGCTCCACTATCGCTACCTCCACACCATGGGCTCTGCCACCTTCTTCAATATGGGCAACCGCGACCTTCGCGCGCAGAAGAGCAACTACTGGAGCTGCGGAGCCGAATACCGCGGACGCCGGCTGACGGCCTCGGTGACCGTCTATCGCAACGTGCTGGACCGCATGATTGCGCTGGTGAACGTGCCCGTGAGCGAGATTCCGCCCAGCGTCACATCGGCCTACAGCGGAGACGGCAGCGGTGCGGTGACGGCGCGCAAATACATGAACATGGAGGACGCCCACACCCACGGAGCCGACCTTAACCTTACATATAATATCGCGCGCGAGGTGACACTCGGCGGCAACTACAGCTGGCTTGACACAGAGGCCCACCAGTGGGACAGCGGTCGAGAGCGGCTCGTGCGAGTGACCATAGACGGCATGGCACACCACAGATGGAACGCCTCGGCCACTTGGACACACCGCTTCCGTCCCGCATATCGGCTCGTGGCCAGCCTCAGCACGCGAGGCAGCAGTCGCCGCTACTACCAAAACAACGGAGACGGCCGGCAGTACCAACTCTGGCGACTCAATACGAAGCACGACTTCGGAGGCGAAGGCCGACGGGCGCAGTTCACGCTCGAGGCCGGAGTGGACAACATCTTTGGCTACGTAGACCGCACCATGCGCCCCTACCATCTGGGCACCAACAGCCCCGGAACTACCTTCTATACCACACTGACCATACACCTGAAAAGAGGAAAGAGTGTTAAACAAACCATAAAAACTAACTTTAAAAACAACGAAGAAAATGAAAATTAAGACAATTCTCGTGTCCATGATGGCCGCAGTGGCCGGCATGGCAACCCTCGCATCCTGCGGAGACGATGACGACGAACCCAAAGTGGTGAACGGCAACGGAGAGGAAGTAGTGCTCAGCAGCAACTACATGAAGTATCAGGCTGCCGTAGATGCCGATGTGAAGAAAGCCAAGAAGCACGACAAGGCCATCCTGCTCGTAGCCTTCGGCTCGACTTGGAACAACGCGTTCCTCGCCTTCGATGCTACAAAGAAAGCCTACGAAACAGAGTTCCCCGACTGCGATGTCTATGTAAGCTACAGCTCCGCCATCTGCATCAACCGAGCTGCTGCAGGCGAGAACACAGACGAGAAGGGCAACATCGTGAAGCGCAACTACTACGCTCCCAACTTCTGGCTCCACGCTTTCGCCACGGCTGAGTACAAGGACATCACGGTGCAGTCGCTGCAGGTGATTCCCGGCGAGGAGTACAGCCGCGTAATCAATTACATCAAGGATTTCGCCAACAACTATCTCGGCGACCTCGACGACGAATATCTGAAGGGCCTCGACGGACACCTCTGGCTGGGCACTCCGCTGCTCAACAACACGGATGATGTGGCGCATGTGGCCGACCTCATCCACCAGCTGTACAGCCAAAAGGCACAGGAAGGCGTGGTGGCATTCATGGGACACGGCAACCCCGACACCTACGACACCTACAAGGCCAACATCCGCTACACACAGCTCGAAGAGGCACTGCAGCAGAAGAGCACCAACTACTTCGTGGGAACCGTAGATATGGACGGCAACTACAAGCAAGACGTGCTGCAGAGAATGCAGCAGAAAGGCATCACTGGCGGAAAGATAAACCTCTATCCCCTGATGAGCATCTGCGGCGACCACGGACACAATGACATGGCCGGCGAGGGCGAAGACTACTGGGATGCAGAAGAAGAGGAGAGCGAAGACAACAGCTGGTTTGAATACTTCAGCCACAAAGGCTATCAGCCCATCTCCAACCTCTTCGGTCTGCTCGAAGTGGAGGCACTCCGCAACGTGTGGATTGAGCACACCAAGAATCCCGTGGAGCTCGAGGACTACTACCACTCGATGTATCCCGAAGAATAAGCGCGAGAAGCATACCGGAGGCCTCTGCCGGCTTTCGTGATTTTCTGAAATAAAATGTGTGTGAAATAGGACCGCCAGTGAGGGCGCACCAGAAACCCTCGCTCGGCGAGTCCTATTTAGCCGTAAAAAAGAGAGATGAGACGAATACTATTTGCAGTCGCCGTGTCGGCGACTTTGCTTTCCTGCGGAAACCGCGGCCACAGCGGCGAGAGGCTCGTGGCAGACGAACTCTTCATGGCGCAGGACTCGGCCCTTGCCAGAGCCGAGGAGTTCAGCGACACGGTGGAGATAAAATATGCCCGAGGCCTGCAAGTCAGATACGAAGCCGACGGAGTACACATCCTCGTGTCGAATCCCGACCCCTCGCTCAGCCAGCGGCAGACAGAGGAGTTCGTGCTCACGGCGCCACTAAGCCGTTTCGTCTGCACCACAGCGCTGCAGCTGGGCGCCTTCGAGGCGCTGGAACTGGAAGACCGTGTGGTGGGCATCAACTCGCTGAAGAACCTCTTCTCGCCAGCCGTGAAACAGCAGATTCGCAACGGGCAAACCCGCAAGATAGGCAAAGAAGGCAACTTCGACCTGGAAGGCGTCTTGGCGCTGAAGCCCGACCTCATCCTTGTCAGCGCTTCCAAGCACGGAGGCTTCGAGGTGCTGCGCCAGTGCGGCGTGCCGCTCCTCACTCACCACGGCTACAAAGAGACCGACCCGCTGGGACAAGCCGAGTGGCTGAAGCTGGTGGGCTTGCTTACGGGCCAGACGCGCCGGGCAAATGCCGTCTTCGCCGACATCGAGAAGAAGTACCAGACGCTCCGCAGCGAGGTGGCAGCGCATTGCCAGCACTCCGCAGCAAAGTTGCCGACTGTCGCATCTGGCAGGCAGATTCGCGACGGCTGGTATGTGGTGGGCGGGCAGAGCTATATGGCACGTCTCTTTGCCGATGCCGGAGCCGAATATGTGATGGGCGGAGGCGAAGATTCCGGTGGCCGCACGCTCGACTTTGAGGCAGCATATGCGCGTGCCGTGCATGCCGACTTCTGGCAGACGGACGGCGCCTTCGACGGCGAATATACGTTGCAGACGCTTGCGGCCGAAGACAGCCGCTACGCCACGCTCGACGCCTTCCGCAGCCGTCGCGTGCTTTTCTGCAACTTCTCTCAGACGCCATACCGCGAGTTGGCGGCCGTGCAACCACACTTCCTGCTGGCCGATTTCGTGAAAGCCTTTCATCCCGAACTGCTTCCTCACTACACCCCTAAATACTACAAACTCATAAAATGAAAATTTACACCAAGACTGGCGACCAAGGCCAGACGTCGCTCGTGGGCGGACAGCGTGTGAGCAAATGCTGTCAGCGCCTCGAAAGCTACGGAACCATAGACGAACTCAACTCATTTGTCGGTCTGTTGCTCACGTATTGCACTGAGCCGGCCGACCGCTCATTCCTTCTTTCTGTCCAAAACACACTCTTCGTGGTGGGCGGCTACCTCGCCACAGACAATTCGCAGCGCGAAATCCGGCAGGGAAACATCGTCACGGGCGAAATGATTGAGGCTGCCGAACAGGAAATCGACCGCCTGCAATCCATCCTGCCGCCGCTGCGGCTCTTCATTCTGCCGGGTGGCACGCGTGCTGCCTCGTGTGCCCATGTCTGTCGCACCGTGTGCCGGCGTGCAGAACGCGAAATCCTGCGGCTGGCCGAGACGGGAGCCGCGGTGGATGCCGAGCTTCTCTCGTACGTAAACCGCCTGAGCGACTACTTTTTCGTGCTGGCGCGCAAACTCAATTGCGACGAAGGCGTAGAAGATATCATTTGGCAGCGACAAAAATAAGAACCAACAAAACGATGAAACGCCAAGCAATACTGTTGGCCCTCGCCCTTATCTTTTCGGGTGTGGCGGCTGCACAGAAAAACGACTCGCTTCGCGCCGTAACGCTCAACCCTGTGGTCATCACCGGCACGGGCACTTATCACAAAGCCGACAATTCGCCGGTGGCTGTGAGAGTCATTTCTGCCAAGGAGATACGCGACGCTCACGCCACCACGCTTCAGGAGGCGCTAACCAGACTCACGCCCAACGTTACGACACACACCAACGGCATGGGCACGTTCGTAAATTTCAATGGCGTGAGCGACGACTACGTTCAGATACTTGTCAACGGCAAGCGCGTGAGTGGCGACGACCGTTGGAGCCGCATCAGCATGAATAACGTGAAGCGTATAGAAGTTTTCAGCGGTGCCGCCAGTTCCCTCTACGGCAGCGATGCCATTGCCGGCGTGATAAATATCATTACCGACGACGGAAAGGAGCAACTCTCGGCCTCGTCTTCCACAAAAGTGCTCAACCACGGACGCTTCGCGCACCACATAGACGTGGATGCCACCGCCGGCAAGTTCTCTTCCCGCACATCCTATACCCACCAGCAGGCCGACAATTGGCAGGTAAATCCCTATCAGACCTTCCGCGAGGGCGCGCAGGAAGTGCAGAAACTCACAGGGCGGCCCATGTCGACGGGCTTCCGCAGCGAGAACATCAGCGAGCAGCTCGACTGGAACTTCAGCCAGCAGTGGTCGGCCTACCTGCGCGGAGATTTCTACGACAACATCACACAGCGGCCACAGGGCGCCACATACTTCACGCAGAAGGTTACGACCGATGCCGCCACAGGCGGTAAGACCTATACCTACAGCTCGCGTCAGGCATACACCTACGACCTGCATCACCGCTCGTACACGGTAGGCGGCGGAGCACGCTGGGTGCCCAACCGCAACACCCACATCTATCTTGATGTCTATCGCGACAATTTCCGTTCCGACTACGACTATTGGCAGACGGCCACGAAGGAGGCGTACGACGAGACGCGGAAACGCACCCACTACACCAACGAGACGCTGCGCGGCATCCTGCGTCTCGCCTCGTGGAACAAGCTTTCGGCCGGTGCGGAGTTCGTGCAGGAGACGCTCACCAGCGAGAGCGACAACATCCACGGCCGACACACTCAGAGTTATAACCTCTTTGCGCAGGACGAGGTGCGCATTTTCAGCCCGTTGGAGGGTGTCGTGGGATTGCGCTACGTGCAGGACCGCAATTTCGGCGCGCACTTTACACCCAATGCAGGCCTCTTTTTCCATCTTGGCGGCTTCCGCGCCCGTGCCAGCTACGCGGCGGGCTACCGCACTCCTACGCTCTCGCAGCTCTATGCCACAGATCAGGCCAAGACGGCGGCCCGTTATACGCTCTACAACCCCACGCTGAATCCCGAGAAAAATCACTTCTGGAATCTGAATCTCGAGTACGGAAACCACTGGATGACGGCCAGCCTGACCGGTTTCGTCAACCAGATTCGCGACATGATAAACTACCGAACGCTCACGCAGGCCGAGGTGGCTGCAGATGCCAGCCTTGCCGCCTTGTATGCCGAAGGCTGGACCACCATCCGACAACGCGACAACATAGACCATGCCTCGCTTCGCGGCTTCAGTGCCAACGTCAAGTTTCTGATTCCCGGAGGCGTGACACTGGGCGGTGGCTACTCCTTCACCGACTCGGAGGCCAAGACGCAGACGCTCGACAAAACGACGCAGACCTACGTGACGGCTGTCTCGCCCGTCGATAAGTCGGTTCGCAACGTCGGCAACGTGCTTGCTGCGTGGGACGGCTCGTGGCGGCGCCACCACACCAACGTGACGCTGACCGGACATCTGCAGGGCCACCGCTACAGTAGCACGTATGGTTTTGCCGAAGGCTACAGCCAGTGGGACATCTGTGTGCGGCACTCCGTGCAGATGGAGCAGTTCGTCTTGGAGCCCGGCATAGGCATCGAGAATATTTTCAACGAGCGAGACACATCGCCCTGGACTTCCAACTATTCTACTATCAGCCCCGGCCGTTCGTTTATGGTCAGCCTGGCGCTGAAATTTGACGCCCAGAAGTGAGCGGCGCAACGTTTCATCCATCAACCTTCAATCCCAGAGAACTATGAAGATTACAGTTGTGGGCATCGGTCCCGGCTCTCCGGAAGACATCACGCCTGCCGTGGCACAAGCCCTGTCGCAGTGCGATGTAGTGGTGGGCTATAAGTATTATTTCCGCTTCCTCGCTCCGTATCTCACGGCCGGTACGCAGTGTGTGGATTCCGGCATGAGGCGCGAGCAGGCGCGTGCCGAGGAAGCATTCCGCCTGGCCGAGGAGGGCCGGTCGGTGTGCGTGGTTTCCAGCGGCGATGCCGGCATCTATGGCATGGCCTCGCTGGTGCTCGAACTGAAGCGCGTGCGCCAGAGCGCCATCGACGTGGAGATTCTGCCGGGCATCAGCGCGTTTCAGAAGGCTGCAGCCCTGCTTGGCGCTCCGATGAGCCACGATTTCTGTGTCATCTCGCTCAGCGACATACTTACGCCGTGGCAGCTGATAGAGAAACGCATTGTCGCAGCAGCGACGGCCGACTTCGTAACGGCTGTTTACAACCCTCGAAGCGAGGAACGCTACTGGCAGTTGGCGCGGCTCAAGGAGCTGTTTCTCCAGCATCGCTCGCCCGAAACGCCTGTTGGCATCGTGCGGCAGGCCGGACGCGACGGCCAGACGGTACGGCTGACGCCCCTGAAAGATTTTAATCCCGAGGAGGCAGACATGTTTACCATCGTTGTCTTGGGAAACAGCCAGTCGTACATTTGGCAAGACCGCCTTATCACGCCGCGCGGCTATCCTTTGGCAGCGGAGCCGGCGGGCGAGGAATACGGAGTGGGGCAGTCCATCATGATGCAGTCGTTCCGCACGATTCTGGGCGAACTGCGCGAGCCACGGCAGCCGCTGTGGCGACTTTGGCCGCTGCTGCACGCCGTTCATACGACGGCCGACTTCGAAATGGAACGCCTGCTGCGGGTGGACGAGCGCGCCACGGAGCTGCTTTTTCAGAAAGTGCAGGCCGGAGCGTTGCGTACCATAGTGACGGACGTCTCGATGGTGGCCAGTGGCATCCGGCGTGGCGCGCTCGAGCGGCTTGGGCTGAAGGCCGTCTGCTATATCAGCGACCCGCGAGCCGTCGAAATGTCGCGTGCACAAGGTCTGACGCGTGCGCAGGCGGGCATCCGTCTGGCAGCAAGCGAGCATCCCGATGCACTCTATGCCTTCGGAAATGCGCCCACGGCACTGCTGGAGTTGTGCCGTCTCGTGCGTCGTGGCAAGTGCTGTCCGGCAGGCATCGTGGCGGCGCCTGTGGGATTTGTGCACGTCGAGGAGAGCAAACATGCGGCCAAAGTCTTCACCGCCATCCCCAAGCTGATGGTGGAAGGCCGCAAGGGCGGTAGCGGACTGGCTGCCACATTGGTAAATAGCATCCTCACTTATGACGATGCCGAAGCACTCAGGCCGGGGAGGGACGTGTAGTATGGAACAGCGCTTCGTGTTGATTGGGATTTGCGACAGCCAGTTTCAGGAATTGCCGGCCGCAGTTTTACAGATTATTGCACGTGGGAAAATTTTTTCCGGCGGGCGGCGTCATCATCAGCTCATGGAGTCGCGTCTACCGGCGGGGCACAAATGGATAGATGTGACGGTGCCTCTCTCCGACGTTTACGCGCAGTATGCCGAGGCGACGGACGAGATAGTGGTCTTTGTCTCGGGCGACCCGTTGTTTTTCGGCTTTGCATCCACCCTGCGCCGCCAGTTCCCCGGCTGTCGGCTACGTGTCTTCCCGACGTTTAACTCCCTTCAGATGCTGGCCCACCGCATGCAGTTGCCCTACCAGTCGATGCGTTGTGTCTCGCTTACCGGCCGCGACTGGGACGGTTTGGACCGCGCACTCATAGAGGGCGAAGCGCTGATAGGTTGCCTCACAGACCGACAAAAAACGCCGCAGGCCGTCTGGGAGCGGATGGCGACGTATGGTTTCACCAATTACCAAATGACGGTCGGCGAGCAACTGGGCAACGAGGAGGCCGAACGTGTGGCCGACTTCGAGCCTGAGCACGCCTACGCCTTCCCCAACTGCCTTATCCTGCAGCGTCGCGAAGTGCGGCAGCGACCTTTTGGCATTCCGGAGTCGGATTTCCACCTGTTGGACGGACGCGCTCGCATGATAACGAAGATGCCCGTCCGCCTGCTTTCGCTCTCGCTGCTCGACCTTCGCCACCGCACTTCCTTCTGGGACATTGGTTTCTGCACGGGTAGCGTCAGCATCGAGGCCAAGCTTCAGTTCCCTCATTTGCGGATTACGGCTTTCGAGGTTCGACAGGAGGGCCGCCGGCTGATGGAACTCAACAGCCGCCGCTTTGGCACACCCGGAATAGCGACAGTGATTGGCGATTTCCTCGAGTCGGACCTCTCGCAGCTACCGCGTCCCGATGCAATCTTTGTGGGCGGACACGGCGGACGCCTCGAAGAAATGCTCTGCCGCCTGCACGAGGTGGCACTGCCGGGTGCCACGCTGGTCTTTAATTCGGTGAGCGACGAGAGCCATGCCCTCTTCCTGCGTGCTGCGGCAGCCAGCGGATTCACGCTATGCGGCCAGACGCGCATTGCCATAGATGAACACAATCCCATTACCATTCTGAAAGCAACAAAAGCACACTGCGATGATACGATTTGAGACTATAAACGAGGCGGGCCGCCGTTTGGCCCAGTTGATAGAACGGGAGGAGATTCCATTCGAGGGCGAGGCAGTCGTCTTCGTGGGCGCCCTGGGCATCTGCGTGCGGCGCATGGCAGAAATGGTGCACGACAAATATACAGACCCCGCGGTCGTCTGTGTGGATACTACGGGCCGTTACGTCATTCCCGTGCTTAGCGGCCACGTGGGCGGCGCCAACGAACTGGCACGCCAGATTGCGCTCGTTACCGGCGGCGAGGCCGTAATCACCACGCAAAGCGACAATCTCGGGCTGTGGCCTTTGGACACGTTGGCCCGGACGAATGGCTGGGGCATGACGCACCTAAGCCGTGCGGCCATGAACCGTGCGATTGCCACTTTCGTTGGCCTGCGACCCACGGCGCTCGTGGTGGAATGCAACGATGCCGGAGCCCGCAGGATGACAGACAACCTGCCCCAGCACGTCAGCCTCTTTCGCAATTACGCAGACTATAAGGCCGCGGTACGCAGTGGAGCGGCCTTCGAATTGCTTCTCATCGTGTCGCATCGATGCTACCCTGCGTCGGACGTCCCGACGCTGCAGTACTTTCCACGCTGTCTGCACCTCGGCATCGGATGCCAGAAGGATGCGCCCGTAGAGATTGCCACGCAGCTGCTCGCAGAACTACGTGCGGCTGGCTACGCGCCCGAGGCCATCGCCACCATCGCCACGATAGAACTGAAGCAGCACGAGCCGTTGCTCCTCGCCCTCTCGCAGGCCATGCCGTGGGCTATGGTGCGTATTTACTCGTCCTCTGAACTGGCCAAAAT
>Ga0310694_10007014_pt1 | contig 10613 bp, 9 predicted proteins | sample 174DNAGHGhighgp2_FD_203884 | JGI IMG/M metagenome (GOLD analysis project Ga0310694, IMG submission 203884) | Sheep rumen microbial communities from Palmerston North, Manawatu-Wanganui, New Zealand - 1742 DNA GHGhigh gp2 (v2) (version 2) | ecosystem: Host-associated > Mammals > Digestive system >... | reverse complement strand
ATGTGGGGTCTTCTTCGATGATGGGTTGAGCCGTCTCACGAGCCATCTGTACCAATTGTCCGTCACGTGCTATATCGGCAATCTTCAGGTCGAAGGCCATGCCGCTCTGCTGGGTTCCTTCCAGATCACCGGGACCACGTAGCTTCAGGTCGGCTTCGGCAATACGGAATCCGTCGTTGGTGTCACACATTATATCGATTCGCTTACGTGTATCCTCGCTGAGTTTGAATGGAGTCACAAGGATACAGAAACTCTGGTCTGCACCTCGTCCTACGCGACCTCTCAGCTGATGCAGTTGAGAGAGTCCGAAACGCTGGGCATCGAGGATTACCATCACAGAGGCATTGGGCACATTCACTCCCACCTCTATCACCGTCGTAGCTACCAGTATCTGTGTCTCTCCGCTTACGAATCTCTGCATCTCATCTTCCTTGTCCTTGGGTTTCATCCGTCCGTGAACCTTACTGAGACGGAACTCTGGGAATGCCTGTCGTAACACCTCAAAGCCGTCTTCGAGATTTTTCAGGTCGGATTTCTCGCTCTCTTCAATGAGGGGGAAGACGATATATATCTGCCTGCCTTCGTTTATCTGTTGACGGATGCCGTCGTAGAGCGATGTCATACGGGTGTCGAAGACATGGGTGGTTCTTACGGGTTTTCTGCCTGGTGGAAGCTCGTCTATCACACTTACGTCGAGATCGCCGTAAAGTGTCATAGCCAGTGTCCTGGGGATAGGTGTAGCTGTCATCACGAGCACATGTGGAGGATTGATACTTTTGCTCCATAGCTTGGCTCGCTGGGCCACACCAAAGCGGTGCTGTTCATCTACAACCACAAATCCTAATCGTGCAAACTGTACAGTGTCTTCTATCACTGCGTGGGTACCCACGAGGATATGTATTGTGCCGTCGAGTAATCCGTCGAGCACCTCTTGTCGGCGTTTGCCCTTGACGATACCCGTAAGTAGCGCCACCCTCAGGTCCATATCCTTAAGGAATGTCATGATGGTTTGCAGATGCTGTTCTGCGAGTATCTCCGTTGGGGCCATGATACATGCCTGATACCCATTGTCGATGGCGATAAGCATCGTCATGAGTGCCACGAGGGTCTTGCCGGAGCCTACATCTCCTTGCAACAGACGGTTCATCTGGCGGCCGCTGCCCATATCCTTGCGTATCTCTCGTATCACTCGTTTCTGGGCTTCTGTCAGAGGGAAGGGTAAATAGTTGTGGTAGAAGGTGTTAAATACTTCTCCTACCTGCGAGAATACATATCCTCTGTATTTCCGTCTCTGGTCGCTCGCATACCTTAGTATATTAAGCTGTACGTAGAAGAGCTCCTCGAATTTCAGCCTCAGTCTTGCCCGTTCCAGGTCTTTGGCATTCTGTGGATAGTGCACATTACGGAAGGCCTCGTCTCTGCCCATGAGATGTTTCTCGGCAATAAGGAAGTCGGGCAGAGTCTCCGGCAGGGTGGGGAGCTTCTCGATGAGTGTCTTCGTAAGACGTTCGATGGCACGTGAGTTCAGACCGCTCTTCTTCATCTTCTCCGTAGTGTTGTAATAAGGTTGTAGTCCCATCGTCGAGAGGTCTGTCTTTGCAGCGTCGTCGAGGTCGGGGTGTGTGAAGTTTATGCGGTTGTTGAAGACGGTGGGTTTGCCGAAAACAAGATATTCAGTACCTATCCTGTAGTTTTGCTTGGCGTATTTGCCGCCATTAAACCATGTGAGGTCACATATCGCCGTACCGTCGGTAAAATGTGCCACCACTCGTTCCTTTCGTGCTCCCATGGGGAAGGTCTCGAAACTCAGGATATGTCCAACCACCTGCACAAAAGGCATGTCGCCTGTAAGTTCGTGAATCTTGTATACCTTCGAACGGTCAACGTACTTATAAGGATAATACTCCAACAGTTCACCATAGGTCTCTATGCCGAGCTCGTTACTCAGCATCTTCTTGCGGTTAGGGCCAACCCCAGGCAAGTACATGATATCCTGATCGAGAATGTTCAATTTAGGATTTTATGTTGATTATTGCCTCGGCTACGGTGATGTCGTAGGGGGTGGTGATCTTGATGTTTTCGCGATTGCCTTCCACCAGAGTTATCTTATGACCATAGCTCTCCACTACTGATGCATCATCGGTAAATCCGTCATTATAAGGTTGGCGGTTAGCTGCTTTCAGCAACTGGATATCGAATGTCTGTGGCGTCTGCACCAAACGATACTCATCCCTTGGCACCGTTTTAGAGGTGAGAGGTAAGGGGTGAGAGGTGAGAGATATGTGACGGAGGGTTTCGACGACGGGGATGACGGGGATGACAGCTTTTGCGGTGCGGGCTGTCTCATAGCAGTTGCGGATCACCTCGATGCTCGGAAAGGGACGCACACCATCGTGCACACCTACCACTCCCTCTGCATCGTCAGGCACCAGTGCGAGACCGTTCTGTACGGAGTGAAAACGTGTCTGTCCTCCATTGGCCAACAGATACTCCACCTTGAAGTCGTATTTCTTGCATAGCTCCTGCCAATACTCCTGCTGTGCCTCTGGCAACACAAGGATAATCTGCAGATCGTCAGAATACTCCCTGAATCTCTCTAATGTGCGCATCAGCACCGGCTTGTCGCCAATAGGCAGAAACTGCTTAGGGATATCACTCCCCATCCGCAGTCCCTTACCTCCTGCTACCACAATAATGTAGTCACTCACCTTATATTATTTTTTATTTACTCATCAAGTGCTTAAATCTCATTCCTTCTGCTATCTGGTCAGAGGTTTTCTTGTCCACAAGCTGAGTCAACAGCTCATACGCATATGGGAATGCAGCGGCAGGTCCCTCACCAGTAGTGATATTGCCATCCACTGTCACGAGGTCGCCGGTATATGTTGCTCCTGCCTCTGCCAGAGTCTTGTCGAATCCTGGGTAGCATGTAGCCTTCTTTCCGTCGAGGATACCCAGCTGTGCGAGAACCACTGCCGGAGCAGCACATATCGCTGCCACCTTCTTGCCTGCAGCAAACTGGTCGCATACAGCCTTGCAAACTCCCTCATGCTCAAAGAGATTACTTGCTCCTGGCATGCCACCAGGCAACATCAGCAGGTCGGCATCCTGATAGTCAGCCTGTTCGAACTGTATGTCTGCCTCGATATTCACTCCGTGAGCCGACTCTACCAGAGGAAACTCCGTAGTGCTGACAGTTACAACCTCCACACCTCCACGACGCAGCACGTCGATGGGAATCAGCGCCTCGACATCCTCGAAGCCGTCTGCTAAGAATACATAAACTTTTGCCATATCTTCATATTTTATTGGTTTTCTGACCGCAAAGATAGCAAAAAATCTGCGATAATCTGTGTAATCTGTGTCTTTTTTTGTATTTTTGCACCCAAAACGAAGTAATATGGAACATCGCAGACTCAGATTCGCCCTTTTCGGCAATATCTATCAGGCCCGTAAATCCGCCAGTATCCAGAAGGTGCTCTCTTGTATCGCCAACCACGATGCGGAGCTCTATGTCGATATGGAGTACTATTACTTCCTGAAAGACAATCAGCGTCTTAGTGTCAACGCCACCAAGGTGTTTACCGGCGATGATTTTGATGCCGACTTCGTCATCTCCATGGGTGGCGACGGTACGTTCCTTAAGGCAGCGAGCCGCGTAGGGCATAAGGATATCCCCATCCTCGGTGTCAACATGGGGCGCCTGGGATTCCTTGCCGACATCAGTCCCGATGATATCGAACACTGCATCAATGCCCTTGCACAGGATGACTTCGCCATCGAGTCGAGAGCTCTTATCCAGGTTGAGGCCGATGGTAATCCACTTGGTGATTTCAGCTATGCCCTCAACGATGTGGCAATCCTGAAGCGCGACACAGCATCGATGATAAGTATCCGTGCCAATATCAACGGCCAGTATCTCAATACCTATCAGGCCGACGGTCTCGTGGTGTCTACTCCTACTGGTTCTACGGCATATTCGCTCTCCAATGGCGGACCTATCATCGTGCCTGGCACAAAGGTATTCTCGATGACTGCTGTTGCTCCTCATTCACTCAATGTACGTCCTATTGTCATCCCTGACTCTGCCGTCGTAGAGCTCGATGTAGAGAGCCGTAGCCATAATTTCCTTGTGGCTATCGACGGACGCTCTGAGAAATGTAAGGAGGGCACGAAGATCACCCTTCGTAGAGCTCCGTATGACGTGAAGGTGGTGAAACGCTCCGATCACCGTTATTTCAACACCCTGCGCGAGAAGATGATGTGGGGAGCTGATTCAAGATAAAAAAATCGGGCCGTTTAGCCCGATTCTTTTATTTCTTCCTTACAGGGTCGCAGGTCAGTCCGCAACCCAGCTTCTTGAATATCTTCCTGTCTACCTCGCTGAGCATCACCGTAGAGTGTACCTGACAATCGCGCAGCTTAGGCAACTGTTCCAAGGCCATCCTACAGTTTTCATCATGGGTGGAGAGCACACTCAGAGCCACCAGCACCTCGTCGGTATGCAGACGTGGGTTCTTGGCTCCCAGATACTCTGTCTTCGTCTTCTGAACGGGTTCGATAAGACTCTGTGGTATCAGCTTCGCCTCATGGTCGATACCAGCAAGATATTTCGTTGCATTAAGTATCAGCGCAGCGCTGCAACCTAACAATGGCGAAGACTTGGCTGTGATGACTGTTCCGTCCTCGAGTTCGATGGCTGAGGCAGAGTGGCCTGTCTCGATCTTCTTCTCGTAGGCTGCTGTGGTAACTTTCCTGTATGCTGTTGATATCTTTGCCTGATTAAAGAGCATGCGTATCTTGCTAACCTCGTTCTCGTTGTCGGCACCATCGGCAAGTTTATTGGTCGCGGCATAGAAACGGCGGATAATCTCATTTTTTGAAGCGTCGCAGCACACCTCGTCGTCAGAGATACAGAATCCTATCATGTTCACTCCCATGTCAGTGGGCGACTTATAGGGATTCTCGCCATAGATACCCTCGAAGAGTGCGTTCAGCACGGGGAATATCTCTACGTCGCGGTTGTAGTTTACTGCTGTCTTGCCGTATGCCTCCAGATGGAAGGGGTCGATCATGTTCACATCGTTGAGGTCGGCAGTGGCTGCCTCATAGGCGATGTTAACTGGGTGCTTCAGTGGCAGACTCCATACGGGGAAGGTCTCAAACTTTGCATATCCGGCTCTCACACCTCGTTTGTTCTCATTGTAAAGCTGCGAGAGACATGTTGCCATCTTACCGCTTCCAGGACCAGGGGCCGTAACGATTACAAGCGGACGGGTAGTCTCTACGAAGTCGTTCTTTCCGAATCCCTCGTCGCTGGCAATGAGCTCCACGTTGTGTGGATAGCCGTCGATAGGGTAGTGGATATACGACTTTATTCCCATTCTCTCCAGACGGTGACGGAACTGATCGGCAGCGTGCTGACCGTTATAGTGGGTGATGACGATGCTTCCCACCATGAAGCTGCGGTTCATAAACTCATCGCGCAGTCGCAGTGCGTCTTCGTCGTATGTGATGCCGAGGTCGGCTCTTACCTTGTTCTTCTCGATGTCTTCGGCATTCACCACGATGATAATCTCGATGCTGTCTCTCAACTGTGCCAGCATGCGCAGCTTTGAGTCGGGCTTGAAGCCTGGGAGCACTCGTGATGCATGGTGGTCGTCAAAGAGTTTTCCACCGAGTTCCATATACAGTTTTCCGTCAAACTGTGCTATGCGCTCACGGATATGTTCACTCTGAATTTTGAGGTATTTCTCGTTGTCGAAACCTATTTTCATTGTGTCTGATTTTAATTTTTGCATGCAAAGGTACTCTTTTTTTTTCGAAATAGCAAGCGCTTTTGGATATTTTTTACTATCTTTGTGCGCGTATGAAGAGAATAAAGAATATTGGGCTACTACCTCGCATTATTATCGCCATCATCCTTGGCATTGTGGCGGGCAACTTCCTGACAGCAGGGTGGGTTAGGGTGTTCGTAACGTTTAATTATGTATTCAGTCAGTATCTGGGGTTTCTTATCCCTCTTATCATCATCGGCCTCGTGGCTCCTGCCATTGCCGATATCGGGCGGTCGGCAGGTAAGCTCCTCCTATTGACGGTAGGTATTGCTTACCTTGATACTATTCTTGCGGGAATACTGGCTTATGGCACGGGTTCTCTGCTCTTCCCCTCATTGGTAGATGCGCAAGTTGCTCCTACTGTGCAGAAGGCGGAGGAGCTACAGCCTTATTTCATGGTTCAGATACCTGCCATGCTCGATGTGATGGCTGCTTTGGTGTTCGCCTTCCTTATGGGCATCGGCATAGCCTATACCGACTCTGTGGCGCTGAAGAAGGGGTTTGCAGAGTTTCGTGAGATTATCTCAAAGACGATATCCACCACCATCATCCCTCTTCTGCCGTTGTATATCTTCGGCATCTTCGTGGGCATGACTTTTACAGGCGAGGCTTATCATATCCTGGCGGTCTTCGCAAAGATTATCTGTGTGATATTCGTCTTACACATTATTATATTAGTATATGAGTTCCTCATTGCTGGTGGTTTCTCGCGCCGTAATCCGCTGAAACTGCTGATAAACATGTTGCCGGCATATTTCACAGCCTTGGGCACATCGTCGAGTGCTGCCACCATTCCTGTCACACTGCGACGTACCATAAAGAACGGGGTCAGCGAGGATATTGCCGGCTTCACTATTCCGCTGTGTGCCACAATCCACATGTCGGGCTCGATGATGAAGATCACATGTTGCGCCCTCACGGTATGTCTCATCGCAGGATTGCCTTATGATTTCCCCTTGTTCCTCCATTTCATCATGCTTCTGGGCATCTGTATGGTAGCAGGACCTGGTGTGCCGGGAGGTGCCGTGATGGCTGCCCTCGGCCCGTTGGCTGGTGTGTTGGGCTTCAATCCCGATGCTCAGGCTCTCATCATAGCCCTTTACATAGCTATGGACTCTTTCGGCACAGCCTGTAACGTAACTGGCGATGGTGCCATTGCCGTATTGATGGATAGCATAATTAAAAAACAACCCATAAAAGATTAAATCTCATGAAGACAATTAAGATGATTCTGGCCCTCGTGGCTGTGCTGTTGGCTGCTGTTTCGTGCAACCAGAAGAAGGAAGCGCCTCAGAAGAAGGTGCTGGTGCTCTACTATTCTCAGACCTCTAACACCAAGGCTGTAGCTCAGGAACTGGCCACTAAGCTTGGTGCCGATATGGAGGAGATAATCCCTGTTACTCCTTACGACGGTGATTTCAATGCCACCATCGCCCGTTGCAGTCAGGAGCGTGAGCAGGGTATCAAGCCTGAGCTGAAGCCTTTGCAGACTGATCTCTCGCAGTATGACACCATTTTCCTGGGCTATCCGGTATGGTTCGGAACGATGGCTCCGCCGATGCTCGCTTTCGTTGAGGGCAGCGACCTGGCTGGCAAGAAGATTGTGCCTTTCTGCACCTTTGGCAGCGGAGGCCTGGATTCAAGTGTCCGCGACCTGACGGAGAAACAGCCTAAGGCAGAGATACTGCCCGGCTATGGTGTGCGCGCAGCACGTATCAAGGCTATGCCTGCAGAGGTTGATCAGTTCCTTAAGGCTGGTGGATTCATTGAGGGTGAGTACACTGAGCTGGCTGACTTCTCTGAGCAGCATGCTGTCAGCGAGGAGGAGTCGAAGACCTTCGATGCTGCCGTTGGCGACTATCCTATGATCAAGGCCAAGGCTACCACCGTTGCCTCACGTCAGATTCCTGGTGGCACGGAGTATCTCTTTGTTGCAGCAAACCTGCCTCGTGAGGATGCCGCTCCCGATGCTCCCGCTGGCGAGATCAAGGTCTACGTCACAGTCCTCGAAGGCCAAGCTCCTGAATTCACTCAGGTATTGCGATAAGATAGCGCGACAGAGATTTGGGGGATTTGTGGGGTTTGTCGCAAAATGGCGCGTGTGTCGCATGTAGTTGACAATGACGGGTGTGCCATCATTGAAGAATTCCATCGCCAGATTTCCCTTTTGTGTCTTGACGGCCATCAGGGCGTCCTTGTCGGCTGTGCCTGTGAATGAAAATTTGCCAGCAGCAACAAGTGTACTGTCGATATTCTTTTCTGTCAACTCGTCTTTCAGATAGATTTTCTTGCCGTTTGCATCGTATGTTCCGCTTATGGTATATTTTATCTGAGCCATTGACGATACAGCTGCAATGGCGAATGCAGCAAACATGAATATTTTCTTCATCGTTTCTCTTTTAGTATCTCTATTTACTTATCCGATGTACTCCATGATGATGTCGGCGATCTGCTCCTGGGTCTTGCCGTCGGCAGAGATGACGAGCTGGTAGTTGCGGGTGTCGTAGCGCGATGTGCCGGTATATTTCTTCACGTAGTTCTCACGCATCTTGTCCACCTTGTCGATGATCTTGCGGGCTTCATCCTCAGTGATATTCTGCTTGCGGGCCACGCGATCCATGCGGTACTCCATCGAGGCCTGGATGAGGATGCTCAGGTGGTTGGGATGCTCGCGGAACACATGGAAACCGCTGCGACCTGCAACAATGCACGACTTCTCGGCGGCGAGGTCCTGCAATATCATCGTCTCGGTCTTGAACATCTCATCTGTTGTCAGCAGGTCGGGGGCATCGTCCTTCTGAGGCAGGTAGTAGTTGATGTTTACGCCTGAGTCAATCTTCAGGATACGCTCCACTTCGTCCCACCAGCTGTGCTTGCGGCCCTTCATCCGCTCAATCTCTTCTACAGTGAGGTTATACTTCTCTTGCAAAGCCTTGACGACAGCCTTGTCATAGAAGGGTACGCCTAACTTCTCTGCCAACAGACGGCCAACGGTGCGACCGCCACTTCCTAACTCACGATTGATCGTGATTACAAATTGTTCGTTCTTGTTCATATTTATTTTTATCAATAGTTAGCTCTTATCCATGCAATAATCTTGAGGAAGAAGGTAGCTGCCGCTGTCTCATGATTGCTAATGCCAGCTTCCTTTGTGGCTTCGGAGCTGTACTCAGCGACAAGTCCTTCTGTCTTGATGTTATTATCATCGAGGAATTTCTTCATTGCATAGTAGTTGTCCACAGGTACCACGTCGTCCTTTGTATCGTGGTAGAGCATGATATCGAAGTCGCTGCGTGGCTTCCAGCCGCTGGTGAGACCATCTGTGCTGAAGGCTTCCTTGAATTTGCGCGACAGGGTGCTGTTGGTATCGAGGACTGCTGGTGTGCAGATATCGCTCGTCTTCTTGGTCTTGATAAGCTCCTCGTCGAGGGCCTTGCGCTTGTTCTGCTTGCTGAGGAACCAATCATCGAAATTCGAGGCCACGGGATCCTTCAGATAGTCGTGGATGTCGAAACCCAGACGGAAGAAGTGGTTGTAGGCCCAGAGCACGTTGCATACGGTGCTTGGCATCTCTGTATCGCCTTTGGCAATGGCGTCATACATCGAGTTGATGTCGTAAGGACCGTCGCCTGCGAAGGCTCTTTTCACCTTCACCTCTGGATGGCGCTCTGATATCTCGCGCAACACGCCCATCGTGGTCTGTGCACCCTCCGAATAGCCTGCGATGATGAAGTCGTCGCCTTTCTTCACATCCAGGTCTTCTATCAGTCGCTTGGCAGAGATGTAGGCATCGAGCGAGGCGCGTCCGTTAGCCCGTGAGATACAGTAGGCCTGAGGTTCTTTCTCAGTGATGCCGAAGCCGTAGTAGTCGGGTGACACTACGATGAAGTGGGTGAGGGCGGCCCCTGTTGGGAACTCGATGGCTCCACGCGATGGTGCCTGTGATGTGGCATAGATGGTGAAGTGGTTGAAGAGCAGAATGCCCTTGAAAGGCTTATCATACGACTTGTCGACCGTGATGGTACCGCTCAGTGTGCAGGGATTGCCGAAGGGGTCTACCGACGGGTAGTTGAACACGTAGTTCATATAGTCGGGGAAAAGCAATACCGGTATGCTGTCGGTGATGCAGGCACGGGGTAGGGTAGACTTCGCCATCCAGTCCTGAATCAGACCGCTATTATTGCTTGCAGCCCTCGTAAGCGAGCCTTGATGTGATGCATTGCTGAATGTGATATTATCCGACGAACAGCTCATATTTATCTTACTGATATCTACGAAGCTGCCAGGATTCACGTCACTGCGTGTAGGAGCAGATTTGATTGTAGCACCTGTATTCGGGTCAGTGAGGATGATTTGTCCTTCAGCTGTCACCTGCCATGTGAAAGGTGCATCCTTCGGACCGCCGTAGATCTCGAGCGGCTCGTTGAATTCGTCATCAAACACCGCCAGCGCCACGTAACCCGTGTGGTCGGCTTTGGCCTCTACTGCTATCAAGGCGCGGTTGAAGGGCTTGCCGTCCTCAGTCACATCCTTATAATCGAACTCCTCATACCATAGGCCGACAAGGCTTTTTTCCATCTCCTGTTGGCTGGGGAGAATGGAATTGTCATTGTTTTCTGTACAGGCTACCATGACCAGCAGTAGCACTGCGGCTGTAATAATAGAAAGAAATTTCTGTTTCATAATTTCGGTCTTATTAGTTAATACTGCTGCAAAGATACAAACTTTTATTGAAACAATCTACAGTTTGGTTGAAAAAAAAGCGCTGTTGGCTGA
>Ga0310694_10007013_pt1 | contig 10614 bp, 8 predicted proteins | sample 174DNAGHGhighgp2_FD_203884 | JGI IMG/M metagenome (GOLD analysis project Ga0310694, IMG submission 203884) | Sheep rumen microbial communities from Palmerston North, Manawatu-Wanganui, New Zealand - 1742 DNA GHGhigh gp2 (v2) (version 2) | ecosystem: Host-associated > Mammals > Digestive system >... | reverse complement strand
CGCATATCATCGGACGTGTCTATTCCGTCGGGGCACCGTCGATCATCATGCAGGCGATCGGCTCGGTCATGACCTATTCGATGAACCGGATCCTGAACAGCTTAAATCCGGATTCCGTGGCGGTGTTTACTGTCTATTTCAAGCTGCAGAGCCTGTTCTTCATGCCGCTCTTCGGCCTGAACGGCGGAATGGTACCCATCCTTGCATATAATTACGGCGCAAGAAAGAAAAAACGTATGATCCGCGTGATCGTTCTGAGCATGTTTTACGCCTTCTGTTTTATGGCCGTCGGCTTTGCACTGTTTGAGCTGATCCCGGAGACATTGCTTCGGATCTTCGATACCGGCAGTGACAGCCTGATCGTTCTGGGCGTGCCGGCGCTCAGGAAGATCGCGTTCCACTATCTGCTGGCCTGGTTCTGTATCATTGCGGGTACGACGTTCCAGGCGCTCGGAAACGGGGTATACAGTCTCATCGTTTCCGTAGCCAGACAGCTTGTGGTCCTGCTTCCGGCAGCATTCATCCTGGCAAAGATCGGAGGGCTCGATCTGATCTGGTGGTGTTTTCCGATCGCGGAACTGATGTCGATGACCGTCTCGGCGCTCCTTCTTTTCCGGATCTACCGGAAAGTGATCAAACCTATTGATTGAGCACTTAGCGAGCACAGCGAGCTTAGTGAGAAACCACCTGCCGAGCTTAGCGAAATCGAGCCGAAGGCGAAGGCTGAGCTTAGCGATGTCAGGTAGATTGAGCACTTAGCGAGCACAGCGAGCTTAGTGAGAAACCACCTGCCGAGCTTAGCGAAATCGAGCCGAAGGCGAAGGTTGAGCTTAGCGATGTCAGGTAGAGTGAGCACTTGTCACACTTCTTGACAAAGCCGGCAGGGTCCGCTAGTATAGGGATGTTTTGCGGGCATGGCGGAATTGGCAGACGCGCCAGATTTAGGTTCTGGTGGGAGACCGTGCAGGTTCAAGTCCTGTTGCCCGCATTTTTTAAGCAATATTTTATAAGGAGGATACGTTCCCATGGGGAGTGTACTTATCAAACTGATCTTTGTGGCAGTCGGCGTGGGGCTGAAGTTTACGGCCGGCGGAGTGGACAATACCCTGCTTCAGCTGCTTTTTCTGGTCATCGGTTTCGTGCTGCTGATCAAAGGCGCGGACTGGTTTGTTGACGGCGCGAGCGGCGTTGCCGACCGGATGGGGATCTCGCAGCTCATCATCGGCCTGACCGTCGTGGCGTTCGGAACGAGTGCGCCGGAGGCCGCAGTTTCCATCACGGCGGCGACCAAGGCACAGGGCGTCGATATCGCCATCAGTAACGTGATGGGCAGCAATATCATGAACATCCTGCTGATCCTGGGGCTGGCGGCTCTGCTCTGTCCGCTGCCGGTACAGCGTTCCACGAAAAAGATCGAGATCCCGTTCGTGATCTTTATCACCGCACTGGTCCTTGTCCTCGGCTATTTTGACAGCTCTCTCGGGCATCTGGACGGAGCGATCCTGCTCGTCTGCATGGCGGGATTTCTGATCTACACGATCCTGATGGCCAAGAAAGGAAAACAGGAGGCAGAGGAGACGGAGGAGAAGAAAAATCCGCCGGCACTCCTGATCCTGGATATCCTGGTCGGTATCGTGGCGATCGTCATGGGATCGGACATTACCGTCAGTTCCGCGACCTATGTCGCGCTGCACTTCGGCATGTCGGAAAAGCTGGTCGGACTGACGATCGTGGCATTCGGGACCTCGCTGCCGGAGCTTATCACCTCCTGCATCGCTTCGATCAAAAAGAAACCGGATATTGCCGTCGGCAATATCGTGGGAAGCAATATCTTCAATATCCTTTTCGTCCTTGCGATGTCCGCGGCGATCACGCCGCTGCCCTATGTCAATGTATCGACGGGTGCGGATTTCCTGATCGACAATATCGTGGCGATCGGAGCGGCCGTGATCCTGCTTATCTGCGTGCTGGGAGGAAAAGACAAGATCCGCCGCTGGGGAGGTGCGGTGATGCTTGCCTCCTACGCGGGATACTTCTTCTACCTGATGCAGGGGATGAAGGGGTAAGCACGGGAGCCGGAAACGAAGACCCGAAAACGAAGATCCGGACTGTGAAAAAAAGCAACAAAAAAGGGGATGCCTTTCAAAAGCATCCCCTTTTCCTTTCCCTTAGTTACGAAGGCTTTTATTTCGCCTCGATCAGAATGACATCCCAGTAGGTGTAGGATCCGCACTGGTAGCTGGAAACTGCAGCCTTGGTGTAGCAGCCCTTGATCATGAACGAATGCGTGAAGCTGTCATCGTTCCAGTGAGCAAACGCTTCTGCTGCGGTATCGGCTCTCGTGATCAGCTCGTAGCTCTCGACGTAGCGGATATCTTCCTTATCCAGAACGGTACGGAAGCTGGTCCCGTCCAGACGGTAGGTGTCGAAATGCTCCGTGAGCTCACGGACACGGATCGAAGTCGGATATTCCAGATCATATCCCCACTCGACAGGCTTAACGCCCTGGCCGGTACGCTCTCCGTTGATCATCAGGAGAAGACTGTAAGCGGGAGAAACGGAACTCTGTGCTGCCTGTGCTGCAGCAGCTGCGGCTGCCTGTTCCTCCGCCGCATTGGCGAAACGGCCCTCCGCTTTTCCGCAGGCAAGATAATGTCTCTGCAGGATTGCAGGGTCTTTTCCGAGTACTGCTACGACATCGGGATATTTTGTCGCATAGTATGCGGCATCAAAGCCTGGTACGGCAGCAATTGCAGCGCCGGCGTAAGGGAGTCTTCCCTCTGCTTTGCCGCAGGCCGTATAGTGTGCCCACATCATCTGCGCACTGTTTCCAAGTACTGCTACGACGTCGGGATTGGTCGCCGCATAGTATTCCGGATCAAAGGTGCTGCCGTCCGGCATCTGCTGCGGAGCAGCAAGAGCAGTCAGGGATGAGGAGCTGACGATCAGTGCCGTGGCAAGACCGCCGAGAAAACGTGATACAGTGTTTTTCAAACGCATGATAAAACCTCCTTAAAGTCTTGTGTCCCATTATTATAAGGTATTTCGGCGCCCTCCTGCAACAACTACATCTTGTGACGATGCGCGGGGGGCGCACTAACTTTTCTTTGGGAAAAAGCCCGCGCCGGCGTCTGCAAGCGCCCCTCTTTGTCTTGCCATAGCTGCGGCGGAGTGCTATAATATGAACGCTGCGGTATTCCCGCCACAGAGAGATACGGCAGAAAAGAGAAATAAAAAAGGAGAAAACAAAATGAATCTTTCACCACTTCAGAAAGCAAGATACGAGTATCAGCCGAAGCTTCCGGGCATGCTCCGGGGCGGGATCGCGGAGATCTGCGTAAAGGACGGCGCGGCAACGGAGTCCGTCGCGGATCAGGACAAGATCAAGGCACTTTTCCCGAATACTTACGGTAAGAACGAGATCACGTTCCAGAAGGGCGCAAATACCTCCGCTTCCAAAAAGCAGGTGGTCGGTGTGATCCTTTCCGGCGGACAGGCACCGGGCGGACACAATGTCGTATCCGGTCTCTACGATGCGATCAAGGCGACCAGCAAGGACAATGTCCTACTTGGTTTCAAGGGCGGTCCTTCCGGACTCATCGAGGATGATTTCATCGAGTTTGACGATGCTTATATCGATGCATACCGCAATACCGGCGGTTTTGACATCATCGGTTCCGGCCGTACGAAGCTCGAGACCGAGGAGCAGTTCAAGATCGTGACGGAAGTTGCGAAGAAGCACGGCCTGACTGCGATCGTTATCATCGGCGGTGATGATTCCAATACGAATGCGGCAGTGCTTGCAGAGTACATGGCAGCACACAATACCGGCGTACAGGTCATCGGCTGCCCGAAGACCATCGACGGCGACTTAAAGAACGAGGACATCGAGGCATCCTTCGGTTTCGATACGGCGACGAAGACCTATTCCGAGCTGATCGGTAACATCGAGAGAGATGCGAACTCCGCAAAGAAGTACTGGCACTTCATCAAGGTCATGGGCCGCAGCGCTTCCCACGTCGCACTGGAGTGCGCACTGGAGACGCAGCCGAACATCTGCCTTGTCGGCGAGGAAGTAGCGGCAAAGAAGATGTCCCTTTCCTCCATCGCAGACTATATCGCGGATTCCGTAGAGAAGAGAGCGGCAAACGGTGACAACTTCGGTGTGGCGATCATCCCCGAGGGTATCGTTGAGTTCGTACCGGAATTCTCCAAGCTGATCGCAGAGATCAACGAGCTCCTGGCAGGCAAGAAGACGGATGAGTTCAATGCGCTTCCGAGCTGGGATGCAAAGTATGACTTCATCAAGAAGGGTCTTTCCGCAGAGTCCTTCAAGGTATTCGATATCCTTCCGCAGTTCGTACAGCAGCAGCTCTTCCTCGAGAGAGATCCTCACGGCAACGTGCAGGTATCCCTGATCGAGTCCGAGAAGCTCTTCTCCGCACTGGTAGCGGACAAGCTCGCTGCAAGAAAAGCGGCAGGCAGCTACAAGGGCAAGTTCTCCGCACAGCATCACTTCTTCGGTTACGAAGGAAGATGCGCGTTCCCGTCGAACTTTGATGCGGACTACTGCTACTCCCTGGGCTACAACGCATTCATGCTGATCCAGTACGGTTACACCGGATATCTTTCCAAGGTATCGAACCTTTCCGCACCGGCAGAGGAGTGGGTTGCAGGCGGTATGCCGATCACGAAGATGATGAACATGGAGCGCAGAAACGGTGAGGACAAGCCGGTTATCCGCAAGGCTCTGGTCGAGCTGGACGGCGCACCGTTCAAGTACTTCGAGAAGAACCGCGACGAGTGGGCGGTCAAGACGGCTTTCACCTATCCGGGTGCGATCCAGTACTACGGACCGGCTGAGGTCTGCGATCTGACCACGAGAACGCTGGCTCTGGAGAAGGGTAAGAACTAAGACCATACGTAAGTGAAGTTACGGACGCGGGTGCACATCGCACCCGCGTTTTTCAAAGGGAGAGACGATTTGCACGGGAAGGCACAGAAACGATATATCTTCATCGCGGTATCCGTACTGATCCCGCTTTTGTGCGTCTATTACGTGGACAGCGATTCCAACATCCGTCAGGGGATGAACGTTTTTGAGGCGCTCTTTTCCGGGCGCTTTTTTGAGTTCTACCGGATCAATGAGGAGATGCACCAAAGCGGACAGCTGTATGATACCGCAAACTACAGCATCCTCGTCCAACTCATGATGGGGATCTGGCAGCTGCCGCTCTACCTCATTGAAAAGCTCACCGGCGGAAACGTCCTGGATCATTTCGCGGCAAGGGTGTGGGGAAAATCGATGCTCCTGCCCGTATTTGCATGGTCCGGTGTACTGGTGAAACGTCTGGCCGGGCTGCTTGGATTTTCCGATGAACAGAAAGAGACCGCCGTGTTCCTGTATCTGACCAACGCGCTGACGACGCTTTCGGCGTTTCTGGCGGGCCAGATCGATCTGCTGGGGCTCTGCTTTACGATGCTTGCGATGTGCTTCCTGCTGGAAAAGAAAAAAATCCCGTTTCTGATCGCTTTTGCCGTAGCGGCGCAGTTTAAGAGTTTTGCTTATCTTGTTTTCCTGCCGGTCCTTCTGCTCCGGGAAAAGAATCTCTTCAAGCTCGCGGGGACGATGGCCGTGCCGGTGGTATTCGGTTATCTCATCGAGCTGCCGTTTAAGATCGCGGACCCGGTCGGTGCCGCATCCAGGAAGCCGCGTCTCTGGATGATGCTGGATTTCCTGACGAGAAGCCGGGTGAACCTGGTGGGCGGGATCGAGATCCCTCTCGTTTTTCTCGTGCTGGGCTCGTTCTGTATGATCGCTTATTTTTCGAAGACAGAGGATGAAAGGGAAACGGACCGGAAGAGTATCTGTCTGGCGATCCCGGGGATGCTCTCGGTGCTTTTATGTACGAAGTCCAATGTCTACTGGTCGGTCTGGCTCGTGCCTTTCTATACCCTGCTGCTGGTCGGACGAAAAGAAAAGCAGACGATCCGCCTCGTGCTGGAGACGGCTGCGGTCATGTCGCTGACGGTCGCCTATATGGTGCTTGCTGCGCCGATGTTCGGACGTTATGACGGAATGCTCCCGGATCTTCTGCTGCACGGAGCACTGCCCGATCCGATGCTGTCCGAGCGCTTTGCGGAGTATGTATCACAGGAGAAATATTTCGGATTCTGGACGCTTTCCTTTGCGGCCTTTATCGTGTGGGCGGCCGGTTTTATGATCGTACACCGGAAGGGAGCGGAACAGATAACGACGTTCGGGGAGACGGCCTTAAAGGAGACTCCGTGGATCGCGGGAGATACCCGCGTGATGAACGGCCTGCTCCTGGCCAGGGCTGTAGGAATGTATCTTCTCTGCGACGTCTTTATTCTTGCGACGCTGCTGTCTGCTTTTTTCCGACTTTAAGCTCCGCGAGAAGAAGCGCGGAGAACATCAGAACACATCCCGAGATCTGCCGTATACTCAGTTCTTCATGCAGCACGATCACGCCGGAGAGCACACCGACGACACTTTCCAGACACATGATCATGGATGCGAGAGCGGGCTTTACGCCCTTTTGCCCGTAGATCTGGCAGGTATATGCGATGGAGTTGGAAAAGACCGCCGCATATAGGACGGCGGGCATGGCTTTCTGTACGGAAGCCCACTCCGGGTGCTCGAGCAGGAGCATGCAGATGAGGGAGAAGACTCCGGTCACGAAAAACTCGGCCGCGGAAAGAGAAAGGCCGTCCACCCGTCCGGAGAAACGGTCCACGGTCATGATCTGGACGGAAAAACCGAGCGCGCAGAGGATCTCGAAGATATCACCGCGGCTGAAGCTGAGCCCGTCGCTTAAGCAGAGCAGGTAGAGCCCGGCGACGCAGAAAAACACGGCGAGCCACACGCGGCCGGCCGGTTTTTTCCCGGTGAATATGCTGAGGATGGGGACGATCACCACATACATCGCGGTGATGAAGCTGGACTTTGCGGTCCCGCCCGCATCGGCGTCCGCGACATACAGTTCGATCCCGTACTGCTGCAGGGCGCTTGCGAGGAACAGGCAGATCCCGCAGCAGAGGCCGGCTTTCAGCACCGGGGATACGTCTTTGGTCTGCCGGGGTTTACCGGTATTGTGTTCCGGCCCTGCGGGAGCTTTCCGCCGGAGGACTTTCGCACGAAAGAGGATCACGAGCAGCACGAGCGCCGTTCCCAGGAAGCTCCGGAGCGTAAGAAAGGTGAAGGTGCCGACATTTCCGGCACCGAGACTCTGTGCCACAAACGTCGTTCCCCAGAAAAACGCTGCCGCAAAAAGCGCCAGCGCCGATGATAGTTTGGTTTCCTGTTCTTCCACGATCGGTCTTTTTCCCTTCTGTCAGAATCCCGTGTATTATTGCATATTTCGGCCGGAGTGGCAAGAACAAAAAAGAGGCCGCCGTATCCGGCAGCCCCTGTCTGTTTTCCTGAAAGATCCCGAAAGCTCCTTCTTACTTTGCTTTCTTTGCCTCAAGCGCCTTGTCCGTCGGCTTTACGAGGAGCAGGCAGGCGAGGAGTGCGATAATGTAGAGGATGATCGTAAAGATCAGCACATTCTGGTAACCGGTCGGGTTGACCTCATACATATCGTGGCTTGCAATGAGCGCGTCTACATCGAGGCCGGCCGCTGCAGCGCTCTCCTTCGTGTAGAGCACCTTGTTGTAGATGTACTCGACGCTTCCGAAGTTCTTTACGATGTAGGATGCGACCTGGTTGCCGGTCAGACCCGCGAACGCCCACGCGGAAAGCGTGATGCCGTGGATCGCGGAGATGCTGCCCATGCCGTAGTGGTCGGAAAGCAGTGTCGGCACGTTCGAGAAACCGCCGCCGTAGCCCGCATTTACGATATAAACCAGTGCAAGAACGAGGATCGCCAGAGCGATGCTTCCTGCGCCGGTCTTGATGCCGGAGGTCAGCATGACGATCGCGGTAAATGCGATCGAGAGCACGAAGATCAGCTTGTAGATCGTGTTACGGTCTTTCATGGTATCTGCCCATGCGGAGAAACCGAGACGGCCGCCTGCATTAAAGACAGCGGAGATCGTCGAGAGCAGACCCGCGATGCCTGCAAAGCCCAGGCACTTGAAGATCATCTTCTCCTGGGAGATGAGTGCCAGACCGCAGGTGATATTGATGTAGAACATCAGCCAGATCCCGATGTAGTTCGTTACCGGCTTGGTCTTGATGGTCGCGATGATGCTCGGCTTTTCGCCCTTGCCCTGCGGCTCATGCCAGCCGGCCGGCTTTGCGAGGAGCAGGTGACCTACGAACATCATGACGAAATAAACACAGGCAAGGATGAAGAACATCTTGTAGATGCCGCCGTCCCCGAGGTTTTTCAGCATCGCCTCCATGATCGGGGATGCAATCGCCTTTGCCGCACCGAAGCCCGCGACTGCGAGGCCGGTTGCCAGACCTTTACGGTCCTGGAACCAGAGCATCAGCGTCTTGACCGGGGAAAGATATCCGGTACCGAGACCGACACCCATGATGAAACCGTAGCTTAAGTAGATACCGACCAGCGCTACGGGGTTGCCCTTATTCTGTCCGCCGTAGTAGATGAAAAAGCCGGTCAGTGCCATACCTGCCGCGAAGCAGATCGTCGCGATCAGGGATGATTTGTGGATGTCTTTTTCGACGATGTTGCCGAGGAATGCCGCGGACATACCGAGGAAAAAGATCGCGAAGGAGAAGGCCCACTCGGTCGCACCTTTGGAGAAACCGATATAGTCGGCGATCTCCTGGCTGAAGAGGGACCAGCAGTATACGGTACCGATACTGCAGTGCAGTAAGAGGGCGGGGATCGCAGCGCGGATCCATTTATTGGCGCGCCAGCCGCCGGTCTTTTCTTTGCTTTCGCTCATGTCAAAACTCCTTACCTTTCTGTGAATAAATTAGGAAAAAACACAACGGAAAAATTATACACCCTCAGCGGGAGAAAATCAAGGCGCTTGCTTTTTCCGGGCCGCTATGGTATGGTTCTTGGCAAGTATCTTTTTTTCAGCTTACAGTGAAGCAAAGGAGGTTTCTATGGCGTTTAAGATCATCGGAGACAGCTGCTGTGACTTTACTAAACTGGACTATCGAAAAGGCAATGTGGCAAGTGTTCCCATGTCGATCCTGATCGGCGGGGTCGAATACCGGGATGACGGAAAGCGGCCGCAGGAGGAATGGATCCGGCTCATCAAAGAGGACCCGGGGTATCCGCAGTCGGCCTGCCCGTCGCCGGATGCATTTATGGATGAGTTTGAGGAGGATAAGGACAACTACGTAGTCACGCTTTCCTCCAAGATCAGCGGCGTATATAACAGCGCGACACTGGCAAAACAGATCTACGAAGAGGATCACGAGGATGCCAGGATCCATGTCTTTGACAGCTGGAGCGCGGCGGCGGGGGAGCACCTCATCTATGAGCTGATCGCGGAGCGGGCCGCCGCAGGGATGCCGTTTGAGCAGGTCATCGAGGAGGTCGAAGCGATCCGGGACCGGATGCAGACGATCTTTGTCCTCGACGATCTCGAGACCTTTAAGAAAAACGGGCGCCTGAAAGGCATCAAGGCCCTTGTCGCCACGACGATGAACATCAAGCCGGTCCTGGTCAGCAACGAAGGCGTGATCGACCAGATCGATCAGTCCATCGGCATGCAGCGTGCGGTCAACCGCATGCTCTGGCATATCGAAAAGATGAAGATCGATCCCGAAGGGAAGAAGGTACGGATCTCACAGTGCGACAGCAAGGAACTTTGCACCAAAGTCGCCCATGTCATGCGGGAACGTTTCGGCTTTCAGGACATTAAGATCATCACCGGAAACGGTCTGACGACGACCTATGAGAACCCGGGCGGGATCGTCATGGCGATCGAGACGTAAGGGCCGTGTCAGGTTACATAAAGTAGTTGACAGAAAAATCAAACTATGGTACAAAAAATGTGGATGCGCCTGTAAAAACAGGCCGGTCCGCAGTTATTTGTGCCGGTCCTGCCGGCGGGGAAAAAGGAGGAATTGAAAATGGACAGTTATAATCAGCAGCCCATGATGCAGCAGCCGATGGTACAGCGGACGGGTCCGGCAAGACAGCTTAAGACGAACCGCGGACTCGTAAAGTTCATCCTGCTGAGCATGATCACTTTCGGGATCTATGCTCTGGTCGTATGGGCCGGCATCGAAGATGCGATCAACACGGCAGCGAGCCCTTATGACGGCAAGAAGACCATGAACTTCTGGCTGCTCATCTTTATCATCGGACCCATCACCCTAGGGATCGCTTACATCGTATGGTTCCACAAGATCAGCAACCGTATCGGTAACGAGTTAAGCCGCCGCGGCATCGCATACAAGTTCAGCGCCGGTGATTTCTGGATCTGGGATGTGCTGCTTGCCTGCATCGTGATCGGACCGTTCGTATATCTTCACAAGATCCTGAAGGCAACGAACCTGCTCTGCGAGCACTACAACCAGTTCGGCTGAGCACGGCACGCGGATTCATAAAAAGTAAAAAAACCGCTTCCGTACGGACAATGTCATTAAGTTTACATTGAATGAATAACGGACTAATCTCAAAATAAGTAAGAGCGATGGAGATATTTATATCTTCAATC
>Ga0310694_10007012_pt1 | contig 10616 bp, 7 predicted proteins | sample 174DNAGHGhighgp2_FD_203884 | JGI IMG/M metagenome (GOLD analysis project Ga0310694, IMG submission 203884) | Sheep rumen microbial communities from Palmerston North, Manawatu-Wanganui, New Zealand - 1742 DNA GHGhigh gp2 (v2) (version 2) | ecosystem: Host-associated > Mammals > Digestive system >... | reverse complement strand
CACGCAACCATCGCAGTCCGTCTGCCTTAGGGGAACCACCTGTTGTGACAGCTATAAAATCATAGTCGCTGAGTTGCTCGAGCAAGTCAATCTTCGCCTCTGTCCGGATCTCGATATTGTGCCTTCGCGCCTCAGCCAGGAAGCAGTTGATGATGGTGTGCGAGTCCTGCGACATGGGGAACACACATTGATCCTCCTGTGTCGTCAATCTAACGCCGTGTCGTTCAAACCAGTTGTAGGCATCTTCCTGCGAGAAGCCCTTCATCAACCGTTTCATCAGCCGATGCCCTCGGGGATAGACCTCCGACAAGTCACCTACCTCAGCGAAGGAATTGGTGCAGTTGCAACGTCCGCCGCCGGAAATCTCCACCTTTGCCAGCACCCGCTTCGATTTCTCGAAGATGGTGACTGCCATCTCCGGTCGCATCTCCTTCAAGTTGATAGCCAAAAAGAATCCTGCTGCCCCGCCGCCGATGATTGCCGTCTTCATTGTCCACCAAGCCGTTCGAAATACGTGGCGATATCATCCCACGTCTTAAAAGTGTCGCTGCCGAACTGCAGATGGGTGGTCATTCCCGTCCATTCCTCTTCCATACCGATGAAATAGTCGCCATAAAGCAGATCGCGGCGCACCGTAAATATGGTATGTCCCCAAGCCGGCACGTTAATAAACTCATAGAGCCACTGGTTCACTAGAGAATAGTAGACATCATCGCCGGGCGATGGCGCCACGAAGAAAACCTGATATCTTTCAATCAACCCCCTGACCGTCTTCTGCAACGAGCTCTTCGGTGCCTCGTAGATGTCGGAGAGTGTCTCCATGCCGATATACACGATGGGCCGCTCACGTCCTTCTTGTCTGTCATCGATCCATCGGATCACAGGCACTACCGAGTGCATAAAGGAATTGTCATTCATACGGTGCTCGCCATGAAAACGAATGGCGGTGGGATAATGTTCGCGGAACAGGTCATACGTATCCACCGTGGTATCCTCATCACCGAAAAGACCCCACACACGGCCTTGTTCCTCGGGTGTCACCGAGGCAAAGCAGTGCTCCGTCATCTCCTTATATTCCTTCACTAAAGCTTTCGTGACGATAAAGTCCTGCACGCCATCCTGACGGGGATTCGAGAAGTGCTGGGCACCGATCATACCATGATCCTTCATCGTATCACCCATCTGCAAGGCTGGATTCACAAGGATACGGTCATAGCCATAAAGCATCTCGGCATACATACCGCCCATCGACGTGCCTATGACCAAGTCGGGCTTCTCTTTATCGCAGGTCTCTCTCAGTAGATCCATCGCCTCTTGGGGTCGTATAGGCAGATCGGGAGCTATCACCGTCGTATTAGGGAACACCTCGCGGATACGGGTCACCGTCCCACTTTGCCCCGACGACCCAAAGCCGTGAACATACATGATCTTCTTTCCCTTGAAAAGCTCAGGGAACTGTTTGATATAAGGATTCGTCTGTTCCATAAAACAATGATTAGAACTGCCAGCGGTTGGGAATCTGGCGGTCGGGCCAGAGGTGCTTGGCATAAGTGTAATGATAGCATTCGAAGAGAGAGGTGAAACGGGTGAGGCGCTGGAGGAAAGCTTTGTAATCCTTGCGCCCGGGCTGCGTCCACTGCACCTCGGCGAGGGCCGACATACGAGGCAGCGCCTGATACTCCACCATCTGCTCGTTGGTCATATACTCCGCCCAGAGGTTGGCCTGCGTGCCGAGGATATGACTGCGGGCCTCGACGGAGAGGCTGTCAGGAGCGGGATCGAGGCTATAGACCCGTTCGATGGGAATAAAGCCGCCACAACGGCTGGGTTCGAACTGGGTGTCCTCCACCTGCTGGTAGTCGAAATAGCAATGCGTGGTGGGTGTCATCACCACGTCGTGCCCAGCCTCAGCAGCCCTTGCACCAGGCGCAGAGCCGCGCCACGACATGATCATCGCATCCTGAGGCGCTCCATCGAGAATCTCATCCCAGCCCAAGGCGCGACGGCCTTTGGAAGCCAAGATATTGAAGACCTTGTTAGTAAAGTAAGGTTGCAACACTGACCGCACCATTTCCTCATAAGGATACTCGGGCATCGTCCGCGGACCATCAGAGTCCCCTTCAACTTGGCCAGCTACACGTCCTTCAAGGGTCTTTTTGATATAGATTTCATCACATTTCTTGCAATACTGCCATTTCTCGGAAGGAGTCTCGTCACCACCGATATGAATGACCTTGGAAGGGAAGATATCCATCACCTCCGTGAGCACATCCTGCACAAACTCATAGACGCGGGGATTGCCCACGCAGAGCACATCCTTATAAACACCCCAGTAGTGACCCACCTGATAGGGACCGCCCGTACAACCCAGTTCAGGATAGGCGGCTAGGGCTGCGAGCATGTGGCCGGGCATATCGATCTCGGGCACGATGGTGATATGACGGGCAGCAGCGTAAGCGACAATCTCGCGGGCCTCAGCCTGCGTGTAGTAGCCGCCATAAGGGATGCCATCGTCGATGTCAGAATTGGTGCCGATGATGGTGCCGCTGCGCTGCGAACCAACGGTGGTGAGTTTCGGCCATTTCTTGATCTCGATGCGCCAGCCCTGATCATCAGTGAGGTGCCAGTGGAACACGTTCATATTGTGCAGCGCCAACAGGTCGATGAACTTCTTGACAAAATCCACTGACCAGAAATGGCGGGAACAGTCCAAATGCATCCCTCGCCAAGAAAAACGCGGTGCATCAGTGATGACGGAAGATGGAAGATGGATGATGGAAGATGCCGCCTTTTCGATAGAGGCCAATGACTTTCGGAGAGTCTGGATGCCGTAGAAGACACCCGTAGCAGAACCGCCCGCAATGGTGACACCTTTTTTATTAATGGTTAGCACATAACCTTCGGATTCAGTGACATTCGGAGAAATGGTGAGTTCGATATAAGTCTTTCTCTTCTCACGCTTAGGTACAATAGAAAACGTCTGCCCTGTGACGTCTTTGAGATAGGCTTGCAGAAAAACCGCCTCACCCTTTAGAGTCTCAGACGCTAAAATCTGTACCTGATCATTACTCAGCAAAAAAGGCTCACCCTTCTGCATCTGGATGCTCTGGGGCAGCGGCACCACATCGTACTGCGCCCTTGCAGAGATGCTCAGTACCAGCCCCATTATCAACAACACAATTCTACTCATATTCTTCTCTCTATACTCCTTCCTCCTTAATAATGGTATTCCACAAATGCCTCCATCGCCTCATAGCAGGCCAGACCCAGTTCATCGTAGCGGCGGGCCGTATCTCGGTTGCGGTCCTCGGCACGCTGCCAGAAAAGACGGTCGTCATTGCCGAGGAACGGGGCTCCCTCCATCTGACTCTGATGACGCAGAATAGCATTACGTTTCTCGCGGAGTTCCTCAGGCGACATTGGCACACACATCTCGATGTCGGCCACATCCCACTCTGCCCAAGCACCGCGGTACATCCACACGCGACAGTCCTTCAACCACACTGCCCCACCCTTCTTCAGCTCGTCAACAGCGGCCAATACAGCATCGGTACACTTGCGGTGCGTGCCGTGGGGATCGGCCAAGTCGGCAGCCACATAGATCTGATGCGGCTGTATCTCCTCAAGCAGAGCTATAATAGGCTCCACATCGCGTTCAGACATCGGAAGTTTCTCTATCTTGCCGCTCTCGTAGAAGGGCAGGTCGAGGAAATGGATATGATCCTTAGTGATATGATTATAGCCGCAGGCATTGCGGGCCTCACCACGCCGGATGAGTCCCTTCACGGTAAGGATGGCCTGATTGTCCCAATCGCCCTCTTTCTTCTCCTTCAGGTAAGTCATGATCTCACGGTAGCGGATCTTGATAACCTCGTCGGAGCCATTGGCAAAAAGCTGGTTGAAGCCATTGATGAAGTGCATATAGAGCCGCACCTCCTCATCGGCTACCGCAATATTGCCGGAGGTCTCGTAGGCAATGTGCACATCGTGCTTCTGCTGTATCAGACGACGGATGGTACCACCCATGGAGATAACATCATCATCGGGATGCGGTGAAAAGACAATAACGCGCTTGGGATAGGGCAAGGCACGCTCGGGACGATTGCTGTCATCAACACCTGGCTTACCGCCAGGCCAACCGGTAATCGTATGCTGGAGTTCATTGAACACGGCGATGTTCACAAGGCCCGCCTGACCGTCGAACTGCTCAACGAGATGTCCCAGACCATTGTCCTGATAATCTTTCGTCGATAGTTTCAGCACAGGCTTCCCCGTTTTATTACAGAGGTCGATAACCTGCCTGCGCAACGTGTGCTCAGGCATCTTAATAGTAGCTGTTAGGTTCAGATTCATAGACTTATTCTTTATTAATGATTCATTACTCATTCCGACGGCAGGAGGACGACACCCGTCTGCTTCTTGCCATCCATCATAATCTTCAGAGGATGATCGAAACGGACATGGCGCACGTATTCTGTTTCCTCGACAGCCGGCATCTGGTCAAGGATATCCTGTTGGAGGATACCGTCACCCGTGTAGGTATTAATCGTAAAGTAACCGACACCGAAGCTGGTGAGATTCTGGAAGAAATGCGTACCCTGCGAGGGATCTACATGGTAATTCTTCAAGCCTGTCTCCACGATGACCCGGGCAGCGGAGATATGAGGCCACTTGACGGGAATGCCCAGCCAGTAGTCGCTTGAGCCCCAGCGTCCAGGACCAATAAGCACGTAATTCTTATCCTCATTAAGGAACTGCTGATTGATCTTCTCGATATGCGAGGCAATCGTGGGATTATTGGCGGCCGTAAAGTTCTCGTCGGTCTTGACATAGACCACATCCACCACATCCTCAGAGATACCGTGTCCCAACGAGTTTTGTGAGCGCAACAGACAGTCGGCGTCGGGAATCTTCTGCAGATCTTCGTCGAGTACTTGTTTTGAGTCGACGATAGGTCGGATCTGAAGCAGATAGAGTTCTCCTGAGCGGTCGTCATTCAGATTGCAGGCGAACTCGATTTCCACCGGCCGACGCATCTCCTCAGAGCCATACTTCTGCGCCATCTGGAGCAGTTCGGGTAAGGGGAAGATACCTTGCTGAAGCACACCACAGAAGGAGATAACCTTTCGCCCACCCTCGTAGATACCATCACGGATTACCTGATCCACGGGATCATAGGTCGAGGCGATATAGGTCAATGAACCATCCGCATCAGCCTGCTTCACTCGCAACGACTTGATGTTAAAGCCATCATCAACCTTAAAATCATCACCTACATGACTCATATCGAGCGCATAGAATCGCGTCTGCGTCTCGCTGAGGGCCGTCTCCATTTCACTGGTCTGCAAAACCTGTGTGGGGTGATAGGGCGATACACGCAAGGTCTGCCCACCATCGACGATATACTTTCCTAATCCGAGAGCCAGCGAGGCGATACCCTCCTCTGCTGTCTCATCACCGATGGGGTAATAATTCAGCGACCGCAACACACCCGAGAAGTTGGGATAGTAGAGGTCGCCATACTGCTTACCCACCACTTCCTGCAGGATAACCGCCATCTTCTCCTGGTCAATAACGTTCTGCGTAGCAAGCATATAAGCCTTCGAATCCTTGTAATAGACAGAGGCATAGACACCCTTGATGGCACAGGCCAGCATACGAAGCATCTCATATTTGTCATTCAGATAAGGTATCATATAGGTACTATAGATACCGGCGAAAGGCTGATAGTGGGAATCCTCCAACAGCGACGACGAGCGCACGGCAATTGGCGATTTCACAGCATCGAAGAAGGTGAAGAAGTCGGCAATCAGCGAATCCGGCAATTGCGCCCGGAGGAAGTGCTGCAGGATTTCTTCATCAGGCGCATCACTCAGCGCGATGGGATAGAGATTGTTGTTCTCCATGAACTCGTCGAAGATGTCGGTGCAGAGCACAACGGTCTTCGGAATCATCACCTGCGCCTGTTCATACTGATTGAGCTCGGGATGGCGCTTGATGATATTATCGAGGAACGCCAAGCCACGCCCCTTACCACCGAGGGAGCCTTCACCAATGCGGGCGAAGTGGGCATAGCGGTCGAACTTCAGACGGTCGAAGACGGCCACAATACCAATATTTTTCATCCGTCGATACTGCACGATGGCATCGAAGATGATCTGACGATGGGCATCGACATCCTGCAACTTATGCCAGGTAACCTGTTTCAAGAAAGCCGACACAGGGAAAATGGCACGGGCACAAAGCCAACGGCTCATATGATTTCGGCGGATATGACGGGCCAGCGAGTCGGCGGGAATCTTGAAAATATTGTCCTGGAGTTCTTTTAGTGAAGTAACGCGGGCTATCTCCTCCTTCGTTTCCGGATCACGGAAGATGAAGTCGCCGAAGCCCATATGCTCCTCCATCAGATGATGCAGGTCGACATTCATCTTCGTCGAATTCTTATCGATGAAATGGAAGCCCTCAGCCTCAGCCTTCTCGCGATTGGCGGTCTCCTTCGAGTCGAGTATCAGCGGCACGTACTCATCGCGGCGACGGATCTCCCGCAACAGTTTCAGGCCTGCCTCAGGATCACCTTCCTCAACATGCGAGAGGCGTCCGGGCGTGATGTGCATCGGGAATCGGGTGTCGGAGATGACACCGAGCGTATTCTCATGATACTTCTCATAGAGCGCCATCGCCTCCTCGTAGTTCGTGGCAAGCACTACCTTTGGACGACCGCGCTTGCGCTGGGCTGCAGCGTGGGGATTCAGCGCCTCGGTAGAGAAGCGCTTCGACTGCGCAAGGATATAATTATATAAATTAGGTAATACGGAAGAATAGAAGCGGATATTATCCTCTACCAAGAGGATCATCTGCACGCCGGCCTCCTTGATATCGTGGTCGATGTTCATCTTGTCCTCCAGCAGTTTGATGATCGACATGATGAGGTTCGTGTTGCCGAGCCAGCAGAACACATAGTCGAACACCGACATATCCTCGTTCTCGATGCGCTTCGTGATACCGTGTGAGAACGGCGTCAGCACCACGCATGGAATCGACGGATGCGCCGCCTTCACCTCGCGGGCCACGGTGAACGCATCGTTGTCGGCATTACCCGGCATACAGATCACCAGATCGATATCGGTGGTCTTCAATACTTCGCTGGCCTCCTCCGTCGTCGACACCTGGGTGAACGAAGGCGGATAGCGCATACCGAGCTCCATATACTCATCGAAGATCTTCTCGTCGATGCGGCCGTCGTCCTCGAGCATGAAGGCATCGTAGGGGTTGGCCACAATCAATACATTGAAGATGCGGCGCGTCATGAGATTGACAAACGACACATCCTTCAGATAGAATTTATTCCACTCCTGTGGTATCTTGGTTACTTCTTCCATAAGCTAATCTTTCTTGGGATTGGTGGGATTATTGGGGTCGATGGGTTCTATGGGTCTAATGGGTCTATTGGGTTGGCTGGGCCCATTCGACCCATTCGACCCATTAATCCCATTCGCCCCATAATATCCATTCCTCCTCTGCCACTCTTTCCTCGCCCTATACATCTCCTCCTTAATCCCTCCGTTCTCTATGAAGTCCTTCTTCATCCACTCTATCATCCCCCTCAGCAACACATCGCACTGATGTATCAGCGTAATGGCGATATTGGCTATCGTCTCATCGCTCCGCTCGCGGATTTTCTCTCTATATATTGCCGAGTCGAGGTGCGCCTTGCAGAAGGCGCGCGTCTTCACAGATCTTGGGTCGTCGAGTTTCCATTGCTCCAGCCCTCTTACTCTGAGATAGTCCTCATAGTCGAGCAGCAGCTCGTGCAGCGAGGCGCGGTTGACATTGGCGAGCTTGATCTCCATCTCGCGCGAGGTCACGCCGTCGATGGTTCCTTCGGCCAGGTTCTGCTTCCCCGAGCGCGCCGCCTGCACCATCTGGTCGATGGTGCGGTCGCCGGTCTGCAGGAAAGTGTGGGCGAAGTAGTACGTCACGTCGTAGATGCACTCCGCCTTGCGGAATGCCTTCATCGTACGATAGTCGTTGTCCTGCCGGAGGAAATCCTTGTTCTCTGCCATATCTGGCTGCAAAGATAATAAAAAATCCGCAAAAGTCATTGCGCTTTCGAGGTTTTTTCGTATCTTTGCCCCCGGATATCGTACTCAGTGCGGTTTCCAAATTGACATTGCGGGTTAAGAGACAGCGTTCAGCTATTTATCTTGTGGCGAGAATGTAGGAAATTCAAATACCACATAATATAAGATGGATAGAGTGAATGCTCACGCGATAGCGTGGGCTTTACTAATCTTATATTATAGGCTTTTCCTACAGCCTTCGACCACAGATTATGTAAGTTCACGCTTTTTTATTTCCGTTTTGGAATATGTTTAACGATTAAATAACAGCATTATGAAGAAGTTTTTTATTTTGTCAGTGACGCTAGCTATGAATTATATAGCTGCAAGCGCTTTCGAGGGAAAAGCCGAAGTCAATGGTATTAATTACTACATCATCACGAAAGGAGCCGTTGCCGAGGTAATATCAAAAACCTCAGGTTATGAGGGTGATGTCGTAATCCCATCTACCATTGAATACGACGGTGTTACATGTACTGTAAACAGCATTGGTAACAATGCATTCTTATACGAAAGCAAGTTAAACAGCGTAACCATTCCAAACACTGTCACCAAAATTGGAACTGGTGCATTCACCCATTGTGCCAAACTTAAGACGGTGAACATACCGAATTCTGTTACAACCATTGGCGCTCAAGCCTTTCTAAGATGCGATGGACTGGAAACGGTGAAAACCGACGACATAGAATCCTGGTGCAAGATGGAAATTGGGAACGATGCTAGCCCTCTACCATACACACAGGATTTCATTATTGGAGGCCAAAAAGTAGAGAATTTGGTAATTCCATCAACAGTAACATCTATTTGCAGTCGTGCTTTTCACGGCTATAAGGGGCTTAAGACTATTTCCATGAACAGTAGCGTTACGTCTATTGGCGACTATGCATTCTACCAATGCACAGGGTTAACATCAGCTATTCTTCCTAATTCAATTACGTCGATCGGTGTTGATGCTTTCTATGAGTGTACGGCATTGAGCAATCTTGTACTGCCAGATGATCTGAAAAAGATTCCTACTCGTTGCTTCATGGGTTGCAGCAGCCTCACTTCTTTAGTCATCCCTAACTCAGTAGAACTAATAGAACTTAACGCGTTTAAGGACTGTAAGAACATTAAGGCAATCCGAATCGGGAATGGTCTTAAAGAATTGGGGCTTGGCGTATTTAACAATTGCTCCGAACTTACAGACGTATATTGTTGGGCAGACATCCCGCCCATAGTGCAAGGTTATCACAATCCTTATTCAATGCCATTTTACGGTTCTCATGTTGAGTATGCATCACTGCACGTGCCTGAATCAAGCATTAGCAGCTATCAGGCGAGTGACGTATGGAATGGCTTCGGGCACATCGTTGCATTAACATCAGATGATACGGGCATTGAATTAAGGAAAGATGGTAATATCCCAACAGAGAGAACTTGTTACAACATAAATGGTCAGACTCTTAATAGAAAATCGAGAGGTGTGTATATTTTAAAAATGAGCGATGGGACAACAAAGAAAGTTCTTGTAAAATAACGTCCAATCTATATCCTAAATAGGCCGTCCATTTGTTGGCGGCCTTTTCAGTCTTAAATTACACCTAAGGGTTATTGGGGAAAGATGCCTATGTAACAGGGAAAAAGGTACGGGGTAACAGGGAAAGAACCCCGGGGTATCGAGAAAAGGGCGCCCGGCCGCATTGATGCGGGCGGGCGCCCTTATATTTGCGAGCGAACGGCCTTTTATATGGGAGCGACCGCTCGATTCCGGTTTTTATCCCTTTGGCGCTGGTTTCTTGGGGAAATAGAGCCAACGGCGACTTTCCCACACTTTCCTGAGACGAGGATGCTCGCCTTTGCAGAGACTGTCGAGATAGGTCTTGGCCGAATCACGCTTCAGTCCGCTGAAGATCATAAACTCAGGAACCGTCGCGTAGCCCAGTCTCAGGCAACGCTCCAAAGCCGCATCCATAACCTTTGGGTCGTGCATCTGGCTGTTGCCCACAGGAGCGTCGCTCTTACGATAGCCCTCACGGTTTCTGCCGCATTCCTTCACAAAATCCTTCGAAGGAATGAACTCCAAGCCAGCATAGACAATATCCCTACCCGTAATGGTCTTGGGATCGGTATGCTCGCCCAGCAGCTTCAGCTTAGGAGCAAACGAACCGAAAGGCGTCTCCACACGATAACCGTCTGACACCCAACGGCCAACTGTCTCCATCACGACATCAAACACCTGCTGTATCTCGCCAGGCCGCACGCCACGATATTTGGTACAGTAGTCATCGAGATACTTAAAACTCCTCTTTCTGCCCTTCGCCGGGCGCACGTAGAGCAAAGGCTTACCATCTTCTCCCTTCGTGGGACGAGGATGGATTTCAAACTCTATTCCGTCAGTCTTACGAGGCATAGCAGTCTTTTATCCGCAATGGAAATACTGGGTGACGAGCTTCTGAACCTCCTCGGGATAGCCCTCAATGGTCTGGCGGAGGTTCCCGTCGTCGAAGGCGC
>Ga0310694_10007011_pt1 | contig 10617 bp, 6 predicted proteins | sample 174DNAGHGhighgp2_FD_203884 | JGI IMG/M metagenome (GOLD analysis project Ga0310694, IMG submission 203884) | Sheep rumen microbial communities from Palmerston North, Manawatu-Wanganui, New Zealand - 1742 DNA GHGhigh gp2 (v2) (version 2) | ecosystem: Host-associated > Mammals > Digestive system >... | reverse complement strand
GGAGCAGTTTGCGAGCGCGACGGAGCCGGTCGTGTCCGGAACGGAGCCGACGGATCCCGCCAACGGAGAGAAAAAGGAGTAAGCTTATGGATGCAAAAGGCTATCTGCTCGCTTATATCGCACAGGTCCGGAAGAAGATCAATACGGGGATCTTTCTGCGCTCCGTGCTCATGTCACTTTCCGCAGGGGTTTTCCTTGCAGGAATCATCGAGCTGATCGCACGGAAGTTTCCCATGTACTATGTGCATTACATCGCAGGCGCCATTCTGGTCGTCTCCCTGATCGCGGGCATCGTGATCGGGATCAGCCGCCGGAAGGGAATGAAGAACGCGGCGGTGAAGATCGACGGATTTGGTCTGAAAGAACGTATCATTACGGCTTATGAGACCAGGGAAGAGGAGGATTCGCTCGCAAGGATGCAGCGGGAAGATGCTGCGGCGGCTCTGAGTGCCAGAGCGGATCAGATCCGTATCCCCCTGGGTGTGAAATGGTGGCAGTATCTGCTTCCGGTGCTGCTGGCGGCACTGCTTGTATTCCTTATCGTATGGCCGAATCCGCTGATGGCGGTCGCGAAGGAAAAGCACAGCGTTTCCAAAGAAACGCAGAAGAAGGAAGAAGAAATTGAAGAAGCGATCGAGACCCTGGAATCCCTGGCGGAAGATCAGGAGAATGGTCTGACGGATCAGGAAAGGGAGGAACTGTCCCAGATGATGGAGAGCCTGCAGTCTTCCATGGGTGAGATGGAAAACGCCGAAAACATGCAGGATTTCCAGACAGCGGCACAGAAACTGGATTACAAATACGATGATATCGCGAACGCGCTTGCACAGATGGCAAGTGAGGTAGAGGCCAGAGAACGGACCGAAGAGGCAAGGCAGGAGCAGGAAGAACAACAGCAGGAAGAACAACAGCAGCAACAGCAGCAGGGCAATTCCGCTTCCGAAAACTCCGCCTCCGAAAACCAGAGCGGATCCGCATCCCAGAACAGCCAGTCGTCACAAAACGGCGGCACGCAGCAGCAGGGGAACCAGACCAGCCAGCAGCTGCAGCAGGCTTCCCAGCAGATCGGCCAGCAGAGCCAGCAGGGTCAGCAGAATCAGCAGAATCAGCAGGGACAACAAGGTCAGCAGGGCCAGCAAGGACAACAGGGCCAGCAGGGCCAGCAAGGGCAACAGGGTCAGCAGGGCCAGCAGGGCCAGCAAGGGCAACAGGGTCAGCAGGGCCAGCAGGGCCAGCAAGGGCAACAGAGTCAGCAGGGCCAGCAGGGTCAGCAGGGCGGCCAGCAAGGTCAGCAGGGCGGCCAACAGGGGCAGCAGGGCGGCCAGCAAGGCCAGCAGGGCGGCCAGCAAGGGCAGCAGGGTGGCCAGCAAGGCCAGCAGGGCGGCCAGCAGGGCCAGCAAGGGCAACAGGGTCAGCAGGGCGGCAGCGGCGGCGGTGGCGGCCAGGGCCAATCCTCCGAGGGCGGCGGATTCGGTACCGCACACGACTATGTCAGCCTCCCGAATGCGACCGGAAACGATGAGAATCTTTACGGCCAGCGTACCGAAGGGGATTCCGAATACGGCCGTTACGAGAACGGGATCGGCTGGGAAGGAAACCATACCGATTACGGTACCGTCATGGGGCAGTATTCCGAGAGAGCCTATCAGGGGATCGAAAACGGACGTTACCCCGCCGGCATGGAAGATGTGATCAGAGAATATTTCAGCAGTTACGAATGAGGAGGAAACAACGGTGAACGAATTTGATGCAATGCAGCAAAAACTGGTGCTCTGCGAGCAGGAGATCGGAAAGGAGATCATCGGCCAGCAGAGTGTGGTACGTTCGATCCTTCTGGCGATCCTCTCGGGCGGCAATGTCCTGCTCGAAGGTATGCCGGGACTCGGAAAAACGCGCCTCGTCAATACGGTCAGCCATGTGCTGGATCTTTCCTTTAAGCGGATCCAGTTCACGCCGGATCTGATGCCGGGCGATATCACGGGAACAAACATCATGATGCGGGATGAGAACGGGAGCAGCTTCCGTTTCGCACCCGGACCGGTCTTCGCGAATATCATCCTGGCCGACGAGATCAACCGTGCGACTCCGAAGACGCAGTCCGCTCTGCTGGAAGCCATGCAGGAGCATATCGTGACCGTCGGTAACGAAACACATCCGCTGCCGGAGCCGTTCTTTGTACTGGCGACGCAGAACCCGATCGAGACGGAGGGGACCTATCCGCTGCCGGAAGCACAGCTGGACCGTTTCATGTTCAAGATTCTCGTCCATTTCCCCTCCAAGGAGGAACTGAAAGGCATCCTCGGACTCACCGAAGCGACCGGTACGCAGCACGCCGAGCGTATCCTGAATGCGCAGGAGCTGCAGACGGCAATTCAGATGAGCCGTGAGATCAAGATCGCGGATGCCGTTATGGAGTACATCCTCGATATCATGATGGAGACCCACGGGGAGAACCGGTATATCCGTGAGGGAGCGAGCCCCCGTGCGGCGCAGGCGATCGTCCGGGGCGCAAAGGCCAAGGCGTTCATCGAAGGCCGCTACAATGTTTCGTTTGACGATGTGGACAGTGTCGCTTATCCGGTCCTGCGTCACCGTCTCATCCTTTCCTTCGATGCGGTATCGGACGGCGTCAGCGAGGATGCGGTGATCATGGAGATCCTGAAAAAATGCCGCGCACAGATGGGGTAAACGATGTTTGACGGTTCCTACTACGACCGCCTGGCGCGACTGACGCTTACGGTCAGCAAAAAAAGTAATGCATCGCTGCTCGGCAGCCGGAAATCCGTACGAAAAGGAAGCAGTGCGGAGTTTTCCGGATTCCGTGAGTATATGCCCGGGGATGACGTCCGGAGCATCGACTGGAACGCGTATGCGAGACTCGACCGGCTCTATATCAAAGAGTATATGGAGGAGAAAGAGAGCCGCGTGCACATCTTTCTGGATACCAGCCGTTCGATGGATTACGGGGAGCGTAAAAAGTCGGAGCTGGCAAAGGAACTTGCCGCAGCGCTTTCCTATATCTCGCTGATGCATATGGATCAGGTTGTTCTGTACGATCTCGCGGATCTGAACCGTTCTCACAGGGCACGGGGCGGAAAAAGCGGATTCCGTGACCTGACTTTTTTCCTGGAAAGACTAGGGGTATCGGACCGGCTGTCCGTCTATCCGGCGATCCGTACGGTCGGGCGCATGCAGCCGGGATTATCCGTGATCCTCAGCGATTTTCTGGAAGAGGATTATGTGGATGAGAACGAGACGCTCTCGGAGATGCTGAAATATCTGGAGTTTCAGAAACAGAACGTGATCCTTCTGCAGATCCTGGCAAAAGAAGAACGGGAGATCACCCTGACGGGGACCTGTAATCTCATCGACGCGGAGGCTCCGGGCGAGAAACTTCGCGTTACCATGGACCGTGAGGCGATCACGGCCTACGGCGAGGAACTGAAACGTTTTCAGGGGCATCTCGCGCGTACGGCGAAGCTTTACGGCGCGGCATTTCACATCTGTGATACGGGCATGCCGTTTGATAAGATCATTTTTGAGGAATTACGAGATATCTACGATTGAGGTAAGTTATGTCTTTTGCAGCATTATGGCCCCTCGCCTTTTTGGCGGCGATCCCGGCCATCATCATCCTGTATATCCTGCGGCCGCGCGGAAAAGATACGGAGATCTCTTCGAATCTTCTGTGGAACCGCTTCTTTAAAAATCACCAGTCGAAAACGTTCTGGGAAAAGTTCAAGTCGGATATTCTGATGTATCTGCAGCTGATCATCATGCTGCTTCTCATCCTGTCCCTGATGGCACCTTTTGTGCTGATGAAGATGCAGGGCGGCGGGAGCACGGTACTGGTCATCGACAACTCCATGAGCATGCAGCACACGGACGGGAACGGACGCAGCAGACTTGAGGAGGCTAAAAAGCGCGCCGTTGATTTTGTGAATGCCGCAAGCGGTGAGATCACGGTAATGACGGTCTCTTCCGAGGCGCAGCTGATCATCGCGAGATCGACGGATCACTCGCTTTTACGGAACATGATCGGGGAGATCGAGCCGACACAGACGGAAGGGTCTCTCGCGGACGCCTATCAGATGGCGGCCGGGCTGGAGACGGATGCCGTTGTGATCTATACGGACGGGGATGGGGAGCCGGCCACGCAGGAGTATACGGAGCGGCTGAATGCACAGGTCGTCGTATGCGGAGAGGTATCCGAAAACGTGTCGCTGGATTTTGCCGCGATGACGGATACCGGCAACGGTACGGATGTTTCCGTGCGTTATACGAACTACGGCAATTCGGCGATGACGGCGGACGTCACGCTTTATGATGCACAGGATCAGATCCTCAATGTCCGCAGTGTCAGTGCGGAAGCGGGAAGCAGCGGGTCGGCGCTCTTTACCGGAATGCAGTTTTCCGGGACCTATCTTCGGGCAGAAATTTCCAATATCCGCTTTGCGGAAGGTAAGGGCGAAGATTCCCTGGCAGTCGATGATATGACCTATGCGATCCGGAAAGGAACGGGGAGCAGCCGGGGACTGCTGGTCGGACAGGGAAATACCTTTATCGAGCGTGCCTATTATGCGGCCGTGGGAGCGGACTTAAGCAAGGCGGAGTCCGATGCCGCGGCATTTTCCGGGGGATATACGCTCGTGATCTATGATGCGGGCTTTTCGAAACTGGGAGCCAAGCGGCACGACAGCGAAAAGGAAAGCACGGGCAGCGGGATCAATGCGCTGCAGTTTGCTCCGGAGGGGACGGGCACGCTCTCCAATGTGCTCGTAAAGGTTTCGGAATGTGAACTGACGGCCGGGCTCAAAGAGTTTACGATCGGTGCCAATACGGTCGTGACCTATGACTGCCCGGAATGGGCGACTCCCTTTATGGAGGCCGACGGAAAGTGCGTCGGGTATTACGGGATCGCGGAGGACCACAGGGAAGTGGTCGTCGGTTTTGATGTAAGGGAGACGGATTTCCCGGTCAAGGCGGAGTTCCCGGTCTTTATGGCACAGTCGGTCAATTATCTTTCTTCCTTAAGCCTGCTGGCAAAGGACAGCTACCAGACGGGCGAGTCGCTGCTTCTGAATCCTTCCTCCATGCAGGATGTCTCCTCGCTGGTGAGCTACCGTGTCGGGGATGAGGAGGAAGAGCCGGTCTTCGGTCTGAGCGAGGCAGGACTTTATGTGGCACAGGCAGGAGAACAGTCCCAGATCTACCTGGTGCAGGCACCGAATGCGGGGCGTGACGGCAGGGCAGAAGCGGACGGAAGCCGCGGCGGCGCGGCCGAGAGCCGGACGCTGGGACGCAGGGGGCTTCGCAACTTCCTGCTGATCGCGGCGCTGGTCCTTCTGATCGTGGAGTGGATCCTCTACGTCCGAAAGAACAACTACCGGAAGCGTTTTTATCTGATCCTCAGGATCGCATTGATGGCGCTGATCGTACTTTCCCTGCTGGGACTCCGGATCCGAAGAAAGTCGCGTGAGACGACGACGATCTTCCTTGTGGATCTTTCGGTCAGTAACGAAGAAAATCTGAAAGCGGTCGACGATTATATCGATGATCAGCTGCACGATATGCCGAAAAATAACAGTTACGGGATCGTGACTTTCGGACGTGATGCGGTGGTCGACCAGTTCATCACTGACCGCGATATGTATATGGGTCTGAATGCCCGTACGGATGAGAGTGCTACGAACTTTGAAATGGCGCTGCAGCGCGCGGCTTCGATGCTTCCTCCGGATACCAGCGGGAGGATCGTGGTGCTGACGGACGGGAAACAGACCGCGGGACAGATCGACAAGACCTCGGCACTGTTTGCTTCCGGAGAGATCAGTCTGGAAACCGTACTGTTTGACTCGACCGTCGGGAATGATGTTTATGTTCGCGATGTACAGATGCCGGAGGTACTGCACAACGGCGAGAGTTACTATATGACCGTGTCGGCGGAGAGCAATTATGAGACGGATGCGACCGTGGAGATCCTGTCCGGCGGAAAACCGGTCGGCAGCGAGCGCGTCCATCTGATGCCCGGCGGAAACTCCTTCGTGTTTGAAGAAACGGTCCGCGGAGATGAGGTCGAAAGCTATGAGATCCGCATCATCCCGGACGGGGATACCTGTGAGGAGAATAACAGTTACAGCGCCTATGCGAGAGTCGAGGAGGCGCCGCATATTCTGGTCCTCAGGGGACGTTCCGAGGATGCCGGGGCATTTATGAACCTGCTGGATGCGGCTCATGTCAATGCGGATTTCATGCGTGCGGACCGCGCTCCGGAGACTCTGCCGGATCTTTTGGAGTACAAGGCGATCATCCTGGAAAATGCTTATAAGGACGAACTCCCGGAAGGCTTCTTAGAGCAGCTGGAAACCTATGTACGTGATTACGGCGGCGGCCTCATCTGCTGCGGCGGAGAGGACAGCTATATGGTCGGCGGATACAATGACAGCGTCATCGAAACCGTCCTGCCGGTCAATATGGAACTGCGGGGAACACTGCAAATGCCTTCTACGGCGATCGTGATGGTCATCGACCACTCCGGATCCATGACGACCTACGCGGGGCACGGAGCGACCTATCTCGACGTGGCGGTGGAAGCCGCAAAACGCGGTGTGGACAACTTACGGCCGACGGATGAAGTCGGGATCCTGGCGTTTGATGATACCTATACCTGGGCGCACCGGCTCAGCCATGTGGAGAACCCGGATGCGATCAAGCAGGATATCGAACGGATCACGGACGGCGGAGGAACGGTGATCCTGCCGGCACTGCAGGAGGCAAGGACCGCGCTGCATTCGAGCAACGCGCAGGTGCGTCATATCATACTGTTGACGGACGGATACGGCGAGACCAACGATTTCTCTTCCGTAACGGATAAACTGGTGCTCGAGGGGATCACCCTTTCGACCGTCGCGGTGGGCGAGTATTCCGATCAGATGCTGATGGAGCGTCTTGCCAGAGAAGCGGGCGGCCGGTATTACTACGCGGACGGGGATGCGGATATCCCGAGGATCTTTGCGCAGGAGGTATACCTCGGCGGGGATACCTATATCAAGAACGGGAATTACGCCGTGGCACCGGTCGCGGTGAGCGAACTGACTTCCGGACTCTTTACCTCCGGCTGGTATGATGTCCTCGGCTATAATGCAACTTCGCCGAAGACCGGAGCGCAGGAGCTGCTTCGGACCTCGCAGGGCGATCCGCTCCTTGCGGTATGGCAGTACGGACTCGGAAAGACCGTAGCCTGGACCGCGGATGTGGACGGAGGCTGGACGTCCTCCTATGTGAGCTCGGAGGAATATGTGGCTCTCTGGAAACGGCTGGCGGATTACGTCACGGGTGCTCCGGATATCGGCGCGGACTACATGGATGTGGAAAGTGCGGACGGACGTACGACGCTGACCTATCATACCCAGGAGTATTCCGATGCCACCGAGATCTCCGGGATCTATACGGGACCGGACGGAGAAGGCGGGGAATATGAATTCGTTGCCACGGAGCCCGGCGTATATACGGCGACTATCAATTCGGAAGATACCGGTCTGTACAACATCAATGTCCGAAGGAGTGATGACGGACAGATCAGCGGGGCATTTACCACGGCAACGGTCATACAGTACAGTGACGAGTACCGTTTTGATGTATCGACGACGGCGTATGAAGAGTTCATCCGCCGCTACGGGAAAGTGCTGGATCCGAAGGATTATCTGTGGGAAAAACTGTATGCAGGGAAAAATGCAAGCTTCTCCCTGACCGAGATTTTCCTGATCCTGCTGATCCTGCTGTATTTAAGCGATATCGCCGGACGGCGTTTCGGCTACGAACCGCTGCTTCGAAAGAAGAGAAGGGCAGTGACGGCGCAGACGGGGGCGGTTCCCGTGCCGCAGGGCAATGTACAGGCGCCGGAGATGGTACAGCAGGCGGGAACGCCAAACGCCGGGAACATGGCTTCCGCACCGGGCAGTACTCCGGCGGGCGCCGGAGCGGCATACGGAAAAGCGGCTGCGGCTCAGAATTACGGAGCCCAGGCTCCTGCGGCCGTACCGCAGGCACCGGTACAGCCGGCGAAAAAAGAATCCCGCAGGAAAGCGGCGAAGGCACCGCAGGAGGAGAGCGGGGGATTGGATACTTCCGCACTGCTGCAGAAGAAACGGGACAGAAACGTATAACGAAGCGGGGCCTGCCTCAAAACGGGAAGAGAGTCGTTTGGAAGGCAGGCATACCGCGGATCTGAGAGTGAAGGAACATGGCATACGACGGGATCACGGTAGCGGCAGTGGCCGCGGAATTAAGGGAAGCGGTCGTCGGGGGGCGGATCTACAAGATCGCCCAACCGGAGAGGGATGCGCTTCTGATCACGATCAAGACGGCGGCAGGGCAGTGCCGCCTCTTTCTTTCGGCGGATGCTTCGCTTCCGCTCGTGTACCTGACGGAAGAGAAGAAAGAGAGCCCGATGACGGCACCGAACTTCTGCATGGCAATGCGCAAGCATCTGCAGAATGCGAGGATCACGGATATCACTCAGCCGGGGCTCGAGAGGATCCTCCGGATCGGGATGGAACATTTTGACGAGATGGGAGATCTCTGCCGCAGGGTACTGGTGGTCGAGATCATGGGAAAGCACAGCAATATCATCCTGCTGGATGAAAACGAGACCATCATCGACAGTATCAAGCATATCCCGGCTTTTGTAAGCTCCGTCCGGGAGGTGCTGCCGGGCCGGCAGTACTTTATCGCAAAGACAGGAGAAAAAGCGGATCCGCTCACGGCAACGGAGGAAGATTTTCTGAAAAAAGCACCGGAGGCCGGAAGTGCTGCCAAACAGCTGATGAGCGTATATATGGGGATCTCTCCGATGATGGCGGAGGAGATCGTCCGGCTTTCCGGGATCGATGACCGTGCGGGAGCGGAAACGGCGGAGGACCGGAAAAAACTCTGGCAGAGTTTTTCCGCATTAACGGAAAAGATACGCGGCGGGGAGTTTTCGCCCTGCATCTATTACGAAAACGGGATCCCGCAGGAATTTGCGGCGATCGATACCGGGATGTACCCGGAAAAAACGCCCTGTGAGAGTATTTCCGCAGCGCTGTCCCGCTACTATTCCGAGAAGGAAAAGGTCGTGCGGATCCGTCAGCGGAGCGCGGATCTTCGAAAGATCGTACAGACGGCGGTGGAGAGAAACGCCAAAAAGCTCGATCTGCAGGAAAAACAGCTGAAGGATACGGAAAAACGCGATAAGTACCGGCTCTACGGAGAACTTTTAAATGCCTATGCCTATCAGATCGAAGCCGGGGCCGAGTCCTTTGAGGCGGAGAACTATTATGACGAAAACCGGATCGTGAAGATCCCGTTGGACGGGACGCTGACGGCGGCAGAAAATGCCAAACGGTATTTTGACCGCTATCAGAAGTTGAAGCGGACCTTTGAAGCACTCAGCACGCAGGTGGCAGCGACCACGGCGGAGCTGGAGCATTTGGAGAGCGTGCAGGTCGCGCTGGACATCGCAAGGCGCGAAGAGGATCTCAACGAGATCCGGCAGGAACTTGCGGACTGCGGCTATATCCGGAAAGCATCCGGGAACAAAAAGGAGAAAAACCGGACGAAACCGCTGCACTATGTGACGGAGGACGGTTTTCATATCTATGTCGGGAAAAACAATTACCAGAACGAAAGGCTGACATTCCAGTTTGCAAACGGCGGGGACTGGTGGTTTCATGCAAAGAAACTGCCGGGATCGCACGTGATCGTAAAGACGGAAGGGAAGGAACTGCCTGACCGCGTCTACGAGCAGGCGGCGGCGCTTGCGGCTTATTATTCCAAAGCGGCGGAGCAGGAGAAGGCCGAGGTCGATTACCTGCAGCGGAAAAATGTAAAGAAACCGGCCGGATCGGCTCCCGGATTCGTGGTGTACTATACGAATTATTCCATGGCTGTAAAGCCGGGACTGGACGGACTGAAGCAGGAGGATTAGAACATGGCAAGAGAACTGATACATCAGGATGCGCCGGAACATATGAAGACGGAGCGCTTAAAACGGACGGAGGTTGCCAAAGGCGCCATTCTTACCTATTGCAGGGATACCGTGAGGATCCCCAACGGAAACATCCGTGAGTGGGATTATATCGCGCATCAGGGTGCCGCGGCTGTCCTCCCGGTCACGGACGAGGGGAAACTCATCCTCGTACGCCAGTATCGTAATGCGCTGGACCGGTTTACGATCGAGATCCCGGCCGGCGGCCTGGAGGGGCCCGACGAGCCGACGAAAGATGCTGCGGCGAGAGAACTCACCGAGGAGACCGGGTTTACCGCGGAGCGTATCGATTTCCTGCTTTCGATCTACCCGACGGTGGCGTACAGCGGAGAAAAGATCGATATCTATCTGGCGCGGGGCCTGAAAAAAACTAAGCGGCACCTCGATACGGACGAGTTTATCAACGTCGAAGAGTGGGATGCCGATGAACTGGCGACGATGATCTACGGCGGTACCCTTCAGGACGGTAAGACGGTAGCGGCGGTAATGGCGTATTTACAAGGGCGCACGGCCGGTCGCTTTGTCTGACTAGGTGTGGCTTTCCCGGCGCGGCACAAGATGTGGTGTGAACGGAAAGTCAAGCAAAAAATGAA
>Ga0310694_10007008_pt1 | contig 10618 bp, 8 predicted proteins | sample 174DNAGHGhighgp2_FD_203884 | JGI IMG/M metagenome (GOLD analysis project Ga0310694, IMG submission 203884) | Sheep rumen microbial communities from Palmerston North, Manawatu-Wanganui, New Zealand - 1742 DNA GHGhigh gp2 (v2) (version 2) | ecosystem: Host-associated > Mammals > Digestive system >... | reverse complement strand
AAAGACGAGTGTAAGGCTGCGCTGCAAAAAGAGCTGGGCCTGGAAATCAAGCCTGATGTTCCCGTCATCGGAATGGTCGGACGGCTCAGCAACCAGAAGGGACTGGATCTTGTCGATTACGTGATCAGCGACATGATGAAGCAGGATATCCAGCTTGTCGTACTCGGAATGGGCGAGGGAAGGTATATCAACCTCTTCAGCTGGGCGGAAGGTGAATACAAGGGCAGGGTTGCCGCGCGCTTCACAATGGATCATGAACTTGCCCACAGGATTTATGCGGGCGCGGATATTTTCCTGATGCCGAGCCAGTTTGAACCATGCGGCCTAAGCCAGATGATTGCAATGAGATACGGCGCGATTCCGATTGTCCGCGAGACAGGCGGCCTCCGTGACACGGTACTGAGCTACAATGAGTTCAGCGGTGAAGGAAACGGTTTTACTTTCTTCAATTATAATGCCCATGATATGCTCCATGTCATCGAACGTGCGATCGGGTATTATATGAATCGGAAAGATATCTGGAGAATGCTCCAGCAGAGGGGCATGGCAGGCGATTACAGCTGGGCCCATTCGGCAAATGATTATATGAAGCTATATAAATCCCTTTTCGAGCAGGAGAAAGCATTTCCCCTGGAAGATTCGGAAGAAGCAAATCCGGTCGTTGTGAAATTTGACGAGTAAAAGCAGAATGTATCTACCCGAGCTGTGAAACCGGAATCCTGTTCCATTTCACAGCTCTTTCTTTTCTGCCTTTTGAAAGGATCATCGGTATGAATCATAACCCGGTCAGGGAAGATGAAACATTGGAGGATTTAAATCCTTACGGTTTCAGGATCATCCAAAAAAAAGAAGGATTTCGCTTCGGTATGGACTCAGTATTACTGGCTGAATTTGCCGGGATCCGCACAGACGATCATGTTGCCGATTTCGGAAGCGGATGCTGTGTGCTTCCGCTTCTCCTGATCGGAAGAAAAAAAGGGAAGACTTTTGAATGTTTTGAAATCCAGGAAGAAATTGCAGAAATGGCACGAAGAACGATTACCCTTAACGGTTTGGACAACCGGATCCGCGTTTTCAGCGAGGCAGTGCAGAACGCTGGCAATCTTCTCGACGCATGCAGCCTGGATGCCATTGTCTGCAATCCGCCTTATGCGCTACCAGGTGCCGGTATAAAAAGTCCGTTTTTAACCCGTTCCATTGCAAGGAACCAGGAAGATGATACACTTTCAGGATTCTTCCGGATTGCGTTCAGGCTCCTGAAAGGTAAAGGAAGGTTCAGCATGGTTTATCCTGCTGCGCAGATGTTCCAGGTAATGACGCTTCTCAAGGCGTCCCATCTCGAGCCGAAACGTTTTCAGCTAGTTTATCCCTACGAGGACAAACCGGCAAACCTTGTCCTGGTTGAAGCTGTGAAAGATGCAAAACCCGGACTTCATCCCCAGCCGCCGCTGATCATTTATACATCGGATCATCTCTTGACAAACAGACTGAAGTCTGTTTATCATATGAGCCGGGAAACAAATGATGAATGAGTTTGGAGGGCAGGATGCAGGCCATATGGGATTTCGCTGTTGTCGGAGGCGGAGCTTCGGGCATGGCGGCCGCGATTGCGGCCGCTGAAATGGGAGACCATGTCATATTGTTTGAAAAAGCCCCTGCGCTTGGCAGGAAAATAGCAGCCTCGGGCAACGGCAGATGCAATATCATGAACAACGGAAAGCCCACATATTACGGGGATTCACATTTTGCAGGCGAAGTATTCCGTTTTTTTCCGCAAAGCAGCCTCAGCGCTTTCTGGGAACATGAAGGACTCCTGCTTTCGGAAACAGAGGAAGGGCGCGTCTATCCTGCAACTTTCCATGCTTCGACAGTGCTCGATATCCTGAAAACAAACTTACGGCTCCTGGATGTAGAAATCAGGCTGCAGGCGATTGTCACAAAAATCAGAAATGAGAACGGAATATTCCTGATCGTCTTTCCGCAAGAGACAATCATGGCAAAAAGGGTCCTGATCGCTGCCGGCGGCGCTGCCTATCCAAAACTTGGTGGTACGGATTCGGGATACAGGCTTCTCAAATCTTTTGGCCATTCGGTAACCCCGCAAAGTCCGGCTTTATGCCCGCTGCGTACAGATTCCAGAAGTATATCCGGTTTATCCGGTATTCGAGTCCGCTGCGGCATATCGCTTTTCAGTCCGGAAGGCATGAAGCTCCACCGTACTCACGGCGAACTTCTTTTTACCGAATATGGCATCAGCGGAATATGTGCCATGCAATGTGCACGGTTTATCCGTACAGAAGCGTGCTACGCCGAACTTGATTTTGCTGAACCTGTTTTTCCGGATAACCAGGCAATCTTCCTGAAACTTACGGACAGAAGATCGCGTTTTTCGGCGTTTCCTCCGGAATACCTCCTCCAGGGAATATTCCTTCCCAAACTGGCATATGCAGTATTGAAACAGGCAGGTATTGCTGTAAGAGGGAGAACCGCGGGCGATATTTCAGACGATGAGATCCTGGAAATTATCCGTCGGATGCGTGGATACAGGCTGAATATCCTTGGAGACATGGGGCTTGAAGAAGCGCAGGTTACAGCAGGCGGAGCAGCATGCCGTGAATTTGATCCTTCCACGATGGAATCAAGGATTATCAGGAATCTCCACGCTTCCGGGGAAGTACTGGATGTCGACGGTGACTGCGGCGGCTACAACCTGATGTTCGCTTTTGCAACAGGTATACTGGCCGGGAGGAACGGAAGAAGCGGAAAGGAACTGAACAATGAAAAAAGGTGAAATGAAAAAAATGGACATTATCCGGACTGCAGAAACACTTTTCTGCCGATACGGATATGAAGCAACAAGCATCCAGGATATCCTTGACGCCCTTCACACAAGCAAAGGCAGTTTCTACCATCATTTTGCCAGCAAGGAATTACTGCTTGAAGAAATCTGCAGGAACAGGGTTTCTGATCCTTCCGGGGAAGCGGCAACCGGTGAAGGCCCGGCTGAACCAACGGAAAGGCTTGATCTTCTGTACAGGGAAATGATTCCGTTTACCGGTGAAAAGCTCTCATTCCTGATGATGATCCTCCCTGTTTTCGACCTTCCGGAAGGTACGTCCCTCCGGGTCTTCTATGAAAAGGAACTGACAAGACGTTATTGCAGCGAGGTGGCAGAAGTACTTCGTACAGGAACAGCAACAGGTTCTTTTTTCTGCACAGACGCCTTATGTGCTGCCGAAATCTCGCTGCTGCTGGTAAACAACCTCTGGCTGAAGCTTTGCGATATGATCATTCTTTGCGAAAAAGACGGAAACATCGCAGATCCGGGTGAAATGATGAACCTGATCAGGCAGTACAGGATATCCGTTGAAAGGCTTCTCGGAGCTCCTTACGGTTCACTGAAGCTGATCAGCCTTCCGGAGCTCCAGTTCCTGACAGAACAGATACATTTACACTGGAAACGGTGAATATAAAAAGCCATGGAGCTAAGCGTTCCATGGCATGTATTTTTCTTCCGGTTCCGACCATACAGCTTTGCCGCCTGTCAGATTGTCAATCACCGCAACCGCTGCAGCAAGGTCCCTGGATCGGGCGCAAAGGTTGAAATGAACGCTGTCCGTATAGGATACATGATCAATGCTGACGGGCATGTTCTGCAAGGAAAACTGGATCTGGTTCCAGAATGGGTAAGCAACCATGCATTCCATGACGACAGACAGTTCCATTCTCACAACCGACGCTGCTTCGACAGCTGCCTTGCAAGCCTGTGTGTAAGCACGTACCAGGCCACCTGTACCGAGCAATATCCCCCCGAAATAACGTACGACCACAACGCAGCAATTCACAATCCCGCTGTTTTTCAGCACATCCATCATCGGCATACCCGCAGTGCCGCCCGGTTCCCCGTCATCACTGTAGCGCATGATTCCGCTGTTTACCCCGATGATATAGGCATAGCAATGATGCTTTGCGTCACGATACTTTTCCCTTGTATTACGGATAAACAGCTGGGCATCCTCTTCCGATTCGCATGGCAAAGCATATCCGATAAAGCGGCTTTTCTGAATCGTGATTTCTGAGCTGGCTGTTTCCTTAATTGTCAGATATGATTCATTCATCCGAGAACCACGCGGCAGAAGCCTTTTTTGCCTTTTTTCAGGAGAATGCCGTCTTCTCCGATCTGAGCTGCTGTCAGTACAGCAGCTGTATCGGTAACCTTATCGTTCCCGGCGGATACAGCGTTCTGTTCAATCTGCTTGCGCGCATCACTCTGGCTTTTGCACAGTCCGGAACGAACAAGCATTGTCGAAACACGTGCATCCTCCGCAAGGTCGGCGGCACTGACTGTCAGTGTCGGAATATCCCCGAGCGCTGCCCCGCCGCCAAAGAGGGCATTGGCTCCGGATTCCGCCTGTTTTGCAGCTTCCTCTCCGTGTACAAGCCTGGTAACTTCATATGCAAGGACTTTTTTTGCCTCATTGATTTCAGCTCCCTGCAGACTGCCAAGGCGGCGCACTTCATCCATGGGGAGGAATGTCAGCAGGGCAAGGCATTTCTCTACATCCTTATCGTCAACATTCCGCCAGTACTGGTAAAAATTGTACGGTGAAGTCTTTTCAGGATCCAGCCATAAAGCACCGGCTTCTGTCTTTCCCATCTTTCTGCCGTCATGCGTAAGGAGAAGCTGGAAAGTGCAGGCGAAAGCCTTTTCCTGCAATTTCCTGCGGACGAGGTCAGCACCGCCGAGCATATTGCTCCATTGATCGTTGCCGCCCATTTCCAGTCTGCATCCGTATCTGTTGAAAAGCTCGAGGAAATCGTAACTCTGCATCAGCATGTAAGTGAATTCAAGGAAGCTCAGGCCGTTTTCAGTTGCCATACGCGCCTTGTAACATTCGGCAGTGAGCATTTTGTTGACTGAAAACATGGAACCGATATCTCGCATGAACTCAATAAAGTTCAGGTTGCGGAGCCAGTCGCCGTTATTGACAATAATCGCTTTACCCTCTGAAAAATCAAGGAAGCGCGACATCTGCTTCTTGATGCACTCAACATTATGGTCAATGGTGTCTGTCGACATCATTTTCCGCATATCAGTCTTTCCGGAGGGGTCACCGATCATCGCCGTGCCGCCTCCCATCAGCGCAATGGGCTTATGGCCGGCCTTCTGCATATGTGCCATCGCCATGATCGGTATGTAATGGCCGATGTGCAGGCTGTCTGCCGTGGGATCAAACCCGACGTAGAAGGTTGTAGGGTTCTTCAGCTGTTCATACAGTTCGTCTTCAAAGGTCGTCTGGGCAATAAAACCGCGTTCTTTGAGGATATCAAGAATGTGTTCCATAAAGCTTTCCTCCGTTTACTTGCTGATTCCGTGCACCAGTTCATTCAGGATGTTCATGCCTTTTTCGATCTGGTCCATGGTACTGTTTGAAAAATTGAGGCGCAAAGTGTTTTCATGGCCGCCGTCAACGCAGAAATGTGTTCCGGGAACAAAAGCCACTTTTCTTTCAATTGCACTGCTCAGAAGCTCCCTGGCGTTCATGCCCTCCGGCAGTTCAGCCCAGATGAACAGGCCGCCCTGCGGTTTCGTATACCAGACGCCGTCAGGGAATTCGGACAGTTTTGAAAGCATAAAGTTCATTTTCTCACCGTAACTGGCGCAGATCCTGCGAATATGGTCCGGCAGCAGATTCCGCCGAATGAACTGGTCAACGACGGCCTGGTTCAGGTTGGCGGTATGCACGTCAGTGGACTGTTTTCCGACCGTACATTTGCGGATGATGTCCGGATGTCCGGCAATATATCCCACACGCAGGCCAGGGGAGATAATCTTGCTGAAAGAACCGAGGAATACAACCCATCCGGCGCGGTCAAAGCTCTTGATGGCGGGAAGCGCTGTTCCTGCATACCGAAGATCCCTGTACGGATCGTCTTCAGCAACGACCATATGATACCGGGCTGCGAGATCGGCGATTCTTTCCCTCCTGTCCGCGGGCAGCGTTTTCCCTGTCGGATTCTGGAAAGTCGGTATCGTGTAAAGAAGCTTTGGATGGTATTCCCTGATTTTCTGTTCAAGATCATCGGGGATCATACCGTTTTCATCGCTTTCCACGGGAATAAGATTTGCCTGGTACAGTTTCATACACTGCATATTTCCAAGGAAAGAAGGATTCTCAACCAGGATATTATCACCCGGGTCAATAAACGCTTTGCACAGGAGATCCATCGCCTGTGTGGAGCCGGTCACCGGCAGGACGGCAGGAATATCGCATTTCAGTTGCGACCGTACATATTGAAGCAGGCTTTCTACAAATGGAGCATACCCCTCCGTTGCACCGTACTGAAGCAGGACTTTCCCGTCTGCCTTGAGCACTTCATCAGCAATTTCCCTGACTGTATCGTCAGGCAGCGCTTCCGGCGAAGGGTTCCCCCCGGCAAAAGAAATCATACCCGGCTGCGCGATAACCTTGAAAATTTCGCGGATCGCACTGCCGGAAACATGATCAAAACGGTGGGCAAACTGATATGTTGGATGGTCCATGGCTGCAACTCCTTTCAAAAAAAACCGCGGTTTCTTCGGAAGGCGAAGAACCGCGGTACCACTTCCATTCTGCAGGAAAATCCTGCACTCAGGTATGCTGTAACCGGCATTCCGGGCCGGCCCTATTATGCGTCATACGCTGTTCGGGACGGCAGCTCCGGGGTGTATTTCTCCGGGACCGGCTGCTTTTTCACACCTTCCAAAAGCTCTCTGGAAGCCGGCGATCCGAATACTCTTCCCTTCATTGCAGATGCATATATTATCAGCAAAAGGCAGGCATGTGTCAAGTTTTTTTCGTCTTGATATTCACTTTTAGATAAAGTATAATAAATAGAATCCTTTTTATATTCCGGACTTTGCGTCCCGGAAAAGGAAACCACAGGAGGAGTCGCGATGGAGTGTAAAGTCAAGAATGATCTTGGAACAATCTATATCGCTGAAGACGTAATGCTGAAGGTCGTCGGTTATGCCGCACTTGAATGCTACGGCATTGTTGCGATGTCCGGAAAACGCGCGACCGACGGAATTGTGGAATGGCTCGGCCGTGAAAATCTGTCCAAAGGCGTCCAGATCAGAAATGTCGGGGACATGCTTGATGTTGACCTGTATATTATCGTCGAATACGGCATTTCCATTTCCGAAGTCTGCAAAACAATCGTGGAAACTGTCCGATATAAACTCGAAAGCATGACTGGCGTAAAGGTGCGCAAAGTCGGCGTTTCCGTGGAAGGAATCCGCATCTGATTTCTGTAAGCACCTATTAAAGTTTACGGAGGAATATTCCTTTGATACAGTTTAAAACCATTGACGGCCTTCTTCTCCGCGATATGATTATGGCAGGTACTGCGCTGCTTGAAAAGAACAGGGAAGCGGTCGATGCACTGAATGTATTCCCTGTACCGGACGGCGATACAGGAACAAATATGTCCCTGACCATGCAATCTGCGACGCGTGAAGTGAACAGCAAAGAGTTTCTTCGTGCCGACGAAGCGGCCAATGCTCTGGCAAAAGGCGCGCTGAAAGGTGCCCGCGGGAATTCCGGTGTCATTACAAGCCAGCTACTCCGCGGATTTGCAAAAGCCCTGAACGGTGTCGAAAAGATTACACCGGTACAATTCGCACAAGCGCTTTCAAAGGGTTCGGAAATGGCCTATAAAGCCGTGATGAAGCCAAAGGAAGGAACAATCCTTACGGTGGCCCGTGTTGTTGCAGAGGATGCCGTTAAACAGGCTGAAAAAGAGCCGAACGACTACGACAAGCTGTTCAATGTCATCCTGAAGAGCGGGGAGTCCATCCTGAAGAAAACGCCTGAAATGCTGCCTGCGCTGAAGCAGGCCGGGGTGGTCGATTCCGGCGGGCGCGGCCTGATGCTGATTTACCAGGGATATGCGGCGGTTTTGCGCGGCGAAGATATCAACCTTACACAGACCGGTATGGAAGACGACTTTACCGCTTCTTCAGAGGACTGCCACGATCTCAGCAAAGACCTGACCTATTCATATTGCGTCAACTTTATGCTGAACCGTTTCCGTGAAGACTGCGATGAACATGACCTTGATTCTTTCCGCCGCCGCCTGAACCGTATCGGTGACAATGTTTCCGTCAACGGTGACCTTACAGGGGCCGTAGTCCATGTGCATACAGACAATCCGGGTTCCGCGATTGAGTATGGAATTGAACTGGGTGAGATCTCTGAAGTCAGAATTGACAACCTCCTTGAAATGAAGCGCCGCTATGACGCAGAAAACAATCCTGAAGCTTCTTCTGATCCAGCGCAAAAAGCTGCGGATGAACCTGCTACCGCCGAGAAAAAATACGGCTTTGTGGCCGTGTCCCTGGGAGCCGGCTTCTCACAGTTCTTTGCAGATCTGAACGTTGACAAAATCGTAGAGGGCGGGCAAACCATGAACCCGTCCGTTGACGATCTGCTCAGCGCAGTTAACCAGGTTCCTGCTGAATGCGTATTTATCCTTCCGAACAACGGAAATGTCATTTTTGCTGCAAACCAGGCCGCTGAACTTTCCCCGAAAGATGTCCGGGTTATCCCCACAAAAAACGTCGCTATGGGAATTGCAGCAGCCATTGCGTTCCAGGAAGAGCATGATCCTGATGAAAATGTTCAGAGAATGGATGAAGCTGCCCAGCATGTAAAAACAGCAATGGTTACATACGCAATCCGTGACAGCGAATACAACGGCATACAGATCAGGCAGGGCGATATTATCGGCCTGCACAACGGGCAGATCGAATACTCCGGATCTTCGATACATGACGTCGTAATGGACATGATGAAGAATATCATCACAGATGAGGATGAATTGGTCACAGTGTATTACGGAGCAGATGTATCCGAAGCCGATGCTGAACAGATCTCATCCGACATTGAAAAACAGTATGACTTTTGTGATGTTGAATGCCATAACGGCGGACAGCCTTTATACTACTACCTGATTTCCGTGGAGTAACATCAATGAATCTTGGCGATCTTGAAGGAATTGGCCCGGCCAGGCTGGAGACTTTACGCGCAATGGGGATTTGCTCATTGCGCGATTTATTGTTTATGCTTCCGGTACGCTATGAAGACCATCAGACAGTTTCACCCTGCAACGTGAAAACCCCGGGCAATATCCTGATATCCGGTGAATTCCGTGATGCGCTGAAATTTTCCTATTTCCACGGGATCTCAAGGGTCAACGGAACTGTTTTCGACCAGAGCGGCAAGCTTTCCGTTTGCTGGTATAACGAACCGTGGATTGCAAAACAGGTTATACCCGGAACAGCTGTGCGTCTTTACGGCAGGCTGTCGGTGAAAGATGGAAGACGCATTCTCCAGAACCCGCGTATTGTGACTGATTCCGGCTGGATTCCTGTTTATAAAGCCGTGAAAGGAATTCCCGCAAAATCATTCAGGAAGATGGTTGAGCAGGCGCTTGAGCATCTTGAAGACTGCTGCCCTGAAACACTGCCTTCCTCCTTCCGCCTTGAAAACAAGCTGTGTGAACTGAATTTCGCGCTTCGCCAATCGCATTTTCCAGCGAGTATGGAAAACCTTGAAATGGCCAGGAGACGGCTGGCATATGAAAAAATACTGCTTTATCTTGTCCATGTCTCGATGTCCGGCAGCAGCCGGAATAATGCTATACCCTTTTCCTTCCAGGCTGAACAACCTGAGATATACTGGAATTCGCTTCCATTTGAGCCGACAAACGCCCAGCGAAAGGTCCTTCGGGAGATCGCGGCTGACATGATGAAAGCAAGGGCAATGGCCCGGCTTGTACAGGGTGATGTCGGTTCAGGCAAGACAGCGGTTGCATTCGGTGCTATATTCCTGGCTTACTCAGCCGGATTCCAGTCTTCGATGATGGCTCCCACCGAAATACTCGCCGCACAGCATTTCGAAAATGCGAAAAAGATCCTTGAACCGCTTGGCATGCAATGTCTTCTCCTGACAGGCAGCACAAAAGCATCAGAGCGGAAAACCATCCTGAAAGCGCTGGCAGAAGGCAAATGCCACGCTGTTTTCGGAACACATGCATTGTTCAGCAAAGATGTCCAGTATGCAAAACTTGGGCTTGTCATTACGGATGAACAGCACCGTTTCGGCGTAAATCAGCGGACGGCACTGCAGGAAAAGGGATCGACAAAAGACAGCAAATACCCGCATGTACTTGTCATGTCTGCAACACCGATTCCGAGGAGCCTTGCGCTGATCCTTTACGGCGACCTGGATATCTCGTTGATTGATGAACTGCCAAAGGGAAGAAAGCCGGTAAAAACCAGGCTGGTTCCTGAATATAAACGTGAGGATATGTACCGTTTTCTGCACGACGAGGTCCGGAAGGGCAGGCAAGCTTACATTGTCTGCCCGGCTGTTGAGGATTCCGAAAGCCAGGACGAGCTCCAGAGTGTCAAAACTGTTTATGAATCATTGAAGCATTCCATCCTGAAGGACCTGCGGATTTCCCTGACGTGGGGCGGTCAGAAGAGCGAGGAAAAGGAAGAAGTTCTGCAAGGCTTTATTCAGGGGAAAACGGATATCCTGGTAGCGACCACTGTGATTGAAGTGGGAATCAA
>Ga0310694_10007006_pt1 | contig 10621 bp, 7 predicted proteins | sample 174DNAGHGhighgp2_FD_203884 | JGI IMG/M metagenome (GOLD analysis project Ga0310694, IMG submission 203884) | Sheep rumen microbial communities from Palmerston North, Manawatu-Wanganui, New Zealand - 1742 DNA GHGhigh gp2 (v2) (version 2) | ecosystem: Host-associated > Mammals > Digestive system >... | reverse complement strand
TTCTCGGTGGAATAAACGTATATTTTCATCGGAATGACGACGGTTCGCTTGTTTACAACTCCTGGAATGCTGCTTGCGCTGGTGCTATTCGCGGCATTTATCGGCTTTGCCCATGCCGAAACGCCAGCGGCCGATTCGACAAGCGCGGATTCCGCAGCCATCGATACCGCGCAAAAACTTTCCCCGTTCAATCACCTGGGCCATAACATGTTGCTGAGTGCGTTCGGCTGGCCGCTCGGGTTCCACATGCTCGGCGGTGCGCTTACGTACAAGTTCTCAATGGAAAACAACGACTTGATGGTGGCCCGTTTTGCTGCCCGTCAGGACCAGCTCACGTACGGCATCGCGTTCACTCCCGGCATGATGATGGGGACGTTCTTCCCGATTCTTGTACCGGGCTACATGTACTTTATCAGCGACAACCGCGCGCTGAACAATACCGGTGCTGTCGCCGTGCAGGCTACCGCCGTGGCGTTCCTCTACAACAACATCCTCAAGGCGATTTCGGCACGCGAGCACCCTGACGCGGAACTCAACAGCGGCGAGCGTTCCCGCGATTTCAAGTGGGGGTTCTTCAGGCGCGGAGTCTTTTACGGCTGGCCCTCGGGGCATTCCATGACCAACGCGGCCATGGCCATGAGCATCGCAAGCTACAACCGCGACAATCCCCTCGTCGTGGCGGGCTGCGCCCTGTATGCAGGCTACATCGCCACAAGCATGGTTCTCGGCGCAAAAGGGGAGGCCCACTGGTTCTCCGACGCCGTCGCGGGAACCTTGATGGGAGCCTCCATCGGCTGGTACATCGGCAGCGTGTTCTACAAGGAAAAAGTCGGCGAAAAGCAGACCCCGCCCAAGGTCACCATCGCCCCGCTATTTTACGACGACACCAAAGGCGCCGTGCTCAGCGTGAGAATTTAGGGATTTACTTTTAAGAAGGCCTATTCTTCAATACCGTAGAGTCGGTTGTGGGCGAGGCAGTCGGCGAGTTTTTTGTATTCGGAAACAAAGGCTTCGCGGCTCGGGGCATCTCCGAGTGCCCGGTAGAGCGCGCTCGAGAGTGTTCCGCGGTCGAGCATCTTTTCCATGGTGCTTGCGGAAACTTCGGTGAGTTCGTTTTTTACCATGGCAAAGATGTGTTTCCAGAGTTCGCCGGCTGTGCATTTTCCGCTCATGCCGAAAACAGAGAGGTATTCGGGCCAGTCGATGACGGTGTCCTCGGCATCGCGGGAGGTTGCAGTAAGGAGTGCCGAGAGGCGTTCCGTATCAAAGTCGCGAAGATTCTTGCCCGCAATGGCCTTGAGCGTCGCAATTTCGAGTTCCACGATGGCGATGTCCGCGTTTGGGCATTCCTGGATGTCCACGAGCCGGATTTCGATGGCTCCGCGGTCAAAACGCGCGATGGCCCCGCGGCTGTTCAAGAAGAAATGGTTCAGAAGGTGCTCGGGGTCGTAGGGCGCGATGGCCTTCTTGACCTTGTCGAAGATTTGCCTGTTGTATTCGTCGTAGGTGTATGCCTTTTCGGGAATCACGAGGCCCGCGATTTCGGGAACCTTGTCCTGGTTGTGGCGGTAGACTTCGATGCGGGCATCCTTGAAGCCCGTGTACTTGCCGTCGAGGTAGGGGCTGCTCGCGGCTATGGCGGGGATGAGCGGCAAGAGCAGGCGGATGGCCGCATGGAGCTCGCCGAATTCGTCGTCACCGTCGAAAGAGAGGTTCAGGTGGGTGCTCTGCAGGTTCGCCCAGCCGTGGCCCTTGCAGTTGAAGATGCGGTCGTACGTCTGGTAGATGTCGTTGCAGTCGTAGGGCCAGAGCTGCATCTCCGAGGGGTCCATGAAGGGGTGCGCGGCGCTTGGCAATAGCATCGCACCGATTTTTTCGAGCTTCTTGTTCGCGCGGCGGATTTCGTGGAAGAATCGTTTGCCGAGCCCGTCGAAGGTGGACTTGGGGTGTGCGCACTTGAATTCGAGCACATGGCTCACGAGTTCGTTCGAAAGCCCGATATCGTCGTATTCCACGTCGGAAAGTTGGTTGCCGTCCTTGTCCTTGCCGAGCGGGATATCGGCGCGGGGCAGCACCTGCAGCGTTTCTCGGTCTACGATCATGAATTCCATTTCGACGCCGAAGCGTTCCCAGATTTTAAAGTTGCTCATGACAATCTCTCTTCGTCAAATCCTTTCAGGGCTCAGGATGACGTCTCGTTAATAATTCCAAAAGTCTTTCTCGTGCTGGATGAGCTTGTGCTGCGCGGCGTGCATGCGCTCCTCGATGCGGTGGCGCAGGCTCCTCATGATGGTGAGGTAGAGCTTCTTCTTGCCCACGAGGTCCTCGATGCCGTGGTCGATACTCGGGTTGTCGTTCACCTCGATCACGACCGGGTGGCCGTTGATTTCCTTGAGGTCCACGCCGTAGAGCCCGTTACCGATGAGGCTTGAAACACGGAGCGCCGTCTTCACGATGCCGTGGGGTACGCTCTCTATTGGCAGACAGTCCCACTTGCCGCAGGTACCCTGCTTGTCCTTGCTGTCCCAGTTGTAGATTTGCCAATGGTTCTTGGCCATGTAGTACTTGCAGGCGTAAATGGGCTTGCCGTCGAGGATGCCGATGCGCCAGTCAAAGTCGGTGGGCGTGAATTCCTGTGCGATAAGCAGGTCGCTGTGCTCGAACATCGTGTCGAGAATCTGCTCCAGTTCTTCCTTGTTGTTCGCTTTCTTGACGCCCATGCTGAAACTCGAATCGGGCGTCTTGATGACCATAGGGAAGCCGAGTTCCTTCGCAAGCGTATGGCGGTTTTCGCTGTGCGCGATGATCGTCTTGGGCGCAGGAATCTTGCCTACGGTCATGAGCTCTTGCAGGTAAACTTTGTTTGAGCAGCGCAAGATACTGTCGGGGTCGTCGATGACGGCGATGCCTTCGCTCTGGGCGCGGCGCGCGAACGCGTAAGTGTGGTGGTTCACGTTCGTCGTCTCGCGGATGAATATGGCGTCGAATTCGCCTACGCGGTGGTAGTCCTTCTTGGTGATTAGCTCCACGCGGAATCCCGTATCCTGTGCCGCCTCGATGAAGTTGTGGATGGCCTGCTTGTTGCTCGGCGGTTCCACTTCGTCGGGATTCACGAGGATGCCGAGGTCGTACACGTAGTCTTCGCTCTTCGCGGAGATGTAGCGCGTCTTCTCGAAGTACTCGATGGCGAACTGGTCCACCATCTCCTTGTGCGTCTCGGGGATTTCGTCGACGCTGATGGGGCGGATGCTCTGGATGAACCACTTCTGCTTGAATACGAACTTGGCGCGGAGCAGCGGAGCCTGGAAAATGCGGTAGAGTTCCTGCGAGAGTTCCAGGTACTGGGCGCTCACGTTCTGGCCGAAATAGATGGAGAGTACGAATTCGGTGCCGGTCAGCTTGTGCAGGCTCTTCTGGATGAGCTCGTCGATGTCGTCGCTGATGATTTTTACGACGGCCGGGGCCTTGAAGTCGCGGATGTTCTTGACGTTCGGGATGACCTTGTGGCCGCGAGCCTCGGCAAGCAGGCTTACATAGTAGCCTTTGCTCTGGTAGCTGTAGTCGCGGCACAGGTTGAATACGCGCACGCTTTTCTGCGTGGTGAATTCCGGGTTGGTGAGATAGTCTTTTGCCGATACGATTTCGGCTTCGGGGATGTGGAATTTCCAGTTTTTTGGATTGTTGACGACAATGATCTTTTTCATAATCTGTATAAAAATTATGAAATAAAAGGGTGCGTGGCTAGGGGTGAATTTTTTTTACTATATTTGGGTTCGCTCGGGGTGTAGCTCAGCCTGGTAGAGCGTCTGCTTTGGGAGCAGAATGTCATCAGTTCGAATCTGGTTACCCCGATATCAAAAGGGACCCCTTTATGGGGTCCCTTTTGACATCTTAGGACCAGATCGAACTGATGAAATCAGTTCGGCAAAAACGCCGATGAGCGAAGCGAATGTAAAGGAGTTTTTGAGCTTATGCGTTAGCATAAGCCCGTAGGGCGGCGCGAAACGAAGTGACAAGCCGCAATCTGGTTTCCCCGATAGGGAAAGGCCCCTTAGGGGGCCTTTTATTATATTTGTAAAAGTTTTTATTAAGGGACTATAATGAATTCTCAAAAATTTTTCGGTTTGGCGGCAATCGTGGCTGCTTTGGGCCTTCTCGCTTGTGATGATTCTAGTACATCTGCGGAAGACGCCTCTGCTCCGTTCGAAATTGCACCTTCCGAAATAGGGTGTAACGTGACTTATGGTAATGATTACGTTTCTCTTGTAAACGTGACTGAAATATCCAAGATTTCTCAAGTGACGACTTTTAAGGGCGAGTATGCGGTTGAAACGACGACTTACAGGTTTGCTGAATCGGCTCCGCAGTCGGCCGTAGACAAAGCTTGTGCGAATGAGAAAGAAAACGCGTCTTCACAAGATAAGGTTACGTGTTATTCTAGAAAAGTTGAGGTCGTTAAAACGTTATGGAGAGGCTCAAACAGTAAAATGATTGTTTCTGCCTACCTTAACTCGGTCGGATCTTCTTACGAAGCTAAATGCGAGCGCATAAAGCAGTAATCTGCTCCAAAAGCTAGACGATTTTCTTTTCCGCAATCCACTTGCGCACGGCTTCTTCGGCGCGTGCAGCGAGAATTTCTTTCTTGTTCTTTTTCTTGAGGCCTTCGTGGTTGGGGAGGAGCCCGAAGTTGAAGTTCATGGGCTGGAAGTCCTCGTTCTCTTCCACAAGGCGGTTCATGAGCGATGCGATGCAGCTCTCGTTCGGGAGCGGGTCGGCATGCCCGTGCAAGATTGTCTGCGCCATGTTCCAGGCGGCATACCAGCCGGTTGCGACCGCTTCGGTGTAGCCTTCACTGCCGGTAATCTGGCCTGCGAACCATGTGGGCGGGATTCCCTGGGCGCAGGGGAGGTCGGGGCGCAGGCGCAAGGTTGCGTCCAGGAACTTGGGCGATTCAATGAAGGTGTTGCGGTGCATGCAGCCGAGGCGGGCAAAACGGGCGTTCCGGAGGGCGGGAACCATCGTAAAGATTTCCTTTTGCGTGCCCCACTTGAGGCGCGTCTGGAAACCCACCATGTTAAAGAGCGTCTTCTGCTTGTTTTCGGCGCGGAGCTGGATTACCGCGTACCACAGGTGGCCGTTATTGCCCAAGCCAAGCCCGATGGGGCGCATGGGACCATGCCGGAGCGTCTCGTAACCGCGGCGGGCCATTTCTTCGACGGGCAGGCAGCCCTCGAACAGTTCGTTTTTCTCGAAGGGGCGCGGCTCCACGGCTTCGGCCTCGCTCAGTTTGCGTACAAACTCGGCGTAGGTTTCCTTGTCCAGCGGGCAGTTGATGAAGTCGGCCGTTTCGCCCTTTTCCCAGCGGTTCATGTAGAACGCGTGGTCAAAATCGATACTGTCGGTCTCTACCACAGGGGCGATGGCGTCGAAAAAATGGAGGCGCTCGCTACCCAGGCGCTTGAAGATATCGTCGGCGAGCGCGTCGCTGGCCAGTGGCCCCGCCGCAACGAGGGTAGGGCAGTCGCCTTCGAGGCTCGTGATTTCTTCGCGGTGGAGCGTGATATTCGGGCTCTCCGCAATCTTCTTTTCTACAGACTCGCTGAAGATGTCGCGGTTCACGGTCAGGGAATCGCCTGCGGGTACGGCCGCCTCACGGGCGCTATCCAGCAGAAAACTCCCGAGCATCGTGAGTTCCTGTTTTAAAAGCCCGTGTGCGCTCGTGACGCCCAGCGCCTTGAAGCTGTTGGAACAAACTAACTGCGCCAGGTGGCCGTCCTTGTGGGCGGGAGTGTTCTTGACCGGGCGCATTTCGTACAGGTCTACCTTGAAACCGCGGCTCGCCAACTGCAAAGCCGCCTCGCAGCCTGCGAGACCACCACCGATAACACGAACTTTATAGGTCATTCTTCCTACTAAATCCTTTCGTCTTTCGTCTGTAGGACCGTAGGTCCGTTCTTTCGTCTAATTGGCCACCACTTTACGGTAGCTTTTCGCGTTGCCGATCCAGAGCTTCACGAGCAGCTCCTCGAGTGAGGCGGTTGACACGCATTCCGGGTCGGCATCCTGTATTTCGTCCGAAATCAGGTTCGCCTGCGTCAGGTTGAGCATCCCGTAGTACATCGCTTCCATCAGTTGCGACGCGAACTTCGGGGAAATGTTCGCCACGTAGTCCATGTCGTTGAGCGGCGGCAACTGCTTGTTGTCGGGGCTGAACTGGTCGAGGTTGTCCATCGTCCACATGTCGGCAGCCTTTCCCATGTCGGGCGAAGGCGCAACCTTCAGAAGCTTTTCCTTGTATTCGCGCCATTCGACATCGGTTGTACGGCCTGCCTTGCGGACAGACTTCAGGAAGGAGAGGACCGCGTAGTAGAGGTCCTTTTCCTTCTGGTTCGTTTCTTTCTGCGACACGGGAGGCATACGCAAACCCTTAGTGGCGGAAGTGCCTCATGCCGGTGAACACCATGGCCACACCAAGCTTGTCGCAAGCTTCGATGGAGAGGTTGTCCTTCTTGGAACCACCCGGTTGCACGATGTACTGGACGCCAGCCTTGGCAGCGGCTTCCACGTTGTCCGGGAACGGGAAGAAGGCGTCGGAGCCCATCACGACTTCGCTGAACACCTTCTTTTCCAGCGCCTTGAGACCGGCCTTGTCGATGCACTTGCCCTTTTCATTGAAGAACTTCTGGGCGGCCTTCATGCGGGCCACGTTGTCACGGACGCGCGGCTGGCAGAGGCGGAGGTTAGAGTCAATGCGGTTCGGCTGGCCGGGGCCAAGGCCGATGACCTGGAAGTAGCCGCGGGCGTATTCATAACCCATGACGATGGCGTTAGACTTGGTGTGCTTGGTCACGATCCAGGTGAAGCGGGCGAGGGCTTCCTTGTTCTTTGCAAACTTCTTCTTGGTGACGCATTCGAACTTTTCGTAAACGTCGACGTCGCGGTCCTGAACCAGCATGCCACCGATTACGTGCTTATAGACCTTGCAGCGGGTTGCCTTCTTGATCTTGCCCACTTCAAGGAGACGAATGTCCTTGGACTTGTTCTTCAAAAATTCCAGAGCGTCCTTGTCGAATGCCGGGGCGAGAAGGATTTCGACGAACTTGCCCTTCAGGAATTCGGCGGTTTTCAGGTCCACCTTCTTGGTAACGGCAATCACGGACCCGAAGGCCGACACCGGGTCGCCTTCCCATGCAGCTTCCATGGCGTTACGGAGGGTCTTGCCGGTAGCAAGGCCACACGGGTTCATGTGCTTCACGATAACGACCGCATTGTCGTCGCAGAATTCGCGGGCCATCTCGAGGGCTGCGTCGGCGTCTACGATGTTGTTGTAAGAAAGTTCCTTGCCCCAGAGCTGCTTCGCGGTGGCGAGGCTTGCTTCGGTGCAGGTCGGGTCGCGGTAGAACACGGCGGACTGGTGGGAGTTTTCACCGTAGCGCATGGGCTTCGGGTCAACGAATTTCAAAACGAGTTCTTCGGACATATATTTTCCTTTTGGAGTTTTTACACCCTCAAATATAGAAAAAAGCCCCTGGCAGAGCGCCAGGGACTTTTTTATGGTTACCAGAAACACTGAATAAAATTCAATGTTTCTAGTTCGGAATTACTTGAGCGTGATGCGGGCAGACTTGACCGCGCTGCCGGCCTGCACGCGGACGATGTAACTGCCAGCCGTCAGGTTCTCGAGAGAAACCGTATGGGCTCCGGCGCTCATCTGTTCGGAGACGCTCTTGACGCTGTGACCGGTCATGTCGAACACATGGACCTTCACATAACCCGCCTTCGCGACGGAAATATTGAGGCTAGAACCCTGGGCGGCAAGCTTGATGCCCTGCGTGGAGGTTCGGGCGATACTCTTTATTCCGACGGTCGTACTGACGCACTTCAGGTCGTCCACATAGAGATAGTTGAGCTTCGGTTGAGTTTCGGAATTCTTGTAGCCGATGACTTCCCAGGCCATTTTCTTGATGTTGGACTTGTTCAGCTCTACGGGCACACCCCAGGACGGCTGAATCAATTCTTCCCAGGGAATAACGACGGTCTTCCATTCTGCGGAATCAAGCTGCCTGCGCTGGTGGAAGGCGTAGTCCTGAACCTGACCGTCCTGAACCTTGAAGGTGTGGCGGCTTCCCTTGTAACGGTAAGAAATGGCCTTGCACGAACTCAAGTCGTATCCGGCAGAGGTATCGGCCATCATGTTGATGCCAAGAGCCACAAAAGGAGCCTCTTCGTAGGTACCCTGGTTCCATACAACGCCTTCGAGGCCGACGAAGCCCTTGGTCCCGTTGGTCGGGTCCTTTGTTCCCGGGAATACGACGACATAGCCTGGAAGTGCCGGATCGTAGACGTTCGTGATGCTGGAAAGTCCGCCCGGTTCCTTGTCGGTATAGGCATACCAGGTGCCTGTCGTGTTGAGAATTTCGTCGACATCTTCGACGTCATCGATGACGAAGAGGTCGCTAATCACAACAGAAGAAGAGACCGGCGGCTCGATGGCTAAAGAGGAACTCGAGCTCGTGGGGGTGACGCTGGAGCTGGAATTTGCCGAAGAGGAGGATTTTGCAGAAGAAGAAGACTTGGCGGAAGACGACGATGTCGGAGTGGTGGTTCCGGAAATGGCAGTGATGCTAACGCCGTCGCAACGTATATCATCGACATAGAGATAGTCGTAAAGCGGCTGAATTTCAGAAGCCGGACGATCAACAACACCATTCACTTCCCATGCCAGACGTTTAGCCTTGCCCAGGTTCTTGCTCAGGTCCATAATCTGCGGATTACTCCAAGTGGTATGCTGCTGGAACATGTCCATAGTCAATTCTGCTGTTTTCCATTCGCCGGAAGCTTCTGCCTCGGCATAGTGGAAGTTGTAGTTGGTAATTGGAGAAATCTCGATACGGAAGTTATGGGCTGCACCTTTGTATTTGTAAGAAATTGTGGAGCAGTTCGCAAGTTGAGCGAATTCTGAAGTATCCTTCTTGAAGTTTAGGCCCATGGCGACATACGGAGCCCAAGAATACGCACCCTGGTCTATGTAAATTTTTTCCAATGCGGCCATGTATTTGGATTCATTGCCATCCTTGGCTGGGACAATCACGTCATAGGTTTCTTTTCCAAAGTCGTTTACCCATTTCTTGTTGGAAATCTTTGTTGCTCCGTTTTCATCGGCGTCAGACCAGGCAGACCAGAAACCGCCTGTATAGGTATAGCGGTCACCATCTTCCATGTCGTCGATGATGTTTGTGGTAGCTCCGTTTGCAACACCCTGGGAGAATCCGGATTCGGCAGAAGAAGAGCCGAGGCTGTTTCCGAGGCCGCAATCCTTATAATTATGGCTACCGGCGAGGTATCCCTTCACCATGTTTCCGGAAGTAGAATACTTAAGTCCCTGGTTCAGGGTGAGGGACGTAAAGGCAGCGGATTTTTCGTTGATGGCAGAAGCAGACCAGTTTGCCCAAGAAATGCCATTCTGGTTCATCCAGTTCACCCAGGACTGGCTTGAGCCAGAGTTAGGCTCGCCGTTACCATCGGCAGAAACGGTTCCCCACTCAGAAGCGAACACGGGGACACCATTTGATATTGCCTGTGCTGCACGTTCATTGTAGCCTCCGTTACCCACAAAATGCGTCGCTGCATAGAAATGGAGTGTGCAGGCAAAATTCTTCTTCGAGTCCTGGATTCCGGCAGAAGCACACTGTTCAGGGTGGCTGGACCATTCAGGGCTACCCACGAGAATCAGGTTGTCGGAATACTTGCGGATGATGGGAATCACCTGGTTTGCGTGATAAGCGACCGTGCCCATGTCGGCGCCGTTCGGTTCGTTCCACACTTCGAAAATGACGTTGTGGGTCTTGCCAAATTCCTTAGCGGCCCATTCGAAGAACTCCTTGGCTTCGTTTGTGTAACCCTGGGCACTTTCGATATGCCAGTCAAGGATGATGTAAATATCGTTTTCGACGGCTGCATAGACCATCTTCTTGACCATGGCCTTCTGGTCATTTGCGCCACCTGTGGTATAGGAACGTTTGTGGCTATCGAATTTTTCATCGGCAACGCCCAAGGCGAAACGGATAACTTCAATCCCCATGTCATTCACCATAAGGCCCATGGCCTGGGATGTGTAGTACGCAAGTGCGCTATCTGCAGCGGAACTCCAGAAAAGGCTCATGCCTTTTACCTGGACTGTTGAATTGGTGTACTGCGGGCAAGTGCCGGACAGTTTGCCACCGTTGGCCTTAAGCGCACCGTAGGTGCTCACGGGACCAACTCTAGTCGGGACAACGGCCATTGTCGCCGTCGCAGCAACGAGCATCATTGTTGCAAGAATTTTTTTCATTTGACATCCTCTATTTTGGGGTTTACACCATCCCGGAATGAAAAATAACTTTATATGCTGTAAAAGCATGTAATATTTGCAAAACACGCAAAAATCGCGTTTTTTACCGCGCTTTGAAAATATGATTTTACAGGATATTCTTTGGAAATTTGCCTAGAGCAGGCTTGCGGGCGGATTGTTGTCGTCAAGGCCGGGAAGGTTCGGGTTCGGCGCGATGTTGTCGAGCGGGTCCTCGGGTTCGACAATCAAGTTGTAGTAAACGTTGTTCTTGAGCTCGTCCTCGATGTAGAA
>Ga0310694_10007005_pt1 | contig 10621 bp, 5 predicted proteins | sample 174DNAGHGhighgp2_FD_203884 | JGI IMG/M metagenome (GOLD analysis project Ga0310694, IMG submission 203884) | Sheep rumen microbial communities from Palmerston North, Manawatu-Wanganui, New Zealand - 1742 DNA GHGhigh gp2 (v2) (version 2) | ecosystem: Host-associated > Mammals > Digestive system >... | reverse complement strand
AGTGGGGCGACGGCTTCTATGGTCACCTCATCGACGGCATCGACAAAGATGTCAAGGATTCAGAAGGTAATGTTACTCAAGCCGGAACCAAGTGGGGCGGCGATGCTGATGCGAACGGCAACACCTACATCATCTTCCGTACTCCTGGCAAGACCAATCCTTTCTTCTACACGCTGACCACTGGTAATGACACTCGTGTATATACCAGCCGTAACTGGGGCTCATGGTTCATCTATGGCGCTAACTTCGAAGGCGACGCCCTTGCAACCAAGGACGCAGAAGGCTGGGTACTCATTGACAACAGAGAGAATACCGGTCAGGACCGTTTGCATCCCGTCAACGAAGAGCCCTCTTACTTCGGCTTCAGCACCGAGACTACCGAAGCATACACATATTATAAGGTAGTCGTAACGAAGGCTTATAAGGACAACGCAATCCAGATGAACGAACTCCACTTCGGTACAGAGGAAGAGTTCGAAGAAATCAAGGATGAATACATCAATGCTGCTAACGAGTTCGAGTACGACAGAGTTGCTGAGCAGGCTCTCATCGACCAGTACGAAGAAAAGGTAGGGGACATCGATGAGGTCGCTAACATGGAGGCCCTCTTCCGCATCAACTACGAACTGGCAGACCTTCGTACAAGGATTGAAGCCAGCGAAAAGGCTTACAACCATTACGAGGAAGTTGTTGAGCAAACAAAGGCTTTCATTAAGGATAACAGCTACGAAGAGAGCGAAGCTAAGACTTTCCTGATCAACTACCTGACCGGAGAAGATGAGCCTTCTGCTGAGGCATATCCCAACGGCGCTGCAGTTTACATCTTGGATAACCATCTGCTGGCAGACAGCATTCTCACCGATGAGATTGCCTTCATAGACTCTCTGAAGAGGGAAGTAGTTGCTGCAGGTTTCGGTCCTGGCGCTGACATTACACCGCTCATCCTTAACAACACCTTCGCAAAGGCTGGTGAAACTTTGAAGGACGATGACAACAAGACCCTCGGCCGTGTTGCTGAAGGTTGGGATGGCTACATCTTCCGTACTGCTACTGACAGTGTAGGTACCGTTTATGCAGCAGAGTTCTGCAACGAGAATAAGACATTCAACGTTAGCCAGACACTCTCTAACCTCAAGAACGGTTACTACAAGGTAACGCTCAATGCAGCTTTCCGTGCAAATGGCGACCTGAAGAGTTTCAACTATGCTCCTCTGGCATATGCTAACGACATGATGACTTATGTTCCTGTTGTTCGCGAGGATGCCATTGATGCAGACGGAGACTACTGGAAGGGCACAACATCCGACAAGCCTGTATTATATGTTTGTGACATTGACACTCCTACGGGCGATCCCGCTGTTGACTCTGTTGTAGTGAATTATGGCCCCTGGGGTTGCGAAGGTGCAGCCTATGCATTCCGCAATGGCCGCTATGCAATTACTCTGGTTGCTAAGGTTACCGACGGTCAGCTGACTATCGGTGTGAAGAACGAAGGTACTAAGGGCAATGAATGGACTGCCGTAGGTAACTTCCATGCATTCTACCTTGGCGATGAGGCTGATGCAGCTAATGCTCTGTCTGAGGCTGCAGCTTGCAATAATGCTCGTATCGAGATTTTAACTGAGGTCTATGAATCCCCGGTAGAGGGTGTAGAAGACTATTCCAATGCTCCTGGTTTTGCTGCTGCTCAGAAGCAGACTCTTATCGAGAACATGGGCGTAGCTACCTATGATGCTCAATTGACCATTGGTGAAACCATGCAGGCCATCTATGAAACGAAGAAGGCTTACATTGAAGTCTTTGATGCATCAGAGATGGTATATGGAAAGTGGCTTGAAAGGACTGCGGCAGACGAGACGGGCGATGCAGAAGAAGAAATCTATGGTGCAAGAGATAATCTTGAATTAGGTGCTTATGCTGATGCAGATGCTGCTCTTGCTGCTAAGGCACAGCTGTTTGCTCACTGGCCAGACTACTTGGAGATGAAGGCAAGTCAGGCTATGGATGTTCAGCAGGATGGTTTCATGTTCGATATCCTTACGAACGGTTCTAAGCCTTATATTTCTTTGTCAACACTTTATGAGGCATTGGAGGAGGACGAGGTTATCCTTTCCTTCGAGTACAACTCAAAGGCAGACATCAACAATGGCCGCTTCATGTACGAGACTCCGAACTTCCATACTGATGTATATGAAGAAGTACCTGTTCTTCCTGCAGCAGCAGAGTGGACTAAGGTTTACCTCAAAGTTTCTAATGGTATCGAGGCATACAAGTTTGGCAGTGCTGTCAATCATGCTATCAGATGGTATATTGACTACAATGCAACAAAGGATGATAAGATTAGCCTGAGTGCTCGCAACTTCCTGTTCATTACCGAAGCTCAGATGAAGGCTGAGGGTGGAAAGGCTATCAATGGTTCTATTGAGGGTGACCTCAATGGCGACGATAGCGTAGATATCTCTGATGCCGTTGTTATTCTGGATGTAATGGCTAGCGATGAACCAGATATGAAGTTCGACCTCAATGGTGATAATGCTGTTGACATCTCTGACTTCGTTGTCATCCTTGACCTTATGGCTCAGCAATAAATGAAGTGTTACAGTAAGAAACTCAAATAACTCTATTAATTCTCTTGGTCAGGCTTTCTGCCTGACCAAGAGAATGTCTTTAATTATTACATACATATTAAACAACAATGAAGAAGCTATTCTTTTTACTATCCATCCTGCTCTTTATCGTTTGTTCCTGTTCGGAAGAGATAGATACTTCAGACCGTTATGTCTTCACGGATAAAACGATTGCGTCTTATCTGGAGAATTTCCCGGATGTTTATTCGCAGTATCTGGAGTTGACGAAGAAGGTGCCTATTAGTGGTAGAAAGGATGTTTCTTCCGTTTATCAGGTTTTGACGGCGCGTGGCAACTATACATGTTTTGCCGTTACGAACGAGGCGATGGATGCTTATCTGCAGAGCCTTGTTGACGAGGGCCTTATCAGTGAGCCTTCGTGGGATGCTTTCCCCAATCAGCAAAAGCTCGACTCCGTGATGCGGGTTGTTGTGCTTAACTCTATTATTGACGGTGGCGACGAGGAGTCGCAGCGCTATACGACGAATTTGATTTCGTCATACGGAGACAATGCGGTGTTGCCTCTGTCCAATGCATACGACCATAAACTTACGGTTCAGAAGACCGAAGACATTATATATTTGGATAAGGAATGTGCCATAGACAAGTTGAATTGCGACATTCCCCTTATCAATGGTGTTGTTCATCAGGTGCACAGAGTCATTGCTCCCAGGGATTTGACTTGTGCCCGTTACATTCAGAATATCCTGGACGAGGAGAGCGAGGGGTATTTGATGTTTGCCAAGGCGTTACAGGCTTGCGATTTGTTTGACACGTTGAGTGTTGAGTCGGACAAGGTGTATGAGCAAATGTACAGTGATGGCAAGATTGAGGACATGGAGAACTATATGGATAAGGGTGGTTACGACATGACTAACGACCCGAAGGACCTTAACGCCTATGCTCCCGAACGCCGCAAGATTGGCTTTACATTCTTCTGTGAGACTGATGATTTCTGGCAGTCGCAGGGTATCGACCCTAAGGCTGCTGATGCTGTGGAGAAGTTGCAGGAGTGGATTGCCACGAATCATTACTATGTCAGTGACGGCGGGTATCAGAGCAACACGGACTATACGTCGCCCAAGAATATGCTTCATCAGTGGCTGGTGTACCATATCCTGCCGATGAAGATTCCTGCCAACAAACTTGTCTATCACTGCAATGAGAATGGCCACCCCATTAGTAAGCCTACTTCCAACTTTACTATACCTGTCATGGAGTGGTATCCTGTCTATGGTGGCGACCGACTGATTAAGATTTACGAGAGTGCCGAGAGCAACGGCATCTTCCTCAACAGATTCCCAACGAGGGATGTGGAGGACATGGTGAACAGCACGGGCCATGAGAACGGATGTGCTCCGGAAAAGGTGGGTGTCAAGATTCTTACCACCAGCGAGCAGGCTGTCGTCACTGATGTTGCCAATGCCTGCATCTATCCTATTGACCAGCCGTTGTTCTATAACGACGATGTTCGCGACAATCTGGGCAAGGAGCGCATACGTTTCGACCTGTTCTCTCTCTTTCCCGAGGCTATGACGAATGACATCCGTCGTGCCGAAAGCAAGCTGGGTAAGGACCAGCATGTGTATGTCCCGAAGAATTATCCGTATTTTGCCAACATGACATTTATGAACGACTTGACGGAGTTCATTCACTACAATGGTCATACATTCAGCTGGGCTAACTATTGTCAGGACGAGGATAAGGCTTTTGGCCAGTTCGATATCCTGTTCAGGTTGCCTCCTGTTCCCAAGGCAAACACTTACGAGTTGCGCTATAAGTTGCTTGCGACGGCTGCACGAGGTGTCGTGCAGGTTTATTTCGGAACCGACCCCAATCACTTGCCTGTGACGGGTATCCCTATTGACATGACGAAGGGTGTGGTTGCTGCTTTCGGCGAGAATGCCAAGTGGGAGGATTTGCAGGACAACGGGCATGACCAGGATGAGATTATCGAAATCGACCATAAACTGCGCAACCATGGCTTGATGAAGGCTACGAAGCATGAACAGGACAGTGAGTTGGCCCGTAACAAGGAGAACTGCTGTCGCTATATCCTCATTCGCAAGCCGCTCGAGCCCAACAAGCCATATTATGTCCGGTTCAAGTCCGTGCTCGATTCCAAGTCAAAGGAGCTCTACCTCGACTACTTCGAGTGGTGCCCCAAGGAAGTGTACGACAGCCCCGAGAAGCCGGAGGACAGTTGGTAACGATAAGTGGCTGAATATCAAGCAGGCGTGCTTCTTTTTATGGAAGGGCACGCCTTGTTTGTCAACGCAGCTGCCTGCGTCGCCCTTTGCAGCTGCCTGCAAAGCCTTTCGCAGCTGCCTGCGAAGGCCGATGCAGCTGCCTGCATTTTCCGACGCTCCTGCCTGTGTTATTCCAGGGCTCTTTCAGGGCGGTTGTCGCTGGCTGAAGATGCCGATGAAATGGGGTATTTGGAACAGACGACAGAATGTTTGAACAAATTAGATATGTGCTTATGAAGCGTAACATCCTGCTTATCTCCTTTCTGCTGACAGCCGTGCTGCTGCCTGCACAACAAAAGCCGTTGCACGAATTGCAGCAAGCTTTCGTTGACTTGCGATTCGGCATGTTCATCCACTACAACATGCCCACTTATTCCATCGAGGATTGGCCCGATCCCGATATGCCCGCGTCTGCCTTCGCCCCCACGCGCCTCGACTGCCATCAGTGGGCAAGGGCGGCAAAGTCGGCAGGCATGACCTACGGCTGTCTCACCACCAAGCACCATAGCGGTTTCTGCATCTGGGACACCCAGACCACCGACTATAATTCCATGCGTTCGCCAGCTCACACCGATGTCGTCCGCCAGTACGTCGATGCTTTCCGTCAGGAAGGGCTTGGCGTGATGCTGTATTTCAGCATCCTCGACACACACCACCGCATCCGCCCCGGATGCATCAAACCCGAACACACAAAGTTCATAAAATCGCAACTGAAGGAGCTGCTCACCCAATATGGCGACATCACGGCCCTCATCATCGACGGCTGGGACGCACCCTGGTCGCGCATCTCTTACGACGAAATCCCTTTCGAAGAGATATACACATACATCAAGAGCCTGCAGCCCAACTGCCTCGTCATGGACCTCAATGCCGCCAAGTATCCCCGCGAAGCACTCTTCTACACCGACATCAAGTCGTATGAACAGGGTGCAGGGCAGAAGATAAGCACCAGCGAGAACCGCTTGCCCGCCCTTGCCTGCCTGAGCATTCAGCGCACATGGTTCTGGAAGAAATCCATGCCGACAGACCAACTCAAGGATGTGCGCTGGCTCGTCGAGGAAAACATCCGTCCCTACAACGACGCCTATTGCAACTTCATCCTCAATGTCGCCCCGAACCGTGAAGGCCTGATGGACGACAATGCCGTCGAAGCACTGCGACAGATAGGCCAGCTCTGGAAACATGAAGGCCCCACAAAGCCTATTCCCGAATGCGAGGCACCCATCATTCAGCACAACATCGCCAAGGTCTGTCCCACGGAATACAGCTGGAGCTACGACTACGGACTTGGCGACTTTGCCAACGACGATGACTTCAGTACGAGCTGGACCTCGCATCCAACCGTCAAGGAGCCTTGGTGGGAAGTGGATTTGAAGGGCGAAAAGAAAATCTCGCTCGTCACCATCGTAGAGGAACAGGAGGGCAGCATGCAGGCTTATAAGCTTATGTACATGCACGGCAAACGCTGGCATCCTCTCTTCGACGGGACAGCTCCCGAGTGTCGCGTCAAGCAACATCGCTTCTCGCCCGTCAAGGCCGAGAAAGTTCGCATCATCGTCACCCGACATCAAGGCAAACTCGCCCTAACCGAGGTAGGCGTGTACTAAAAACCATATTCCACAAGCCCCTTCTGTTCACATAATGGCAGATAGGGCATTTTTTTTTACAGGAAATATTGAAATACCAAAGGTTTTTCGTACCTTCGTGCCGTAAAATGTACAAATACACATTTAAGACTAATGGAAAAAATACAAGAACTCACCGAGAAAATCCTGCGCGAAGGCGTTGAAAAAGGACAAGCGGAAGCCGCACGCATCATTCAGGAAGCAAAAGAGCAAGCAGAAAAGATTCTCAAGGACGCAAACCAAGAAGCCCAGAGAATTGTAGAACAGGCACAGAAAAAAGCCGAGGAAACCGCTGCCAATACGCGCAACGAACTCCACATGTACGCAGGACAAGCACTCAACGCCCTTAAGAGCGAAGTGACAAACATCCTGACAGACGGAGTAGTCAAGCAAGCAGCAGAAAGCCTTACCGCAAATCCCGACTTCCTCGGACAGTTCGCTGTAGCTCTCGCAGAGAAATGGAGCGCAAACGAACCCATCGTCATTTCCAGCAACGAGGCAGACAGCCTGAAGTCATACTTCGCAGCTAAAGCCAAAGCACTCCTCGACAAGGGAGTAACCATCACTAAAGTCAACGGAAAGGACACCATGCTCTCCATCGCTCCTGCCGACGGCAGCTACAAGGTGAACTTCGGCAAGGAAGAGTTCGAAACCTTCTTCAAGAACTTCCTGCGTCCACAGCTCGTGGAAATGCTATTCTGAATGCATAATTCATAATTCACCATTCATAATGAAGCTACGCCCCGTAACTAAGCGAAGGAAACAATTATGAATCATGAATTAACAATTATGAATTGAAAAGACATGGCCAATTACTATTGCATGATAGCCGGCTTGCCGGACATAAACCTGGAGGACGCCAATCCCGGAATGAGCCTGGAGGAGATGCGCGAGCAGTGCGAGGAGCAACTCACTGTGCTCGACAAGAAGCTGCTCTTCTACTTCTTCCTGCACTTCGATTGCATCAACCTGGTCAAACTCCTGAAAGACCCTGAAGCAGACATCAGCCAGTGGGGCAACTTCACACTCGAACAGCTCCGCGACCTCATCACCAGTGCAACCGAGCTCAACTTCAATGTGCACCGATACCCAGCCTTCATGAGTATCTTCGCACGCGAGTACGCCTTCAATAAAGACAAAGAAGGCTACTTCCCCGAAGACGAAATGGCTTTCCAGTTCCTCGACTACGCTATCCGCACCTGCCCAAATCGCATGATGCGACACTGGTACAAGCTAAACCTTGACATCACCAACATCCTCACAGCCATGCTGGCGCGCAGTCAGGGCTGGAGCATCAGCGACTTTATCAAAGGCGAGGGCGAAGTACAGGAAATGATACGCGAGAACAAAACCAAGGACTTCAACCTCGGACTGGAGTTCGACTACATCCCGCAACTCATGAAGATTGTTGACGAGCAGGATCCCGTCCGCAAAGAGAAAATGATTGATGCCTTCAAGTGGATATGGCTCGACGAGCGTACTTTCTTCGAACCCTTCAGCATAGAAGCCGTCTTCGCCTATCTTTGCAAACTCCAAATGCAGGAGCGTTGGGCAAAACTCGATGTCGAACAAGGCAAGGAAACCTTCCAGAAGATAATCGACGACCTCCGTTCAGAAGCACAAGTGCCTGAAGAGTTCCTCGCTCCAAACATCGCACAGAAGAGCGTCACAAAATAACAAAAGATTAAACAAACACAGCAAGATACAAAGATGACAAAAGGAATTGTAAGTGGCGTCGTCGCCAACATGGTCACCCTCCGCGTGGACGGTCCAGTGCTCCAAGGCGAAATATGCTACATCACAACAAATGGCGACCGATTGATGGCAGAGGTCATTAAAGTGGTCGGACAAGACGTTTATGTTCAGGTCTTCGAAAGCACACGCGGCCTGAAGGTCGGGGCTGAGGCTGAATTCACAGGCCATATGCTCGAGATACAGCTCGGCCCGGGTATGCTCAGTCATAACTACGACGGACTGCAGAATGACCTCGACAAGATGGAGGGCGTCTTCCTGAAGCGCGGCGAATATACAGAGGCTCTCGATGGGGAACGTCTCTGGGACTTCGAACCGCTCGTGAAGGAAGGCGACAAAGTGCAGGCCAGCGATTGGCTCGGCAAAGTCGAGGAGAACCATCAGCCCCTGAAGATTATGGCTCCTTTCCAAATGAAGGGCACAGCCACAGTCAAGAGCATCGTGGCAAAAGGCCAGTACAAGATTCACGACACCATTGCCGTCCTGACCGACGAGCAAGGCAACGACATCAACGTCGATATGGTGCAGCATTGGCCCGTGAAGTTCGCCATGACGAACTACAAGGAGAAGCCCCGTCCATTTAAGTTGCTCGAGACAGGTGTCCGCACTATCGACACGTTCAATCCCATCGTAGAAGGCGGCACTGGCTTCATCCCCGGTCCCTTCGGTACAGGCAAGACCGTGCTGCAGCACGCCATTTCGAAGCAGGCAGAGGCCGACATCGTAATCATCGCTGCCTGCGGCGAACGTGCCAACGAGGTCGTGGAAATCTTCACCGAGTTCCCCGAGCTGGTTGACCCGCACACAGGCCGTAAGCTGATGGAGCGCACCATCATCATTGCCAACACCTCTAACATGCCCGTCGCAGCCCGCGAGGCTTCCGTCTATACAGCCATGACGATGGCAGAGTACTACCGTTCGATGGGACTCCGCGTTCTGCTGATGGCTGACTCGACGTCACGTTGGGCACAGGCTCTTCGCGAGATGTCCAACCGTATGGAAGAACTGCCAGGCCCCGATGCCTTCCCAATGGACCTCGGTGCCCTCATCAGTAACTTCTATGGCCGTGCCGGTTATGTTTACCTCAACAACGGCGAAGTGGGTTCTGTCACCTTCTTGGGAACTGTGTCACCTGCCGGCGGTAACTTGAAGGAGCCGGTAACGGAGAACACCAAGAAGGTTGCCCGTTGCTTCTATGCCCTCGAGCAGGACCGTGCCGACAAGAAGCGCTACCCTGCTGTCAACCCTATTGATTCTTATTCGAAGTACCTCGAGTACCCCGAGTTCGCAGAGTATATCAAGGAGCACATCAACGAGGAATGGATTCCGAAGGTGCTTGCCCTGAAGACTCGTATGCAACGTGGTAAAGAGATTGCCGAGCAGATAAACATCCTGGGCGACGACGGCGTGCCTGTTGAATATCATGTTACCTTCTGGAAGTCAGAGGTGATTGACTATGTCATCCTGCAGCAGGATGCCTTCGACGAGGTGGACGCTGTGACGCCGCTCGCACGTCAGGAAGAGATACTCAACCTCGTTACGAAGATCTGCGACAAGGAAGATTACAAGTTCGACACCTTCCTCGAGGTCATCGACTACTTCAAGAAGATGATTAACCTCTGCAAGCAGATGAACTACTCCCTCTACCAGAGCGAGCAGTACTACGACTACATCAAGCAAATCGAAGCAATGTTAAATGCATAAGAAAGATGGCAACAGCATTTCAGAAAGTATATACAAAGATAAGTCAGATAACGAAGGCTACCTGTTCGCTTAAGGCGAAGGGTGTCGGTTACAATGAGTTGGCAACCATCAACGGCAAGCTTGCTCAGGTGGTAAAGATAATCGGTGACGATGTTACGTTGCAGGTGTTCGAAGGAACTGGCGGCATTCCCACCAACGCAGAGGTTGTGTTCCTCGGCAAGAGCCCGTCCCTCAAGGTCAGCGACCAGCTGGCTGGACGCTTCTTCAACGCTTATGGTCAGCCCATCGATGGCGGCCCAGAGGTTGAAGGCAAAGAAGTGGAGATTGGCGGCCCCTCTGTGAACCCTGTTCGCAGAAAGCAGCCCAGCGAACTCATCGCCACGGGTATTGCCGGTATCGACCTCAACAACACGCTCGTCTCAGGCCAGAAGATTCCCTTCTTCGCCGACCCTGACCAGCCCTTCAACGAAGTAATGGCCCTCGTTGCCATGCGTGCAAAGTGCGACAAGATCATTCTTGGCGGCATGGGTATGACTAATGACGACTACTACTTCTTCCGCAATACCTTCGCCGGTGCCGGCGCGCTCGACCGCATCATCAGTTTCATCAACACCACCGAAGACCCTGCCGTGGAGCGACTCCTCATCCCTGACATGGCGCTGAC
>Ga0310694_10007004_pt1 | contig 10621 bp, 10 predicted proteins | sample 174DNAGHGhighgp2_FD_203884 | JGI IMG/M metagenome (GOLD analysis project Ga0310694, IMG submission 203884) | Sheep rumen microbial communities from Palmerston North, Manawatu-Wanganui, New Zealand - 1742 DNA GHGhigh gp2 (v2) (version 2) | ecosystem: Host-associated > Mammals > Digestive system... | reverse complement strand
ACAACAAACCTATTGGCCAAATTAAATATGCGCTACTTTAATTCCGCCAACAAGTTAAAAAGTAGTATCTTTGCACTTGTTATTTGAACTTGTGCACTATGAAAAAGATAGAAGTAAAAAATTTTAAGCTCTATACCACGGCGGTCATCAGCATCGAGTGGAAAGACGACCTGCTCAACGTCAACCTCGACCTCGCCATGATGCTGAAGATGATGAAGTTGGAAGGCCTCACCGAAGCCAATATCCAATACTACAGCCGTGCCGGTCAACCCATTCCTTTTAAAAAGGTGACGCTCATTCTTTTCCAGGATGATGACAAACCGGGACAATATTACACTGACGAGTCGTTTGATGAAGAAGACGACCCGACCGTTTTCTACGTGGAGATTAAGGAATAAGGAATGTAGGGCTGTCACATTGTGGCAGCCGCTGTTTTTTCAATTCACAGCGGCTGCCGTAATACGACAGCCCTACATCAATTACCAATGCAATCTATCAATGCGATGATTTAATGTACTCGTCAATCGCCTTGGCGGCCTTCTTGCCGGCGCCCATGGCGAGGATGACCGTGGCAGCACCGCTCACGGCATCGCCACCGGCGAAGATGCCGGGACGTGAGGTCGTGCCCACCTCGTCAGCCACGATGCAACCCTTACGGTTCAATTCGAGGTTGCGGGTCGTGCTGCCAATCAGCGGGTTGGGCGAAGTGCCGAGAGCCATGATGATCATGTCGACATCGAGGACAAACTCCGAATCCTTAATCGGGACGGGGCTACGACGGCCAGAAGCATCAGGCTCACCCAGTTCGCACTTCACGCACTTGAAGCCTTTCACCCAGCCGTTTTCGTCGCCTAAGACCTCGACGGGAGCCGTCAGCAGGTCGAAGATGACGCCTTCTTCCTTGGCATGGTGCACTTCCTCCACCCTTGCAGGCAACTCAGCCTCGGAACGGCGGTAGACGATATGCACCTCGGCACCGAGACGCAAGGCGGTACGCGCAGCATCCATGGCCACGTTGCCGCCACCGACCACGGCGACTTTCTTGCCGACATAGTTCGGAGTCTCATAGCCTTCCTTATAGGCGTAGAGCAGGTTATTGCGGGTCAGGAACTCGTTAGCCGAAACCACGCCGCAGAGGTTCTCGCCTGGTACGTTCATCATCATCGGGAAGCCAGCGCCCGAACCGACAAAGACAGCCTCAAAGCCTTCGCGTTTCATCAGCTCGTCGATAGTGATGGTGCGACCGACGACCACGTCCTTCTCGAACTTGGCGCCTAACTTGCGCACACTCTCCACCTCTTTCTTCACGACAGTGTCCTTAGGCAGACGGAACGACGGGATACCATACATCAACACGCCGCCCAACTCGTGCAAGGCCTCAAAGATAGTGACGTCATATCCCATCGAAAGCAGGTCTTTGGCACAGGTCAAGCCTGAAGGACCGCTGCCGATGATGGCTACCTTGTGACCGTTCGGGATGCTTTGGCTACTGAAGTGCAGGTCGTGCTCGATGGCATAGTCGCCGACGAAACGCTCCAGCTTGCCGATGGCGATAGGCTCGAACTTCTTGCCCATCACGCAAGCACCTTCGCACTGGGTCTCCTGCGGACATACACGACCGCAGACGGCAGGCAATGCCGAGTCGCAACTGATGACACCAGCCGCGCCCTCGAAGTCGCCTTTGGCCACACGAGCGATGAAATCGGGAATGTTGACGTTGACGGGGCAATGCGCCACGCATTGCGGATTTTTGCAGTGCAGGCAACGCTGGGCTTCCATGATGGCCATGTCAGCCGAATAGCCCAAGCAGACCTCATCAAAGTTATGGGCACGGATTTCGGGTTTTTGCTCCGGAACGGGGACACGTTTTTTCTTGTCGAAGGTCTCTTCAGAGATGCCTCCGATGTGGCACTCATGGCCTTCGGCTTTCTCCTCGGCTTGGAGTTGCTTGCGTGTCACCACATTATTATACATAGCCTGACGTTTCATGGCTTCGTCGAAGTCGACATCTTTGCCTAAGAACTCGGGACCATCGATGCAGGTGAACTTGGTCTTGCCGCCAATGCTCACACGGCAGGCACCGCACATGCCCGTGCCATCGACCATAATCGAGTTGAGCGACACCGTGCAACGGATGCCCAATTCCTCGCAGGTCTTGGTGGCGAACTTCATCATGATCATCGGTCCGATAGCGACAGCCTCATCATATTGCTTGCCACTGGCCACAAGTTGGCGCAACACGTCGGTCACCAAGCCCTTGCGACCCGTGGAGCCGTCGTCAGAAGTGACGTACAAATTACTGACCTCTGCCAGCTCCTTTTCAAAGATGAGCAGGTCCTTGGTGCGGGCACCAATAATACAATCAGCTGTAGCGCCATGGTCGTTCAACCATTTCACCTGAGGATAAATCGGGGCAATACCCACGCCACCGCCAATGAACACAAACGAGCGTTTGCGCAACTCCTCAGCGGTCATCGTGGCAAACTCAGAAGGCTTGCCTAGAGGACCGACGATATCAGCAAAACGGTCGCCTTCCTTGTATTCAGCCATCTTTCTGGTTGATTTACCGATGGCTTTGAAGACGATGGTCACCGTTCCACGGACACGATGGTAGTCACTGATGGTCAATGGAATACGTTCTGAGTTTTCTTCCATCTTGACAATCAAGAATTGTCCTGGCAAAGCAGAGTGAGCGATACGCGGCGCATAGACATCCATGAGGTAAGTCTCGGCTGCGAAAGTTTCTTTGTGTAGGATTTCAAACATATTAATGGAATTTTGAGTTAATTTCCAGATATTTTATCTTGCAAAGATAGAAAATTTCACAATGTCAATGCAAAAAGCTTCTTTTTTTGACATCAATACGCCCCTACCCGACTGATGCACAGCGTACCTTTGGCCACTCGGAACCGAATCCGCAAACGGTCGGCTTTGACCGTCTGGAAACGAAGCAGTCGCTTATAGCCAATCGTAGTCGTAGGCTCATCAACTTCAATGGGCAGCCATTTCCCATTGATATATCGGTCCAAACAAAACGCTTCAACATTTTGACCCATAGGAATATACTCTTGCAACATCAGCCGACTGAAAGAGGTGGTTTCGGGAAAATCGAAAATCAGTTCCACATGTCTCACACTGTCGTTTGTGGCCCAATAATGCGTGTATTCCTCATCCAGAACATATTTCGGGCGAAAGCGCCATGAGCGGGTGTCGCTGGCTGTCACTTTACAGCCTTTCAACACATTGTCGGAAAAATCGCGTTGCAGCATTTGGTACCATTCAACGGCATTGGTCGAATCGATGCTCGGAATCTTACCCTCTTTGTTGACAGGAAAATTGAGCAGCAGATTGGTGTTGTGACCTACACTATGATAATATAGGTCCATCAATTGGTCGGGTGTTTTCACCTTCGCGTCCTCGCTTTCATGATAGAACCATCCTGGACGAATCGACACATCCACTTCGGCTGGAAGCCAAGCTTCGCCATCCTTGAAGCCACGTTGCAAGGCTTTCGTATCGTTAAGCGACACAAAATCAGTTTTATACATACACCACTGCGTAGCGTCTGCTTTTCCGTCTTCGTTGCCAATCCAGCGCAAAGTGGGCACCGTACCGCCAAAGATGGCCGCATCGGGGCTGTGCTGCCAAACGATGTCGCGGGCTTTCTCGTAATCGTAGTATTTTTCTGCCACAATGGACCGCATTTCGTCAGCCCCACCATACCAGCCCGTGCCCCCGTTGGCACCATCGAACCAGAACTCAAACAACTCGCCGTAATTGCTCGTAAGTTCCTCAATTTGTTTGTGATAGATATCAACATAGCCTTGATAGCCATACTCCGCCTGATGCCTATCCCAAGGCGAGACGTAAATCCCAAACTTCAAGTCGTGCTTCTTGCAAGCCTCTGATAATTCGCGCACCAAGTCCCCTTCCCCATTCTTATAATAGGTATTCTTGATGGAATAGTCGGTGGTTTCTGTCGGCCAAAGACAAAAGCCATCGTGGTGCTTAGCGGTGAGAATCACGCCTTTCATGCCAGCGGCTTTCAAGGTCAACACCCATTGCTCGCAGTCCAAATGGGTAGGATTAAAGGTATACGACGGTGTGTTGCCAAAGCCCCATTCCATGTCGTTGAAGGTATTCAAGCCGAAATGAATAAAGGCGTATGTCTCAAGCTGTTGCCACTCCAGTTGTTGCTGGGTTGGAACTGGGAAGCTTGGCTGGGGGCCATGGGTGCATGAGACCATCAAACAACCTACAATCAAGGCCGCCCATTTTGGCATGTTCATCAGTTTTGTCAGACCCATATCAGATGTTTATTGTTTTACAAATCTTTTTGTCTCCCCATTTACACGAAGCACATACGTACCCATGGGTAGATTACTGATGGATACTCTATTCACCTTATTATTAAGTTGAATGTTCATCACGGTCTTCCCGTTCATGTCGATGATTTCCGCTTGGCCATTTTGTTCGACAAAAACATCTATATAGTCAGTAGCTGGATTGGGACATACACGCAGCGAAGGTTCCGACATCTCATGCTCCTGCCCCACCGAAACCGGGACATCGGAATGTGCTTCGATCACGGCTTCAATCGCCCTGTTGCACACAGCACAGAAAGGCGCATAGTTGCGCATCATGCAGTTGCGTTGCGGACGATACATGCCTTCAGTCAGATAGCCTCCGCCTTCAAAAGCCCCTACCGTATTGTTATACTGAGAATTGTTTGGCGTGGGAATCGGTGTTTCTGGAGCCACAAGGTCGGCCCATTTCGATTCAAAGTCCACCAAAGTGGTGATATTGGGTTCCCAAGGCTCCACATTCAGGTTGTAGAGCAAAGCCAATGGATTGTCAGGCTCCTCATACTCGTCGGCCAGACCTGCGAAAGCATGGCCAAACTCATGCACGATGACGCTGGATGACGACATGTTGCCTGCCGTGCTCATCGAATAGAAATTATAGAAACCGCCGCCGCCATATTGGCTGCTGTTCACCAAAATGTAGATTTGGTCGTATGGCGCGTTGGCTGCCACGTCTTTCACCGAGAAATAATTGCGGGTGGTGCAGTAACGATCGATATAAAAAGTGTAGAAGTGCGAATTGAGGATGGTACGCACCCACGTGTGAGAGGCAGGAATGTCGACACCACTTTCTTCCGAAGGAGCAAGCACAGCGCGGAAATTGAAGTCGTTGATATGGCTTGCAAACGGTTCCGCTTGGGCAAACACATTGGACAGATTTTGGCAATCCTGTAGGAATTGGTCCATTTCACCAGCGGTGTAGCCTTCGGGCAAAATCACGATGTCGACCTTGCTCTCGGGTACACCATTCACCAAAATGTCACGTACAGGAAACACATAACGCTGCTCGGTAGTGTTGAAGATTTCGTCGGGGTCATAAAGTTTTGAAAACACTTCCTCAAACTCGCCATCGAAATTCCTGATTTCGAGGATAATATATGCCTCGTTGCGCGGCAAAGGAACATTCACCGATTCCTCATAGCAACGTTCCATTACTCGGGCTTCGTCAGTAGTTTGCCATTCATTGAACAAAGTGTTGTAGCCTCTCGAATAAATTAATGTATTGGTCTGTGCATCAATCACTTTTACACGATTGGTTCCAAAATTGAACGGGTCGACCAGATTGACCTTGGAACCTCCAAAATGCGGTTCGATGATAAAACGCTCAAACACGTAATGCTAGCTATCGGAGTTGCCACATTGAAAAACATCCATGCGCAACGAGCCTTCATTGAGGAAAAACTGTTCAAAATTGATGTCTTGCGCTCTTGAAGCCAATGAAAACGTGATTGCAAACAGGAAAACAAAGGTCTTTTTCATCTTTATCGGAATTGTTTTGTCTAGTATCTGTTCAAAATTAAACCAATCTATTCATTTGACACGGAACCATTTGACCATGACCATTGACTATGACCATGACCACCTCAATGTGGAGCATGAACTTGACGGCTTTTCTTTGGGCAAGTGATTAGTCATTGTAAAGCCGTTAAGCTCAACCACAATTACCAGTGGTCATGGTCACAAGTTATGGTTCCGTTGGAGTTCTCTTTTAGAAGTCCCTTTAAATCATCTACTTAAATTTGACTTATTTTGACCAAAACATCACCCATTCCTTCTCGTCCTTGTCAAACTTCGTCATGTCGGCCTGGTAGTCGGGGTTGGGCACATACCATGCTGTCGACTCAAAAAAGCGTTGCAAGCCTTTGTCCTTGAACACATAACCGCGATAAGCGAAGGGCACGTTTTTCATGATGCGCTTTTGTTCGGAAGAGAATACAGAACGTTCTATAGGCCAATCTTCGTCTAAAACAAGATGATGGTATTTTGTTTTGAAGGCATCAACGAAACCATTAATTTCTTCCTTGTCAGCATTCTCATAATCATACAGATTGAAGCCAAAATTGTCCCTCATGACATGCAGTTCGCCTTCGGGATGGAAATTCTTCTTGTTGAACACAAGGTTGCCCGACTGCACATGGAACAGAGGGCAATGCTCACATTCCCCAACCCTCTCATCAAGTTCTCCAACCCTGCCTTTGCCTGTGAAGCTCCATTCGTCAGGAGTCTCAAAGAAGGTGGGTTCTACAGAAAACGATTCGTGATCACCCATATTAAGGACAAGCGTGAAGTCGTCGATGCCGTTGTTGGCCCAGCGGTTAGCAGCGGTGAGAATATAGTCGAACATGTAGTCCATCACCACCAAGGCAGAGCCTTTGACCGTATAGGTGTGTTCAATGATGTTCAAACCTTCGTTGAAATGCGCGTTGAAGTGATAGACATAATAAAAGAGGTAGCCGTACCAGTTAACGTATTCCTCGACATCCTCGCCTTTGAAGATGCCTTCAATGGTTTTGCGGTATTGTTCCTTGCTCATGTCAACGATTTTACCTTTTTTGTAGTAATCCTCGGTTTTCATCGTGAAGTCAAAGTCATCTTTTTTATGATTGTATAGCACATGTGCGGTTTGATAGGGCAGTTTTTTGCCGTTCATCACCACATTGAAGTCATACGTGAAAGGTTGTCCGGCGTATGCTTCGTCCAAAGTGCCATCGTAGCCGTTGCCATCAGGCATAGGTGACTCAAATCCCACCAGCAGGTCCTTGGCCGGACCTGGATTGAAGAATTCGTAGTAAACATTGACCTTGAACAAGCATCCCCAATTCGAAATGGTGTCGGCTACTCGGGTGATGGTGAGGATTTCTTTCTTCACACTGATGGTAGACTCGGTGATAGGGATGAGATGGTTGCCTTTCGAAAAGAAAGCACCATCGTTGGCCTTGGCAGTCTCGATAGCGAGCAAGGCAATCAGAATTGTAAATAATCTTTTCATGATAATAGATTTTGAAGATGAATAAATGCTATTTTGATTGGGCAAAAATATAAAATTATCATTGAATTTGATTTAAATCGATATTTTTTCCTATCTTGCGCCCAAATTTAACCTTATACTATGACTATTGAAGAATTAAAATCTGTTTTCAAGCAACGTTTTGGAAATGTGGGTGTTGTCTACACTTCGCCAGGTCGCGTCAACCTGATTGGCGAGCACACCGACTATAACGGCGGCTTCGTTTTCCCAGGTGCCATCGACTCGGGTATCTACGCCTGCATCCGCCTCAATGGAACTGACAAGGTCCGCGCCTGCTCCATCGACAAGGAGGACTATCGCGAGTTCGGGCTAAAAGAAGAAGACTTCCCCAACATGCACTGGGCCAACTACATCTTTGGTGTATGTCGCGAAATCATCAAGCGAGGCTACAAGCTACAAGGCTTTGACACGGTGTTCTACGGCAATGTGCCCATCGGTGCAGGAATGTCGTCATCGGCTGCCTTGGAAAGCACTTTCGCCTTTGCCCTCAACGAGTTACTCAACCTTGGCATTGACAAATTCGAGTTGGCACGTATCGGTCAGGCCACGGAGCATAACTATGTCGGCGTGAAATGCGGCATCATGGACCAGTTCGCCTCGCTCTTCGGCAAGGCAGGTCACCTGATGCGCCTCAACTGCGCCACGATGGAGTTTGAGTATTATCCATTCAACCCTAAGGGTTACAAAGTCGTACTTCTTGATACTTTGGTAAAACACGAATTGGCATCATCTGCCTACAACAAGCGCCGCGAGTCGTGTGAGAATGCTTGCGCCCATATCGCCGCCAAACATCCCGAAGTGAAATATTTGAGCGATGCGACGATGGAAATGCTCAATGAAGTGAAAGCCGAGATTTCCGCCGAGGATTACATGCGCGCGGAATATGTAATAGGTGAAAAGCAGCGCGTCCTCGATGTATGCGATGCCTTGGAAAAAGATGACTATGAGACCGTTGGCGACCGCATGTATGGCACCCACTATGGCATGAGCAAACTATATGAGGTGAGCTGCGAGGAACTGGACTACCTCAACAACATCGCCAAAGAATGCGGTGTGACGGGTTCCCGCGTAATGGGCGGCGGCTTTGGCGGTTGCACCATCAACCTGGTGAAGGAAGACCTTTATGATGCCTTTATCGCCACAGCGAAAGAGAAATTTGCCGCCAAATTTGGGCATGAACCTAAGGTTTATGATGTGGTGATTTCTGACGGCGCAAGAAGATTAAATAACGAATAAATTATGGTATGCCCTACGGGCAGAAATCATTCAAAATCTAATCAAAAATCTCACAAAATGTTCAAACATAAAGATTTTGAAAGGATTTTTGAAAGATTTCTCGCCAAAGGCGATAAAAATAAAAACAACATACAATGAAACCAACATTATTAGTATTAGCAGCAGGCATGGGCTCGCGTTACGGTGCCTTGAAACAAATGGACGGCGTCGGCCCGAACAACGAAGCCATCCTTGATTATTCCATTTACGACGCTAAACGCGCCGGTTTCGGCAAGGTGGTCTTCGTCATCCGCGAGGACTTCGCCGAGGCGTTCAAGAAAGTGAACAACGCGGAGAAATTCGGCATCCCCGTTGAGTATGTGTATCAGTCACTTGACAAATTGCCGGAAGGCTTCAGCGTTCCCGATGGGCGCGTGAAACCATGGGGCACTTGCCACGCCGTCTTGATGGCCAAAGACGTAATTCACGAACCCTTTGCCGCCATCAACGCCGACGACTTTTATGGCAAGGAAGCCTACGAGGTCTTGGCCAAGTATCTCATGGAATGTGAAGGCAAGAAAGGCGCCTACAGCATGGTGGCCTACAAGCTGCGCAACACCATGTCGGACTTCGGCACGGTCTCTCGCGGCATCTGCACCGCCGATGCGGAAGGCCACCTGCAGACTATCGTCGAGCGCACGGCCATCGGTCACACCGAGGACGGTGGCGCAGCCTACACCGACGAGACAGGCTCGCATCCGTTAGACATGGACTCACTCGTCTCGATGAACTTCTTCGGCTTCACGCCCGACTTCTTCGCCTATTCCGAGAAGGGCTTCGTCGAGTTCCTGAAAGGACCCGCGCAGACCAACATCAAAGCCGAGTTCTTCATCCCGCTGATGGTAAACCAAGCCATTAATGACGGAACGGCCAAGCTGAAGGTGCTGTCGAGCAACGCCTCATGGTTCGGCGTGACCTACAAGGAAGACAAACCTGAAGTGATGCGCAAAATCCGCGAGCTGATTGAGAAAGGCGTTTATCCCCAACATTTATGGTAAAATTTTTGGACACGAGACTTCGAGACACGAGACGCGAGACTATGGTTTGGTCCCGCGTCCCGCAGTCCCGTGTCCCGCGTCAAAATAAACAACAATGAACATCGAAGTAAAAACTTGGGGCAAAACCCCTGACCACAAAGACATCAAGCTATACACACTGACCAATGCCAACGGTGTCAAAGTGCAGCTGAGCGACATCGGTGCAGGCATCGTGAGCATCGTTACGCCCGACCGCTATGGCCACATGGAAGACATTGTCCTTGGTTATCCACATCCATGGGATTATTACAATGATGGTCCCTGCGCGGGCAAGACCCCTGGACGTTTTGCTAACCGCATCGCCAACGGGCGTTTCACGCTCGAAGACAAGGAATACCAACTTGAAATAAACACCAGCGACGGCAAGCACCATCTCCATGGCGGCAGCATCGGCTTCGCCAACCAGAAATGGGCCAGCCGCATCAATGGCGAAAGCGTGGTGTTCACTTACCTTAGCGCCGACGGTGAAGCAGGCTATCCCGCCGAGTTGGTGACCAAAGTGTACTATACCCTCAACGATGAAAACGAGCTGAACATCCGTTTTTGCGCCTATTCGTCGGACACCACCATCGTCAACCTCACCAACCACACCTATTTCAACTTGAAAGGCGAAGGCAACGGCGACATCCTCGACCACACTTTGCGTTTGAATGCCTCGCGTTATCTGCCCGCCACCGAGGAATTGATTACCACGGGCGAGATGGCTTCGGTGGTTGACACCCCGATGGATTTCACCGAGGGCAAGCTGATTGGTCGCGACATCAAAGAGCCTTTCCCCGACCTCATCAACGGTAAGGGCTACGACAGCTGCTGGGTCATCGACGGTGTGGCCAAGGAAAAGATTACCTTGGCTGCTGAGCTGTCGCACGAAGGCACGGGACGTATGGTGAAGATCTACACCACTCAGCCCGGCGTGC
>Ga0310694_10007002_pt1 | contig 10624 bp, 7 predicted proteins | sample 174DNAGHGhighgp2_FD_203884 | JGI IMG/M metagenome (GOLD analysis project Ga0310694, IMG submission 203884) | Sheep rumen microbial communities from Palmerston North, Manawatu-Wanganui, New Zealand - 1742 DNA GHGhigh gp2 (v2) (version 2) | ecosystem: Host-associated > Mammals > Digestive system >... | reverse complement strand
CGAACTCGGCGAGGTCGCCCGTATGCAGATAGCCGTCGCTGTCAATCACTTCCGCCGTCTCCTCGGGACGATTGTAGTAGCCCTTCATCAAGTTCGGCCCTTTGACGCACAGCTCGCCATCCACCAGCTTGCAGTCAACGCCGGGCAGAGGCAAGCCGGAGCATCCGGGGATGATGTCGCCGGGACGAGTGAAGGCGATGATGGGAGCGGTCTCCGTCATGCCGTAGCCTTCCAGCACATCAAGGCCGAGCGTCCGCAAACCCTCGCCTATCTCCTTGTCCAACGCGGCACCGCCACTGACAAGATAGTCAATGTGTCCGCCCATCTTCTTCCTCACAGAACCGAACACAAGACGGCTGAAGGTCCTGCTCTTCACAACACCGCAAAGGGTGAAGAGCATTCGGGCAGCAGGCGATTGGTCAATCTTCTTCTTGATGCCGGCATAGAGCGTCTGCCACAGACGCGGTACGCCAATCATAATGCCCACCTGTCCGCGACACAATGTGTCCATGATGTCGGGACCTGACAGCGAAGGGCTGATGGCAATGCCGCCGCCCATGTAAAGCGGCGCGATGAGTGAACCCATGAGCGGCAACACATGGTGAAGTGGCAGCAGGACAAGGGCGCGACGCTTCTCGGAGTAGATGGGAACGTCATACGAAACGCTGTGGATGTTGGCTTTCAGGTTGGCATAACTGAGCATGACGCCCTTCGGCGAACCGGTCGTGCCGGAGGTATAGATGATGATGGCCGTGTCGTTGTTGTCCGGCTCACTGAGGGCTGACCATGGAAGAATGGAGCAAGGCTGCTCCTCCTGAAGCGAAAGGCTCTCGTAATCGTCGATGATGAGGACTTTCGTCTCGACACTTGCCTCCTTGATGGCTTCCCCGAGGACAGCTTCCCTCTCCTTCGACACCCAAACGGCATCGGGCTTGCAGTCGTTAAGGATGTAGGCGACATCGCCCGCAGTGCTCGACGCGTCCACCGGGACTGCGATGCCCTCGTTCAGCCACACGGAGAAGAAAGCATACGCCCAGCCCTCCCTGTTCTCGCTGAAAATGACGGTCTTTGTCTGTTTGCCCTTTGGTGTCTTCCTCGCAAACTGTGCCACGCGCTGCAACAGCTCGCTGTAAGTCACGTCGTGGTCCTTTGCAATGATGGCTTTCTTGTTCAGGTCAATCATGGTCGCTCAACTATAAATCCGATGCAAAGGTACAAAGAAAATAGTAATTAAGAGTTAAGAATTAAGAATTATTTCGTACCTTTGCAAGAAAAAAAGAAGCGAAATGGACAACAATCAAAGCAGGGAACGACGGTTGAGCAACACCATAAAGCCTGCCGAAATGGGGCTTGAAGAGTGGCAGGTTGCTTTGCGAAGGCAACAGGCACAGCGGGAACGCTTCATCATCAGCGAGACAAGCGCGCAATTCAGCCCTGGGGAGTACCAGGTCCGAAACCCGAGGTCGCGCAACCAGTACAAGGTCATCTATCGGGGAGCCTATAGTCCTTGGAACTATTGCTCTTGTCCGGACTTCAGGACATCGGGCCTCGGGACGTGCAAGCATGTGGAGGGCGTGAAGCTTTGGCTGCAGGCGGAAGGCAGAGAGGTGCATCGCGAAGAGCCTGACTATACATCTATATATATGGATTATCGTGGAGAGCGGAGCATCAGGATACGCATCGGCGAGAGCCACAAAAGGGAGCTGTCCGCCTTGGTGCAGGAGTACTTCGACCAGGCAGCAGTCCTTCGTCCCGAAGCCTACGCTCGTTTCGACTCGTTCATCGAAAAGGCACGAAGCATCGAGCCGTCGCTGCGTTGCTATCCCGACGCTTTGGAAGAGGTCATCAGCCAGCGTGAACGGCTGCAAAGGGCGGCGCTAGCGGATGAAGTCTATACGGACGAAGCCCTCGATGCCTTGCTGACGAAGACACTCTATCCCTATCAGAAGGAAGGTGTCCGCTTTGCCTTCAAGGCTGGCAAGGCCATCATTGCCGACGAGATGGGACTTGGAAAGACGGTACAGGCCATTTGCTGTGCCGAAATTTACCTCAGGGAAAAGATGGCAGAAAGCGTGCTCATCGTCTGCCCGACGTCGCTCAAATACCAATGGAAAAGGGAGATAGAGAGGTTTACGGGCAAGAAGGCTCTTCTTGTCGAAGGCTATGCCTCACGTCGCCTTGAACTCTACAATGCGACTGAACACTATAAAATCGTCTCTTACCAGTCGCTCGCCAACGACATCAAAGCGCTCAACCGCCTCTCCACCGACTTGCTGATCATGGACGAGGTGCAGCGACTGAAGAACTGGAACACGCAATTGGCATGGGCTGTCCGCCGCATCGACGCACACTACAGCGTGCTGCTCTCCGGCACGCCGCTCGAGAACAAGCTCGACGAACTCGTCTCCATCGTGCAGCTTGCCGACCCTTACTGCCTCGCACCGCTCTATCGGTTCCGCTACGACCACATCATCACCGACCCGGATTCAGGCAAGGCCGTCGGCTACAAGAACTTGGGAGACATCAAAGACAAGCTGAAAGACACACTCATCCGAAGGACAAAGCAGAGCGTTCAGCTGCAACTGCCGAAGCGGACCGACCAGTTCCTGCTCATGCCCATGACGGCAGAACAGAGCAGGCGCCACGAGGAACTGCGCTCCGCCGTTGCCCGGCTGGCGAGCAAATGGCAACGTACAGGCAGCCTCAGCGAGGAGGAAAGGCGTCGCCTGCTGCTCATGCTCGGGCAGATGCGAATGCTTGCCGACAGCACGTTCATCATCGACCAGGACTTGGAGCACCGCCACGACGTGAAGGTCAGCGAGGTGATGAACATCCTGGACGATGCCCTCGACGGCGGCTCGGCAAAGATTGTCGTCTTCAGCGAATGGGAACGCATGGCACGACTCGTGGCAATGGAGCTCGACGCGCGCGGCATCCGCTATGAGTTCCTGCACGGCAGCGTGCCTTCGAACAAGCGGAGCGAACTCACCGAGCGCTTCACAAACGACAGCGACTGTCGCATCTTCCTCTCCACCGACACTGGCTCCACGGGCCTCAACCTGCAGGTTGCCAGCATCCTCATCAACCTCGACCTCCCGTGGAACCCGGCTGTCCTTGAACAACGCATCGGCCGCATCTACCGCCTCGGGCAGGAAATGCCCATACAGGTGCTGAACCTCGTCTCGAAGGACTCTATCGAGGAGAGCATGATAGAACGCCTGAAGTTCAAGAGCTCCATGTTCGAAGGTGTACTCGACGGCGGCGACGACACCATCTTCCTCAGCGACGACAAGTTCCAAGGCTTTATGAGCAGCCTCTCTCCTGCCCTCTCCCAAGGAGAGGAGGAAAGCCCCAAAGAAGAGGAAAAAGAGGTTCATCCATTCACCCCTCCTTTGGAGGGGACGGGGGAGGCTATAGTCGCTTCCTTCCTCACCTCCCTTCGCGACATCCTCCGGTCGCCGGAAAAGACCAGGCAACTCGCAGAAGCAATCACTCAGATACTGAGCCTCTCCTCTAACTCCTCACATGAAGGGAAAGAGAAGGATAACGATGAATAATGAATTGTGAATTATGAATTATAGATTACTTGTAACCGGTGCCAGTGGCTTCATTGGCAGTTTTATCGTAGAGGAAGCCTTGAAGAGGGGCTTCGAGACGTGGGCGGGAGTGCGAGGCACAAGCAGCCGCAAATACCTGCAGGACGAGCGTATCCGCTTTGCACAGCTCGACATGCAGAACCCCAAGAAGCTGCACGAACAGCTCCTCGCCTACAAGGCCGAGACGGGCGGCCGCGGCTGGGACTTTGTCATTCATGCAGCGGGGGCGACGAAGTGCCTGCACAAAGAGGACTTCTTCCGCACCAATACGGAAGGTACGAGAAATCTCATCGATGCCTTGAGGCAGACGGATATGGTGCCGCGCCGATTCGTGTTCCTGAGCAGCCTGAGCATCTTCGGAGCCATTCGCGAGATGCCTGTCCGTCATGCTACACAAGACAATCCGTGGGTGTATTCGCCCATCCTTCTCTCTGACGAGCCAAAGCCCAACACCGCTTACGGAGAGAGCAAGCTGGCTGCCGAGAAGTACCTCACAGAGCAGCAGGACTTCCCCTACACCATCCTGCGTCCGACGGGTGTCTATGGTCCTCGCGAGCGCGATTACTTCCTTATGGCACAGAGCATCAAGCAGCACATCGACATTGCCGCCGGCCTTACGCCGCAGGAGATAACCTTCGTCTATGTCCTCGACGTCGTGCAGGCGGTCTTCAAGAGCATGGAGTCGCCGAAGGCCGAGGGCAAGGCGTACTTCCTGAGCGACGGGAAGGTCTATAACAGCCGCAGATACAGCGACCTCGTGCAGCAGCACCTGGGCAATCCCTGGGTGCTTCACCTGAAGCTGCCGCTCTGCCTGCTGAAGGCCGTCTGCCGGGTGAGCGGCAAGATAAGCAGCATGACCGGCAAGATGAACGCCTTGAACGACGACAAGTACCACATCCTCTCGCAACGCAACTGGCAATGCGAGATAGAGCCGGCCATCGCCGACTTCGGCTACGCCCCGCAATGGAGCCTCGAACAAGGCGTGGAAGCCAGCATCAAATGGTATCGCCAGGAGGGCTGGCTGTAACGTCGGAAGCCGAAACAGCGTATTTGTCATTTTGTCACACATTTAGCCATCCCGCTTTCTTTTCGACACTTCTCACCCCATCGAAAAACGTCGAATTTCAGCCCTTAAAACGCCTCAAGGGGAACCTCGGCGTGGGGCGATTGTCAACGCAGCACGCTAAGTTGACCAACTTGGCACGGTGCGATTGAAATCGAAGCACGCTGCGTTTAGTGCCTTTCCACTCAAAAAAATGCCGAAAAACGCGGAAAAACGACCTTTTTTGCAATCCGAAGTTGTCAATTGCCAATTGTTAATTGTCAATTTGAGAACGCAACCTCTTGTGTCTCAGCAGACTTTCGATTTAAGCGCATTTCTCTGAAAAAATGACCAAAACATTGCCCGAGAGCATTTTAGGCGATTCCCGAAGGCTTGCAGAAAATCATAAAGTAAGCAAATAACAGAAATTACTTACATTTTGTCAAAGCAAGAAAGACTGTTCCTTTCAAGGAGAGGAACATCCTTCGGAAGCAAAAAAGGCGGATGTTTCAATTAAAAACTTGCAATCGCGATTCGGACTTGCAGAATATTTCGTATATTTGCAAGGGAAACGTCAACAACCAAACAAACAAACGACATGAAGAAGGTATTTGCTTTGGCGGCATTTGCTATCGCCGCATCGTGTGCTTCGGCACAGACACAAGAGAAGAAAGACTATCCGCAACCCGAACCTATGCGCCCCGGGATGTCGGAGTATTGGACACCGCAGCCGAAGGTCGTCACACCGGGCGACATCGCGACCAACACCGCTCCGAGCGATGCCATCGTGCTCTTCGACGGGAAAAACCTCTCGGCATGGATGAACCCCGACGGCGGGGACGCTGCCTGGACGGTCAAGAACGGCATGATGACAGTCGATAAGTCAAAAGGTGACATCGTGACGCGGCAGAAGTTCGGCAGCTTCCAACTGCACTTGGAATGGTGCGTCCCCAAAGGCATTACGGGCGAGAGCCAGGCAAGGGGCAACAGCGGCGTGTTCCTGCAGGACATGTACGAAGTGCAGATATTGGATTGCTACAGCAACGAGACCTACGTCAACGGCATGACAGGCAGCATCTACAAGCAGACGCCTCCACTCGTGAATGCCATGCGGAAGCCGGGCGAATGGAATGTCTATGACATCATCTACACGGCACCCGTCTTCAAGGAGGACGGCACATACCTCTACCGGCCATTCGTGACGGTCATACAGAACGGCATCGTCCTGCAGAACCACACAGAGATACAAGGCACGACGGAGTACATCGGCTTCCCGCGCACCGTGAAGCACAGCGAAGGCCCCATCAGGTTGCAGTCGCACGGAGACCCCAGCCAGCCCATCAGCTTCAGGAACATCTGGATCAGGCCCCTATAGGCTCCCGGCTCCCCTTCAGGGAGAGAAAACCGTGACAATGCAATTAAGAACCGTGGATTATGAATCTTGAGTTAAACAGGAGAGCTTTCCTCCGCCAGTCGGCCACTGCCTTGGCCGCAGGCATACTGTTACCAAAAACCCTTTATGCAGGAGCAGCACGGAATGTGGCTGCAAGCGACCGCCTGAATGTCGCCCTCGTCGGCTGCCGCTCTATGGGTTGGCACGACCTCTGCGACATTATGCGATACTCGGGCACAAGTTGTGTCGCCCTCTGCGACATAGACAGCGGCATCTTGTCGAACCGTGCTGCCGAGGCAGAGAAGAACTGGGGCAGACGGCCCGCACTCTATGGCGACTACCGACGCATACTGGAACGCAACGACGTGGACATCATCGTCATTGGCACGCCCGACCACTGGCACTGCAAGATAACCGTCGATGCTTGCTCGGCAGGCAAGGACGTGTATGTGGAGAAGCCCCTTGCCAACAGCATAGGCGAATGCGATGCGATGGTCGCTGCGGCGCAACGCTATGGACGTGTCGTACAGGTGGGGCAGCAACAGAGAAGTGCCGCCATCTGGCACAGCATGAAGGAATATATCGACAGCGGCGAGCTGGGACACATCGGCCGCGTCAACGTATGGGCCAACTTCGCGTATGCCGCCGTGCTGAACCACGCTCAGGACAGCCCTGTCCCCAATGGCATTGACTTCGACATGTGGCTCGGCCCTGCACCGAAACGCACGTTCAACCCATCGCGCTTCCACGGCTCGTGGCGTATGTTCTGGGATTATGGCGGCGGCCTGCTCACAGACTGGGGCGTACATCTGCTCGACATGGCCCTGTGGGGAATGAACGTCGAGGGTATGCCGCAGCGTGTAATGGCAGCAGGCGGGAACCACGCCTATCCCGAGAACTTCGCAGAGACATTCGACACATTGAGCGTCACCTATCAGTTCCCCGACTGCCTCATCCAATGGTCGAACATGGCCATCGAGTCAGGACCCTACGGCCGCAACTACGGGCTTGAGTTCAAAGGCACCAACGGCACCCTGATTGCCAACCGCGAGAGCTGGGAAGTGATTCCACAAGGCGACAAGGTGGAGGCAAAACTCGTAAAGCCGTCGAACAACGACCACCTCGACCATACGAACAACTTCATGGATTGCGTAAAGCGCCGCGACACACAGACAGCCTGCCCCATCACAAACGGCAGCTTATGTGCCAAGTACGCCCACATCGGCAACATCGCAGCGCGGACACACGAATCCCTGACATACGACGATGCCCGCCACACCTTCCACAACCGCGAGGCCGACCGCCTCATCATGCCCGCCTACCGAAAGCCCTGGAAACTCTGAAAGCCTTGCCTCGAAGGAATGGGCACACGGGCGCAGAACATTATATTATAAGAAGAGCTGCAGGGCAAGGCGCAAGCCGAGGCTGCGGCCCCAGGCGCCACACATCAATGACAATAAAAGAAGGCGGAGGGCATTGCCGAACTATTTTAGCTTGAAAGCAAAAATTAAAGCAGGCTTTTTTTTGTTTTTCTTTCAGTTTTTCGTACCTTTGCACGCGCAAAAAATCCCAAACAAAAGAACGACTAAACGACCAACCATACATGGAGACAAAAAAGATAAAGCGTGCATTGGTTTCTGTATTCCACAAGGACGGACTGGAGGAGATACTGCGGAAGCTTGATGCAGAAGGCGTTGAGCTGCTTTCCACGGGCGGCACCCAAGCGTTCATCGAGAGCCTTGGCATCCCCTGCAAGAAGGTGGAGGACGTGACGACCTATCCCAGCATCCTGGGCGGCAGGGTCAAGACGCTTCACCCGAAGGTGTTCGGCGGCATCCTCGGCCGTCGCGAGAACGAGGGCGACCTCGCACAGATGCAGCAGTACGACATCCCTGCCATCGACCTCGTCATCGTCGATCTCTATCCCTTCGAGGCAACTGTGGCAGCAGGGGCAAGCGAGGCGGACATCATCGAGAAGATCGACATCGGCGGCATCAGCCTCATCCGTGCCGCAGCCAAGAACTTCCGCGATGTTATCATCGTGCCGTCGAAGGCCGAGTACAAGCCTCTGCTCGACCTCCTGAACAGGCAAGGCGCACAGAGCAAGCTCTCCGACCGCAAGTGGTTCGCCACCCAAGCCTTCGGCGTCAGCAGCCACTACGACACAGCCATCCACGGGTGGTTCGTGAAAAATTGAAAAGGTGAAAAAGATGAAAGGATAATCGTTATTACGTTATTACGTTATTACGTCATGACGAAATAACGGGGGATTATTCGTAAATTGTAAAACTGTAAAACTGTAAAATTGTGAACTGGTTTTCCCTTAACAAAGAAATAGCGATGGACCTCGGGACGGCCAACACCATCATCATCTGCGATGGCAAGATTGTGGTCGATGAGCCGAGCGTGGTAGCCCTCGACCGCCGCACGGAACGCATGATTGCCGTGGGCGACAAGGCCAAGATGATGTACGAAAAGACCAATCCCGACATCCGCACCATACGTCCGCTGCGCGACGGCGTGATAGCCGACTTCAACGCCTGCGAACAGATGATGCGCGGCCTCATCAAGATGGTGCATTCCGGCAACCGCCTCTTCTCGCCTTCGCTGAAGATGGTCATCGGCGTACCGAGCGGCAGCACCGAGGTGGAGCTTCGTGCCGTGCGCGACAGTGCCGAACACGCCGGCGGCCGCGAGGTGTATCTCATCTTCGAGCCTATGGCAGCAGCCATCGGCATCGGCCTTGACGTGCTAGCCCCCGAGGGCAACATGATTGTCGATATCGGCGGCGGCAGCACAGAGATTGCCGTCATCTCGCTTGGCGGCATCGTGGCCGACAAGAGCCTCCGCGTAGCAGGCGACGAGCTGACAGCCGACATCCAGGAGTACATGAGCCGACAGCACAACGTGAAGGTCAGCGAGCGCATGGCAGAACGCATCAAGATACACGTCGGCGCAGCCCTGACCGACCTGGGCGAGGACGCTCCAGAGGACTACATCGTCCACGGCCCCAACCGCATCACGGCTCTGCCTATGGAGGTTCCCGTCTGCTATCAGGAGATTGCGCACTGCCTGGAAAAGACCATCGCGAAGATTGAGACGGCCGTCCTCAGCGCCCTTGAGGAAACACCGCCCGAGCTCTATGCCGACATCGTGAAGAACGGCATCTGGCTGACCGGCGGCGGCGCCTTGCTGAGAGGACTTGCAAAGCGTCTCACGGACAAGATAAACATCGAGTTCAAGGTGGCCGACGACCCATTGCACAGCGTGGCAAAGGGTACAGGCGTGGCACTGAAGAACATTGGCAACTTCGCCTTCCTCATGTAAAAGGTGAAAAGGTGAAGAGTTGAAAAACCTTTTCCTTTTAACCTTTTAACCTTTTCCTATGCACGATTTCTTCGAGCGCATAACGGCATACGTCCACTGGGCACTCTTCCTTCTGCTGGAGGTGTTCAGTGGATTCCTGCTTTTCCAGTACAACCACTATCAGGGCAGCGTATGGTTCACGCAAGCCAACACCGTGGCCGCCCAAGTGCATGAATGGGAAGCAGAGGTTCACTCGTTCCTGCGTATGCCTGCCGAGAACGCGGCCCTTGTGCGCAGGAACGTCATCCTGCAGCAGAAGCTCGATGTCCTTCGTCACGAACTTGCCCTTGTGAAAGGCGACACATCAATTGTCAATCGTCAATTGTCAATTGTCAATGACAGCATGACGCTCATCCCCGCCCGCATCATCGACAACAGCGTCAGGAGACGCGACAACCTGCTCGTCATTGACGCTGGAAGCGAGGAAGGCGTGACGCCGGAGATGGGTGTCGTCAGCGGCACAGGCGTAGTGGGCATCGTCAGCAAAGTAAGGCCGCACTACGCCCTCGTCATGTCCATCCTGAACAGCCACAGCAGCATCAGCTGCCGCCTGCGGGGAACGGAATACTTCGGCTACCTGAAATGGAAAGGCGGCAACCCGTTGAGGGCATCCATGGACGACGTCCCCCGACACGCTCACATCGAGAAGGGCGACGTCGTGGAGACGAGCGGATTCAGCAGCGTCTTTCCCGCAGGCATCTTCCTCGGCAAGGTGGTGGAGATAAAGAACAGCAGCGACGGCCTGGCCTACGAGCTTGAGATACAACTGGGCACCGACCTCGCCAACATCCGGCACGTCAACGTCATCAACAATCCCATCAAAGCAGAACTCGACTCGCTCCAAAATGCAAGATAACGACATTTCGATTCCCGGTAAGCTTCATTACTTTTATTATATGTAATTTTGCAGAATGATTACCTCAATACTGAAGCGAATGGCATGGGCATTGCTGCAGTTGGCGGTGCAGGTGCTCGTCCTTGACCAGGTACACCCGTGGGGCTACGGCGCACCGTTGGTATGCCCGCTCATCATCATCACCCTGCCCCTTGGGATATCCCGTTCCGAAGCCCTGCTGTGGGGCTTTGGCGTAGGGGCTGTTGCCGACATCTTCGCCGGCACATCGGGCATCAGCAGTGCGGCTCTGACCTTCATCGCTTTCCTGCAGCCGCCACTGCTGGAGCTTATGGCTCCCCGCGACACGGAAGAAGAGCTGCGCCCCTCATTCA
>Ga0310694_10006999_pt1 | contig 10629 bp, 9 predicted proteins | sample 174DNAGHGhighgp2_FD_203884 | JGI IMG/M metagenome (GOLD analysis project Ga0310694, IMG submission 203884) | Sheep rumen microbial communities from Palmerston North, Manawatu-Wanganui, New Zealand - 1742 DNA GHGhigh gp2 (v2) (version 2) | ecosystem: Host-associated > Mammals > Digestive system >... | reverse complement strand
TATACCACGTCTTAATTTGGATGCCACGGAGTCCCACCATCAGGCGTGGAAGTTATTCCCGGAGTTCAGGATTTTCGAGATATGCTACTATGGGTTAGGTATCCGGGAATGGATGGAGAGGCGTGCGAAAGTCAGCAATCCCGAGGACTACTTCAATGTCTTCATGGAAGTCATCAAGGACTATATCCGTCAGGGAAAGTTGAGCGGGAATCTCAACGAACGATGAATTTTATTTCATTATTGTTAAACTTTGCAAAAAACTGTTACTAAAACCTTATAAATGGGAAAGGTCTACAGGAACGTGTTCCTGATGCCCAAGATACCGAAGCTCCACGGAACCCATGTCCTGAGGTACACGGGAATCCTTTACAGGAACGCCGTGCAAAATGAACTAAGGGAGAAAGGCTATGACAGGGATAAGGACATCTATCTCGGATGTAGGTGCGATGCCGCAAGGTATCATTCAATAGTCCGGGTGACGGAATCCAAGATAAGGAGGGGATGATAAATACCCCGGAAAAAAGAAAAGCAAAGACGAAAGGAAAGAAATAATTCACTATGGCACAGGAAGTAAAGATGAATACCGTCTCCGACGAGAAGGCGAAGCAGATGTTGGAAAAGCAAGCCAACGTCGAGGGTGTCAATCCCGATGCGGAGGCCGTGAAGGACTTCGATGCTCAGACCGACGGTAAGGTGCATGAGGTCGGAAAGCCGATGTCCAAGGAGGAAGCCTTGGAGCATGATGCCGACAAGCTGATGAACCTCGACGACGATGCCCGTGACATCCTCATTCAGAAATGGAACGAGAAGGCGAAGGGTATCGCGGAGATTGTACAGGAGAAGCCCACGGAAGAAGAGGTAGCACAGTTCAAGAAGGACTTGGAGGACTACGAGGCCGAGTACAAGCGTATCCCGTTCATCATCGCAGAGGGCAAGGGGGAGGCCGAGAAGACCGCTCTGTTCCTTCAGGAGTGGAACGAGTACCACGCCGCCGCCTTGAAGGACTATTGGAAGGGTATGCTTGCCTTCAAGAAGGTCATCGCCAAGAAGGTGGAGGACATCAAGAAGGGAGAGGCATCCGACCTGACCGTGGAGTACGGTGCCCTGACGTACCTGAACGACATGATGCTGTGTCCAATCGTCGTCGGCTGCAAGGATGCCGAGTGGATGCTTGACAACGACATCATCTACAACGAGACCCTGAACAAGGTGGGTGAGGGCATGAATACCCTGAAGCTCATCTACAAGAAGATAGCCCTCCTGAACATCCGTTGGTCCATGGCTATGACGGGATTCAAGATGAACATCCTGCTCGAGGAGCTCGCCGACTATGAGAAGGTAAGCCCACAGCAGCTGCAATTCTAAGGGATTCGAGAGTTTCTATTTTTCGATACACATTTCTACTCAGTTTCATATCATTTTTTGTTATCATTTTTGTTTTCCCACCTTTGGAAGAGTCGAGACGATTGTAGCCAAAGGTGGTTTTTCATTCCCTTTGTACGATTTTCATATGTAAGGAAAACGGTACGGGAAATAGGTAAAATCGCCTATATTCCATGAAAATAGGCAAATATACCTAATCGTTTTAATGATTATTGCATCATTTTAATACCCGTTAAAACGATGCAGAGGTAAATACACAGTATGGCAACAAGGTACATGAAAGGTCTCATAGGAGACGACCAACAGTATGTGTTCACGATGTACAGGGAGGACTTCGTCCCGGGGACTGTATTCCTGACCGCATCGAAGGGTGCGTTCGTCGGTCAGCCGAAGCCGAGGTATCAGGCGGACGGTATATACTTCCATATCACTCTCAACGACAATTGGCGGGATATCCGTCTCTTCACTCAGTACCTGACTAAGAACTTCGAAGTCCACGCGGCACCCTCCGAGAGCACCCGGAGTCAGTATGAAATCATGTGGGAGTACTTCCCCGAGGCGAGACTCTACTGCACGCTCGTCAGCGGTATGAAGTACATGACAACCGAGAAGTGGTACAAGGTCATGAGGGAGTTCAGCGGTGACTTGGCCAATCTATGCCATAAGTTCACGGGTCGTTCAAGGAAGGAATCCAAAAAAAGGTATTGGACACCTTTGAAGGACGTGGAGATATAAACCTGAATTATAATAATCCTGCTTTATATTAATAAGGAGAGACCTTTTAACGGGTCTCTCCTCTTCGTTCGATAGGAGTTTTCTGTTGCCGGGAAACGCATATCCCGTCTTTGGCGACGGTGTACCTACCAACCCCGCCACGGAGGTTTCGGATAGTCGGTCCGGGAAATTTTCCGCTATGCCTTCGGGATTAAACAGGCTTGGCGGACATGTCCCACCGTGTTTCGGGACTTCCGCACGAGCGGACAGACGATTAAGAGGCTTGATGAGTGCCTTGGGGTCGCATGCGGCCCTGCTCCGTGACATATTCACATGCAAAGATAGGTATTATTCTTCTAATATCCAAGAATATCCTTCTTTCTTTAAGGAAGATTAACTTTCCAATCGCCGATAAATACCTAAATTTGCAATATAAGCATTTAACAACATTCAAACCCTATGCCCAACAATATCTTTCTTATCAAGGACAAGAGTCCGTTGGCACTCAGTCTCCTGACGGAGTCCGAGCAGGGGGGCAACAAGAAGCGGTATATCTACAAGGGCGTGTTCACGCCATGCACGCCTCCGAACGACAACAGCCCTAAGAAGAACAGGAACGGACGCATCTACGACGAGGCTGAGGTCCTGCGGCACTTGCCTTACCTTCGCGAGAGGATACGCAAGGAGGGGTCCATTCTCGGAGAGCTCGACCATCCCGAGGGAAGGTTCGAGGTCTACCTGAAGGAAGCCTCCCACAAGATTACCGACCTTTGGTACGACCCCGAAAAGCATGCCGTCATGGGTAAGCTCGAAATCCTCGACACCCCAAACGGCAGGACCATGAAGGCTATAGTGGACGCGGGCTGTCCCCTCTTCGTTTCATCGCGTGCCGCGGGAACGGTGGGCCCGGATTCCCACGTGACCATTCAGCAGATATTCACCTACGATATCGTCTCCACTCCCGGCTTCGAGGAGTGCCGTCTCGACCTTGTGTCCGAGAGCATGCGTCCGAAAGTGGAGAGCTTCATCAACGAGTCCGTACAGGGACAGAAGAAGGTCAATAACCTCGCAGTCCGATTGGGTGTCGTTCAGGAGGATGTTCAGATATTGGAGTCCACCAACAAGCCCAATATCAAGTATGCTGTTTCCGACAGTCTCACACCCGAGCAGATGGCGGAGATACAGAAGCCTATCTCGGAGGCCGTGAAGGTCAAGCTCAATCCCGAGAAGGCACGAGAGCTCGGTCTGACCAACGACAAACCGTCAGAGCCTGCACAGCCTGTGAACGACGGAGTACAGTCCAACAATGACGGAGGCTCACAGCCCGAGACACCGAAGGAGCACACCGAGGACGAGATTATCGATATCGAGGGTGTGTACGGCGGAAGTCCGAAGGACATCGAGGACATCACTCCCGAGTATGACAACAATCCCGACACGACATCGGGTGACGCGGGAAGCGTTTCTCCCACTCCCGACCCCAACAATCCATTCAATGAGTCCGAGAAGACCCCTAAGCCCAAGAAGGGATGCAACGGCGGTGTCTGTGAGGAAGGAGAGCCTGATGGCGGTGACGTTTCGGAATGCGGTGACGGACAGGTATCGGAATGCGGGAAGAAGGGTTGCGAGCCCGGGAAGAAGGAACTCACCGAGGATGCCGATAACGGTGTCAGCGCGGAGCTTGAGGAACCCACAGACAAGGACGTAGACAATATGGAGAACAAGAAGAACGCGGTCAAGAAGAAGACCGAGCAGGAGATAAAGGCACTCAACGACAACCTTGAAGGCTTTAAGAGGAAGAACCACATCAGGGAGTCCATCATCGAGAAGTACAAGTTCGCCGTCAGTCTCAGCCCCGAGAACTTTAACAAGTTCGCGAGGATGCTTGACAACGAGAAGAAGATGTGCGCCGACTTCATAGCCGAGCAGCAGGTCTTCGACATCAAGACCATCAATGAGATTTGGGACACCCCCGTCAACGAAGCCAAGGCGATGCAGAAGAACTACCTGAACCTCGCCTCCGACGAGATTAAGGAAATCTACCACAGCCTCAGCCCCATGGAGAAGAAGTCCATCGATGCCCTCGCCGAGTGCTATATCCTCGAGTCCAAGTCGGACGTTGACGAGTTTTGGCAGCGCACGGGCCTGCTTCAGAGGGAGCAGCGCAGGATTGTCAACGAGCAGTTCTGTCAGGACTTCAAGAACATGATGAGTCCCGCACCCGAGGGGGAGAATCCCGCCAACTACGGGCAGGACAGGCTCATCGCTTGGGTAGGAGAGCAGCTCAAAGCCTGAGACTTGGAAGAAACACTCACGAATACATAGGATAAAGGACCGAAATAAAAGTTATGGCATACAATCTCAAGAATCTCAGTAACGCTCAGTTGGAGTACTTGAAGGAGAACCTCACTCCCGAGCAGAAGAACTTCATATGCGGAGACAGGAAGAGTTTCCGCTCCGCCGTCAAGCAGGGCTTGAACCCCGTCAACGAGGCGGTGGACCCGGCATCCAAGTTCTCAAGAGAGGTTGCCGCCCTGTTTGGCAATCAGGCAGTGCGCGACCTTCTTCAGACCGCCTATGACAACTCGGATGACAACGCCAAGCAGTCTCTCCTCGACGCAACGGAGGAGCAGTTCCTTGACAAGTATGCATCCGACCCCGGTGCGGGAAAGGGTCAGAAGGGAGGTCAGGACCCTGACGAGGATGACTCGTCGGATGACGACGGCTCCGACTTCGACATGGGAGACGAGGGCTCTGACAACGGCGGTTTCGATAACGGAGGTGACACGGGTGGCGGTGACACGTCGTCCAATCCCTTCGAGCAGAACGGTAATCCGTTCGCATAAATAGGTAAACCCATTGTTCGAATTTTATATTTTTGGGAACGGGGAGCTGTGAAGCCCTCCGTTTCTTTTGTTTTGCGGTGGATGATAAATACCGAAAGTCGAAATCTATCCTAAATATATGGCAGGCAAGAAGTCAGGCAAGATAACAAGGTCAATGTTGGAAGATATGGTCAACGAGTGCCTTGAAAGGAAACTCAACAGGGAGAATACCCTGTCCGAGGTTCTCCGTCACATGAAGAACGCATCCAAGGGTACGAATACCCTCAACGAGGATGCACAGCAGCCCAATCAGGAAGTGGACGTTCACAAGCTCACGGGGGACTGTGTGATGTTCGCCAACTACATCAATCAGCATAAAGGCGTCTGCCTTGACCCCGAGGTCTACAAGAAGAACCGCTTTCAGAACTTCTCCGCCGTCGATATGTACAAGCAGGGATACATCGCAAGGTTCAAGGGAGCGGCCTTCGTTAACTACTCCACCATCGTCGTGGCATCCAACGCCGCTTCCTTCATCGACAAGGTGAAGAAGGTGGACACTGCCAAGACCTATACCTTTGACGGTGCGTGGCACGTCCTCATCATGAATGACGGATGCGTGTGTGGATGGAACCATGTCCTGAAGGCATGGAAGACAGCCGAGGCCAACGGCGTGAAGGACCGCGACTTGCAGAAGATATACAATCAGTACAAGTCATTGAAGTAGGAAATTCTGAAAAATTCATATGCTTTTCTCAGGAGGATTTGTCGTGAGACACGTCCTCCTTTCTTTTTCACCAATAAATAATCCACACCTATTATAATACACACGCACGCGCATGTACATAAGCAGAAAGAACCAAGGACAAGGAATTCGCTCTTTTTCACAGACGAGGGTTCTCAGGTATATCAGGAAGAACCCTTATACGGGTGAATGGCTGTATGCGTCCGTTGAGTTCGATGGGTTTCCATGCAACTATACGGTCTTTACCTGTACCCATTCGGGAGGGTTCTCCGATGTCGCCACGTTTTGGGTTGATAAGAACACCATGGACATGTCGAAAGGAAACAACTGCTCTTGGCCTTTGGTGAAGCGTGGGTACGAGATGATAGGGAAGAAGGAAATATTGGTCAACGAGGCCGCGTGGAAGATGTTCCCGGAACTCCGTTTGTTCACCCTTCCATTCGAGGATGTCGGCGACATGGACCATATGCTCGTTCAAAGGATGCAGGAGGTTCTCTTCGAGGACATCATCGAAGGACACGTCGGCTCCGGGCGGATGAACGATGATTTTAAAAAGGATGCCGATGTTTGGTTTCATAAGGAGAACAAAGTCATAGAACTCAGGAATGGCATATAAGGGATATGGGAAAGCGACTGACGAGAACAAACAAGAAGATGCAGTTCCACCGTGTGGGGGAAGTCCGTGGACAGGAGTATTGCCTGAGTTTCAACCTCCTGTTCAATGACGGGGCTGTCCAATATCCCATCATCGAGAACGTTGGTGTATACAAGAACAGCGGACCGGGTAAGAACGACTTCCACAGGACATCCAACATCGTCATGAACTTGGCGAGGTTCAACGCACCGACCATTGTTCAGAACGGACACCTCAGCAGTTGGGGGATAGACGAGGACATGACCAAATGGGAGTTTGCCGAGATGCTTTGGGATGCACTCAAGGACTTCCGTGTCATGATGTCTGAGTTCGTCAATGATTACAAGTCGTTGAGGATATACACTCCTGTCATCAAGGAGTTCATCGAGGATGCGGATGCCGACTTGGTCACTCCGAGGATACCCTACAGGTTTCATGATATTCTCAGGAAACACAGGAAAGAGTAGCGTTTCCTGCCTGATAATCGTCGAATATCACGTTTTTGACTGATAAAACGCGCTATTTTGCACATTTTCGGACTTTAAAACGCGATATTTTACACATTTTCCGCCGTAAAACCGCATGTTTTTGCCAAAAATGCACATTTTAACAGATAATAAATAATGTGCAATGGCCTGAGAGCCCGCCGACGAAAGTGAACGAGAAGGGATAAAAATAAGAAGCCCTGACATCCGAAGCCCGAAACGGTCACCGCTCAATAAGGAAGCACCGAGGAAAGTCCAATGACGGATGAAGGCGGGACGGATAAAAGAGAATTCCCGCAGGAGTTACCCGAGGACCGACGAAGTGAAGAAGAGAGGAACTTTCAGGAATCCTTGCGAAAACCGAAAAAGAACGTTTTGCTTATTTTATAACTATGAGAAAGCAGATTAAAACCAATCCTAACAGCAATCCCGCTATGAAGTGGAAGCAGATGCTGAAGGAGAGCATGGGCGTTCAGAACGAGGACCGTCTCAATCTCATGACCGAGATTGCCATGAGCACAGCCCGCAACCTGAATGAGAATCAGATGTACGCACAGCAGTTCGCCAATGCCTTCGGAGCACCCCGTGCCCTGAACGAGGCTGAGGTACCCGGCGCAGGCACAGGTACAGGCGTTCCCGGAGGTGCTTACTTCAATTCCACTCCCGGAACTGTAGGCGGTGCGTATGCCCCCTATCAGAACGTATACAACACCGTAGGTATCGGTAACGTTGTTCCCGCAGGTCAGCCCGCCCTCACAGGCTCTGACTACGCCGACAACTCTCAGATGGGTTCGGGTGACAAGCTCCCCGCAATCTTCCCCATCTCTATGAAGGTTGCCGCCAAGACCATCGGCTTTGACTTGGTTCACACCACAACGCTGCAGGGTCCTTCGGGCACTATCCCCTATCTCGACTACGTATACACGGGCACCAAGCAGCCTTACGGTGCAACTCCCGGCTACGACCTCGACAATCAGAACCCCAACCACTTCCACGACCTCGACAACCCCAATCAGCTGTACGGTCTGCCTCACGCATTCAAGGCTGACCTCGTGCTGCCAAACGGAGTTGCTTCGATGACCGCCTTGAAGGAGAACTTCAAGAAGGCAGGTCTTGTTCCCGGAACAAAGGTTGTGACAGGTGACCTTCAGGCTGAGTTCATCGGTTGGTCCCGTATAGACGGTGCTCCTATGATGAAGATTCTCGGTGGTGTGGCTGACCTCGGAACTATCTTTGGAGGTGCATCCGACGTGAAGTTCAAGGTAGGTGCTACTGAGGCCGTGCTGAAGCAGCCCCGCGAGATTTCCATGCTCGAAGACCAAATCCAAGGCTTCACAGGCGCAGGTGTCAACGACCGCGACCCATGGTATGGAACCTATCAGAACGGTGAGGCACTGTACGAGCCCATGAGCCGTGCAACGGGTGAGATGAGCTACGCTCGTCAGGTATCCCTGCAGATGTTCACCAAGAACGTCACCGTAGGTACCATCATGGTATCCGTAGCCGTCACTCAGGAACAGGTTACCGACCTGCAGAAGCAGTGGGGTATCGATGTTCTCAAGATGATTGAGAACGCGGGTATCAACGAGCTGTCAAGCACCATCAACCGTCACATCCTGAGCCGTCTGTTCGCCCTTGGTTGGAAGAACCACGCCAAGATGGTAGAGGTTGAAGGACCTTCCGCTAACCTGAACATCACCTACGCTGAGGACAGCACCACAGCAGGTATCTTCGGTAACGGTATGACTCCCGCTTACGCTATTCCTCAGGCTGACGGTACTTCCGTTGCTGCCGACGGTAGCTACAAGCGTTGGACCAATGTCTCGATGCCTTATCGTCCCCTGTACGTGAACAAGCACGCCGTGTTTGAGAATCAGGCAACTCTCCTGCAGAGGTTGCAGATGAACTTCCTCATGGCAAGCAACTTCATCATGCAGCGTGGCCGTTATGGTGCAGCCACCTTCGCAGTGACCAACATCACCGTTGCCAATGCTCTCATCAGCAACGCTCAGAACATGTGGGCTCCTATCGCCAACAATGTCGAGCAGACAGGCAACAGTCTGTATCCTGTTGGTAAGGTCGGAAATCTGACCGTCTACGTTGACCCGCTGATGGCCTTCAACGACACTCGTGTCCTCGTTGGTCGTAAGGGTGACAAGAGCGAACCCGGTGTTCACTTCTGTCCGTACGTGATGGCTGAGGCCGTACGCATCATCTCTGAGGGTACTATGGCACCGAAGGTAGCCATCAAGTCAAGGTACTCACTTGTGGATGTTGGCTACTATCCCGAAACGCAGTACATCACCTTCGCTGTGGACTTCGCAGGTATGTTCTAAATACCTGAAAATCAATAAAATAGAAAGGATTCCAAACAACGGAATCCTTTCTATTTTTTGTATATATACATTATAAAATCAAAAATATTTTTTATTAAACTTATATAGTTTATTCAAAATATTTTTAATGGTTAATAAAATGTTAATGAATATTTAAAATAGTTAATATTTAAACGGATTAAATACGTTGTTAAAATATAGTTGTTATCTTTGCAAACAAGAAACAAACATCGTAATACATAAAAATATTTTGAATTATTGATTTATCGGATGAAGAAATAGTAGATTTGTGTTATAGGAAGGATGGAAGAATTAATCCCAACATCTTCCGAAAAGGATATATCAATGATGGAACTTATGAAACGCATGAGGGATAAGTATGAAGAAACAAGATGAAACAAAGGATGTTATCAGTTTATTGAAATCCTATGAGGATAAGAACAAATCGGGGTTGTTGAGGATTATAAACCGCAACCCAAGTTGCAAGAAAGTACTCAAAGATATTATTGGTGTTGAAACGGACGATATCGCTGAGTTGGTTTATGCCTATTACAATCAACTTAAAGAGATACCGTGCTGTCCCTACTGCCAAAAACCAAGGAAGTTCATCAGTTTAAGCAAAGGATATTCGAATACTTGTGGGAGTTCGGCTTGCAAGCATGAGTCTTATTCAACATCAAACAAGGAGCACAGGGCTGTTAACGGGTCCTATGAGAATGTAGGAAGACCTATTCCTTACAGATTTAATTATAGTGAGAAGGAACTGTGGGATGAGTTCACTTTCTATGAGACATCTCACGGTTCATTGGAGGTTCAGCCAAAAAGGAACAAGATTATCAAACAGTTCCAACAGGATGTGTTCTACGCTGAGGAGAGGAAACTGTTGAAGAAGAGACATGTCAGGGAGAAACTTTTTAATAACCGTGAACGGTATCTCGGAAAAACCTCGGGTGAACTTACCCCAACGGAGGTTTATAATGGCTTCAAGATATCGGGTATCCACAAGGGATATTCCCATTTCTCTCCGTTGTGGATGAAGTATTTCGCTGAACGCTGTGGTGCTGATGTTATATACGACCCATGCGGTGGGTGGGGACATCATATGTTAGGGGTTCTCGGTTTAGGGATAAAGTACATTTACAATGATTTCTCGCCCGAGACTGCGGAGAATTTCAGGAAGATAGTGGATTATTTCGGTATAAACCACATTGTAAAGGGTATATATCAGGAAGATGCCCGCTCGTTTGTTCCTGAGGATGCCGACGAAGCTGCATGGTTCATGTGTCCTCCTTATTATAATATCGAAGTGTACAACGGAAAGAAGTTCAAGAATATCGATGACTACGCGGATTTCCTGAATTCCATATTCCACGAGTGGGCGTGCTCCAACAGTAAGTGCTTCGGCATCATAATGAAAGAGGAATATTTGAAGTTATTGGATTGTCCCGCTCCGCCTGATTATTCCGAACCGTTGGCAGGGATGGGGACGTTCGGATATCGGAAAAAGAAG